>Ga0182027_10001580_pt1 | contig 37914 bp, 33 predicted proteins | sample 712E1DmetaG_FD_121300 | JGI IMG/M metagenome (GOLD analysis project Ga0182027, IMG submission 121300) | Permafrost microbial communities from Stordalen Mire, Sweden - 712E1D metaG (Illumina Assembly) | ecosystem: Environmental > Terrestrial > Soil > Wetlands > Permafrost | place: Sweden...
ATCGCCGCGACAAGCCGGGCGGAGGCTTCGTCGATTTCGGCGGTCGTCTCGGCGGCGACGATGAGGCCGTGGTTCTGGAGAAGGATCGTGCGCGGCGCGGCTGTCCGGGTGCGCTCTTCGTAGCTCTTCCTTGCGTCGCGGATCGCGCGAGCGAGGGGGAGTCCCGGATCCGTGTACGGGACCCACATGGCGCTCGACCCGAAGAGCCGTTGGGCAATCTCCGCTCCGTGCGTCGCGCAGGTCACGGCATTGACGATCGTCGGATGAGTGTGGAGGACGAACCGCTCCGGCAGGAGAGCGTGGAACAGCGACTCGACGGACGGGCGCCGATCGTCCCGCGCGCCGACGCGGGCACCAATGGCGACCTGCATGACCAGGTCCGTGCCTGGGGCAACCGGGCGCTCCGGCGACGCGTCGAGAAGTTCCAGCAGCGGCCGCATGTCGAGGGCGATGACGGATTGCGCCGTGAGCGTCGCGAGCGACGTCCCACTCGGCTTGATGTACAGGACCCCGTCGGCCTTGACCGAGATGTTTCCGCCGCCGCCGCGCGTGTATTCTGGGTCATCGCCGAACCGGTGAGAAAGCGCGACCATGTCGTTCAGAAGGCCGTCCAGGATGGACCGCCCCTCCGGCGCGGACTGGGTGTTCAAGATTGGGCCCTCGCAGCAGATCGGGTGGTGATGAGATCGGCGCCGACCTGGCGGAACGATCGGATGCGCGCTTCATCGTCGGCGAACCCGGCGGTCAGCCGTCCATCACCGTCAATGTAGCCCGGACGGCCGGACGCACGCAGATCCTGATGGGCCGCCACGACGCAAGCACCCTCCCAGAAGGCCTCCCGTGACAGGTCCGACAGAGGTTCGCCGCCCAATGCCGTCGGCTCGACGGGGATCATTCGTTGCGTGTTGTGTTCCGTGCCCGCCATGATGACGATACCGGCGCCGCGGAGCACGGTCACGTAACGATCAACGACCTCGGGCCGGTTGCGCACGGGGATCAGCTCGGCGCAGTAGATGCCGCGACCCAGCAGCCGCTCCGCCAGCGCCTCGGGCGGGTACTCGAAGGCGCAGATCGGCGACGCGCCGTCGGCGAGGATCGGGTAGCAGGGGATGCCGCCCAGCTCGAGGATCAGCCGGTACGCATCCTGGAACGAGACGGCCGCCTCGGGAACGAACGCCGGCTTGCCGGCCTTCATTAGGTTCGAGCGGATCGCTTCCTGGACCGCGACGGCATCGGACGTGTCGACGTTCGTCGGTGTCTCGAACAGCCGGTCGAGCACGGCAGCCCGATCTTCCGGGACGACCTCCCGAAAGAGCAATTCCTGGAACGCCTGCGCCAGGTGACGCTCCTGCAGCGACACCCACTCGATCGGGACACCGCATCGCTGCGCTACCGATGCCGCGATCTGCTTATCCGTCACGCCGCCGTCCAGCCCGGCCTGGGCAAAACGAGCCGCGCCGAGCGCCGTCATCTGTCGCATACGGTCGTCGCTGGCCGCACGCACCGCTGCCATTCGACGAGTCGCGGAAGGGGTCGGCGGGTCGAGCCGGGACAGCGCCTTGCCGCACAGGTACATCCGGTTGAGATTCGTCGGGTCGTTGATGAGCGAGCCGCCGCCCGGCAGGTCGCTTACAAGGGTGATGATCTCCACACCGAAGAGCGGCACGACGCCCGCTTCGGCCGCCGCTGCCGCGAAGGGCCGATAGACGCCGAAGTCGTAGTAGTTGGAGGTTCCGAAGGCCGCAACCCCGCCCGCAGCGGCAAGCCTGACCGCTTGCTCGGCAGTATCGAAGGCGGAGAAATTCGGCGGCAAGTGGACGTGCGTATTGACGATCGGTCGTCTCGATCCAGCTTTCGAGTCGCCACTCAGGCGATGGCTGTCGTCCATGGTTCCCTTCGACCCGATCCTGCCTGGCGTGCTCGCCGTCTTCAAGCGCCGACCGCAAAGGCCGGCCTGCGCGGCGTCTCGGCGTGCCTTCTTTCGGCTAGTTCCATTTGCTTTCGGCTCTTTACGATTGGTTGCCGCTGGGTCACATGTTACGTGCCCGAGGGTCGGCTATCAAGCCAGTTGTTTCGAGAGCCAGTCATTGCCGCAGCCGAAAGCCGACGCGTCTCGGCCAGCTGGCTCGCACGCCGGGCGTTGCCTTCTGGCCGGCCCGATCGCCCGCGCCCTGAGGCGCTCGGATGAATCGCCCGCGCCCTGAGGCGCTCGGATGAGCGGTTGCCGCTCAGATGTGAGAATGCTAGGATGACCTTCTCCCCGCCTGTCGAGCGGTCTCGGGACCTCTCGGTGCGGCCGGGCGCCAAAGAACGAGGAGCAGATGAACCCGCTGGCCCGATCCGAGGGACATACCGCGCGCCTCCAGGTGGTCACGACCGTGCTCGTTGCGCGCCGCTACTTCCTCGATGGCGCGAGCAAGAGCGAGATCGCCCAGGAGCTTGGCATATCCCGCTTCAAGGTCGCCCGCCTGCTGGACGCCGCACGCCGCGATGGGATCGTCCGGATCGAGATCGGAGCACCGCCCGAGATCGATCTGGAGCTCTCCGGCGAGCTCGCGGCGCGGCATGGCCTGATCGATGCCCTGGTCGTGCGGCCGATCGACGGGCCCGAGGAGTTTAAGAGAGAGCAACTCGGCCGGACGTGCGCGGAGCTGCTGACGCAGACGCTCGAGGCCGCCGACGTCCTCGGGATCTCCTGGGGGCGGACCCTCCACTCGATGGTCGGGCACCTGTCCAAGTTGCCCGCCTGCACGGTCGTCCAGATCGTGGGCAGCGTTCCCACTCTTGAGCTCGACGTGAATTCCATGGAGCTCGTCCGACGTGTGGCCGACTGCGCCGGCGGCCCGGTGTATCCGCTCTACGTGCCGTTGCTGGTCGACAGTCCGGAGATGGCCGCCGCTCTCCGGAGCGATCCGCACGTCCACAAGACCATCGCCATGTTCGATCGCCTCACGAAGGCGGTCGTTGGTATCGGGGCGTGGACGGCGAGCGGATCGACGGTTCGGGCGGCGTTGCCCGAGGAGCTCGCCACCGAGCTGGACGCGGCCGGTGCAGTGGCCGACATCTGCTCGACCGTCCTCGACGCGGCCGGCGCCGAGATAAGAGCCGCCGGATTGCCCGGCCGTTTCATCGCCATCAGCCCTGCGCAACTGAGAGCCGTCCCGGATGTCACGGCGATTGCCGGCGGCGCCGCCAAAGCGCCCGCAATCCTGGCGGCTCTCAGGAGCGGGCTCATCCATCGATTGATCACAGATGAGGAAGCGGCCCGGCTGCTCCTCGCCGCATGAAGAGGACGACGGCCAGACCGATGAAGACTACGACAGCCAAGACAGAACCAGAGGTGAAGAGCATGGTCACGGAGCCGGCCTACAGGAGCGACTCTCGACCCGATCTGGCGCCGTTCGAGGAGTCCCTGGGCTCGATCCGCGGCTTTGACTTCGCCGGCGACGCCGGCTCCGAGATCGCGGCTGGACGAGTGACCGCTTCGGCGGCGCTCGACCTGCTCGATGACATGCTGGCCATCCGAGAGCTGGAGGAGATGATCGTCCGCCTCCGCTCGGGCGGCTACGACCCGCTGCCGAGCTACGACTACCGCGGCCCCACGCATGTCTCGATCGGCCAGGAGGCAACGTCCGTCGGCGCCTGCGGCGCCCTTCGCCCCGACGACCACATCACCAGCTCGCATCGCGGCCACGGCGACGCCATCGCCAAGGGCTTCGCCGCGGTCCGGGCGATGTCGAAGGATGCCCTGCGGGCCCGCGCGCCCTGGTCTAAGGCATCGACCCGCGAAGGTCTCATGGCCGATGCGCTCGAGGAGCACGTCTACAAGACCATCGCCGAACTCTTCGGCAAGGAAGAGGGCTACTGCCGGGGGCGCGGCGGCGGCATGCACATCGGCGACTTCTCGACCGGGCATCTCGGGGCCAACGCAATCGTCGGCGGCAGCGTGCCGATCGCGACGGGCGCGGCGATGGCGCTCCGCTACCGTGGCTCCGACAAGGTCGTCTGCTGCTTCGCTGGAGACGGCGCGTACGCCAATGGCGTTGTGCTCGAGTCGCTCAACTGGGCCGCCCAGGACCAGTGGACCAACCACCTGGCCGGAGCGCGCGCAGCCGGCCTGCCGGTCATCTACCTGATCGTCAACAACCACTACGGGATGACCCATCGGACCGACGAGGAAGTGATGGGCGTCGACCACCTCTCCCGGCGAGCGGCCGGCTTCGCCCAGAACAACATGCACGCCGAGACCGTGAACGGAATGGACGTACTGGCCGTCCGCGACGCGATCGAGCGGGCCGCGGTGATCTGCCGCGAGGGGCGCGGCCCGGTCCTCATCGAGGCGAGCACGTACCGCTACTACGGCCACTCCCTCTCCGACCCCCGCAACGAGTATCGGACGCGGGAAGAGGAGGCGGCCTGGCGGGCCGTCGACCCGATCAAGCGGCTCAAGGGCCAGCTGATCGCGGCCGGCGTCGCCGATTCGGCCGCGCTCGCCGCGATCGAATCACGGGCGCACGAGCGCAACGCCCGCGCCGCCATCCGGGCCTCCAAGGCGACGGACCCGGCCCCGGCCGACGTGCTCAAGTACCTCTACACCGACACCGCCGCAGACATCGTCCCCGACTCGGAGGGCGCCGTCGTCACGTATGCCGCGCCACCGGTCGCCAAGCGCGCCAACGGCGTGACCACGTACAAGGACGCGCTCCGCGAGGCGCTCGTCGAGGAGATGCTGCGCGACCGCCGCGTCGTGGTCTACGGCGAGGACGTGGCCGACTACGGCGGGGCCTTCAAGCTCACCAAGGACCTGCTCGAGGCGTTCGGTCGCGAGCGGATCTTCAACACGCCGATCTCCGAGGCCTGCATCTGTGGCACGGCGGTCGGAGCGTCGATGGTCGGGCTGCGGCCCGTCGTCGAGCTCATGTACATGGACTTCGCGCTCATGGCTTCGGACCAGATCGCGAACCAGGCCGGCAAGTGGCACTACATGTCGGGTGCTCAGACCGAGGTCCCGCTCGTCATCCGCGCCTCCGTCGGCGCCGGCAAGGGCTACGGCGGGCAGCACTCGCAGTCCCTGGAGAGTGTCTTCACCCATATCCCCGGCCTGTACGTCGTCTACCCGGCGACGCCGGCCGACGCCAAAGGGCTGCTGAAGTCGGCGATCCGGTCGAACAACCCGGTCCTCTTCGTCGAGAGCCAGGGCCTGTATAGCACCAAGGGCGTCGTGCCCGAGGGCGACTATCTGGAGCCTCTCGGCGTCGCCCGGGTCGTCCGCCAGGGCACCGACGCCACAATCGTCGCCTGGGGCACGGCCGTCGTCGACGCGCTGACGGCGGCGGAGCGCCTGAAGGCCGAGCAGGGCGTCGAGACCGAGGTCATCGACCTGCGGAGCCTGGTCCCGCTCGACATGGAGACCGTCCTGGCCTCCGTTCGGAAGACCGGCCGCTGCGTCGTGGCAAGCCAGGCCGTCCTCATCGGCAGCTTCGTCAACGAAATCGTCGCCCGCATCCAGCTCGAAGCCTTCGACTACCTGGACGCACCGGTCGGCCGGATCGGCGCCGCCAACGGCATCTCACCCCAGGCCGAGGGTCTCGAAAAGGCCTTCCTGCCGAACGCCGGCGATATCTACGCGGCGGTGGCCGCGCTACTGTAGACCCGGGACACCCGCCGACTCCGCGAGGGACACCATGGCTCATCCGATCCTCATGCCGAAGCCCGGCCAGATGACCGAGGAGTGCGTCCTCGTCGCCTGGCACAAACGCGTGGGCGACAAGGTCGAGAAGGGCGACGTGCTCTTCGAGATCGAGACCGACAAGTCGAACATGGACGTGGAAGCCTTCGAGAAAGGCGTGCTTCTGAAGCGCGTCGTCGAGGAGGGCCAGACCGTCCCGGTGAACGCGGTCTGCGGATACGTGGGCGAGCCCGGGGAGGCCGTACCCGACGCGGCGCCGGTTGGGGCAGCGCCGGTCGCTGCCGCCTCGGTCGCGAAATCGCCGGTCGCGCCACTTCCGGCAGCGGCGGCAGTGGCAGCCGTTGCCGTGGCGGCGGCGGCCGTTCCGCCTCACTCCGGCGACAGCCGCCTTCGCATCAGTCCGCGGGCCAGCCGGCTCGCCGCCGATTCCGGCATCGACCCGCGCACCATCGCGGGCACCGGGCCGGAAGGCCGCATCACCGAGCGAGACGTTCGCGCCGCCCTGGAGGCCGCCTCGGCGGCGCCGGCGGCCGCGGCCCCGCTCGCAGCGGCCGCACCGCGTGCCGTGGCCTCGGCTCCGGCGACCTACGACGGGGACTCCGAAGACGGGGCGCCGCACCAGATGAGCCGGATGCGCCGCATCATCGCCGAGCGACTCACGCTCAGCGCGACCACCGTCCCGCAGTTCACGGTCACCGTGGCCGTGGACATGACGCGTGTCCTCGCCCTGCGAACGGAGTTCAAGGCCGCCGGCACCGCGCTCACCATCACCGACTTCATCGTCTCGGCCGTGGCGCAGACGCTGGCAGAGTTCCCGGACGTCAACTCGCGCACCGACGGGGTCTCGGTCTGGCCCCGCCGCCGCGTTCACGTCGGCCTGGCAGTGGCGCTGCCCGATGGCCTTGTCGTGCCGGTGATCCGCGATGCCGATCGACGTTCACTCGACGATTTGCACGCGCGAGCCGCGGCACTCGCCGAAGCGGCTCGAAACGGGGCGCTGACGCCGGACGACATGACCGGCAGCACGTTCACGATCTCGAACCTGGGGATGTTCGGCGTCGACGAGTTCTGCGCGATCATCAACCCGGGCGAGTCGGCGATCCTCGCTGTTTCAAGTGTCGTTCCAACGCCCATCGCGGTCGGCGATGGAATCGGCATCCGGCAGATAATGAAGCTGACCCTGACGGCCGACCATCGGCTCGTCGACGGCGAGCTTGCCGCCCGGTTCCTGAACGCGCTGCGCCGCAGGCTCCAGGATGCCGACGCATTCCGCGGCGACGTACTGAACGGCTGAGAGCCAGCCGCAGACTGGAGGAACCATGAACCGGACCGCAAAGCTCGGTGGCATCGGGCAGAGCGTCTGGCTCGACAACATCACCCGCGACCTGCTGACGAGCGGGACGCTCGAGCGCTACATCGCGGACCTGTCCGTGACCGGCCTGACGTCGAACCCGTCGATCTACGACAAGGCGATCGGCGGCTCCGCGGCCTACGACGAGCCGATCGAGCGGCTCGCGGCGGCAGGCTCCGACGGCGAGAGCATCTTCTTCGAGCTGGCGCTCGACGACCTGCGCCGTGCGGCCGACCTGTTCCGGCCCATTCATCAGCAGACCGGCGGCGTCGACGGGTTCGTCTCGCTTGAGGTGTCGCCGCTCCTCGCCAACGATGCCGCGACCACGGCCAGCGAGGCGAAGCGTCTGCACGCTCTGGGCGGCCGCCCGAACCTGCTGATCAAGATCCCCGGCACGACCGCCGGCCTCGAGGCCATCGAAGCAACGGTCTTCGCCGGTGTCCCGGTGAACGTGACGCTGCTCTTCTCGACCGAGCAGTACCTCGCGGCCGCGGAGGCCTACACGAGGGCGATCGAGCGCCGCGTCGACGCCGGGCTCTATCCCTACGTCGCCTCGGTCGCCTCCGTCTTCGTCAGCCGTTGGGACGGCCCGGCAGCCGGGAACCTGCCGGCCGATCTCCACCTCAAGCTCGGCATCGCGACGGCACGCAAGACCTACGCCGCCTACCGCGCGCTCGTCGAGAGCGACCGCTGGCAGCGGCTCCTCAACGAGGGAGCCCGACCGCAGCGGCTCCTCTGGGCGAGCACCGGCACGAAGGATCCGAACGCGTCTGATGTCCTCTACGTCGAGGCGCTCGCCGCCCCGCTCACGGTCGACACGATGCCGGAGGCGACGCTGCTCGCGTTCGCCGACCACGGCACCGTCTCCGAGACTCTCGCCTCCGGCTCCACTCGCCAGAACGATGCGCTTCTCGCGCGGTTCGAGGCGGCGGGAATGGACATCTCCAGGCTCGGGACTCTGCTCCAGGAGCAGGGCGTCGAGGCCTTCGCGACGGCGTGGGCGTCCCTGCTGGCGCGTATCCACGAGAAGGCCGCGGCCATCGCCGCCCGCTGACTTCTAGCGCCACTCACAGAGAGGCGCCGTAACCACGGCCAGTCGGCTGGGGGGTTACGGCGCCGAAATCGCCACGGGACGTTGCCCGGCCAGGAGCGATTGCCCGGCCAGGACGCGCCCCCGCCGGCTCCCCGGGTCGCACACGGCGCCCGGGGAGCCGGCGGTTAGTCTCTACTTCGTCACTTGGTCACGATCGGCGCGCCGCCGCGGAGCGGCGCCGGCCGGGTGAACTTCTTGGGCAGGGTCTCGGTGCCGACGAGGGCCTGGTTGTCCTCGCCGCGGATGAAGGCCTCGACCCGGTTGAAGGCGATGTCGTCGTGGAGCTGGATGGGCGGGCTCTTCTTGAAGTAGGCCGAGGGGGCGACCAGGGCGCCCTTGAGGCCGCGATCCAGGCCGAGCTTGAGGCAACGAAGGGCATCGATGACGACGCCTGCGCTGTTCGGGCTGTCCCAGACCTCGAGCTTCATCTCGCACTTGAGCGGCACGTCGCCGAACGTCGTGCCCTCCATGACGATGTAGCAGTACTTGCGGTCCAGCAGCCACGGCACGTGGTCCGACGGGCCGACGTGGATGTTGTCGGGGTCGATGTCGTAGTCGAGCATCGAGGTGACCGCGTTCGTCTTTGAGATCTTCTTCGACTCCAGTCGCTCACGCTCGAGCATGTTGAGGAAGTCCGTGTTGCCGCCGAAGTTCAGCTGGTACGTGCGGTCGACGCGAACGCCGCGGTCCATGAAGAGGCGGGTGAGGACGCGGTGGGTGATCGTCGCGCCGACCTGGCTCTTGATGTCGTCGCCGATGATCGGCAGGCCCTTCTCGGCGAAGCGGCGCTGCCAGTACGGCTCGCGGGCGATGAAGACCGGAATGCAGTTCACCACGCCGACGCCGGCGGCGAGCGCCTGCTCGACATACCACTTGGTCGCTTCCTCGGAGCCGACCGGCAGGTAGTTGATCATGACGTCGACTTTGCGCTCGCGGAGGATCCCGGCCACATCGGCCGTCGGACCGGGCGCCTTCTCGATGATCTGGCTCAGATACTTGCCCAGGCCGTCGTGGGTCATGCCGCGCTCGACCTTGACGCCGAGGTGAGGCACCTTCTGGAAGACGAAGGTGTTGTTCGGCTTCTGGTAGATCGCTTCGGACAGGTCCTTGCCGACCTTGTTCTTGTCGATGTCGAAGGCGGCCACGAACTCGATGTCTCGGACGTGGTAACCGCCCAGGTTGACGTGCATGAGACCCGGGACGAAGTCGGTCTCCGCGGCGTTCTCGTAGTAGTAGCGGCCCTGGATGAGGCTGCTCGCGCAGTTGCCCACGCCGACGATGGCGACGCGGATCTTCTTGCTCTTCTCGGGGGTGTGGGCCGGCGCCGGGGCGTTCGCGGCGTCGCTGCTGGTCTTGTCGCTCACTGTGCTCTTTGCTCCTCTTTGCGAAGCTGCGGACGGACCTGCCAGGTGCGCTGGACAGCGGTGATGCGTCTCAAAACAACGCGCCTTTATATAAAGGCTTGTTGATGCTAGGACGCCGACCTCCGCCTGTCAAGGCGCGGGCGGTGCCGGCGGCAGTCCATCGCTCCGGCGTGTGTCGGCGTCATCGCTCGGTTGCGGCTGGTGGATCAGTCCGGCCGGGGCCCCAGCGCTCCGGGCCGCAAATGAACGGCCGGACGACGTGGCCCGGCAGGCTCGCTGGGTTCGACCGCCACGCGGCGACGGTGGCTTCGAGCCACGCCGAGATCTCACCGAAGTCGTCCCACGGCGTGAACGGCCAACCCTCCGAGCGACAGAGCCGGACCAGGCGGCCCTTGGCGAAGACAATGTCCGCGTAGGCGGCCGCGTATCGATCGGTGTCGCCGTCCCCGATGAAAGCCACGTTCCGGCCGGCGGCCTGGTGAGCCAGCACGCGCTGGCGCTTGCACGTTCCGCAGACCAGGCAGTCGGGGTGGCCGTAGGGAAAAGCCATCGTCGCGCGCGTGCCGTCGAAGCTGGTCTCGTTGCTGATGATCGGGACAGGCGGAACATCGAGCCGCCGCAGCGCCGGGTCGATGTAGAAGCCGAGGCCGTCGCTCACCACCTCGACCGGGATCTGAAGCTCCAACGCCCGCCTCACGAAGGGCCCGAAAGTCGAATCCAGGGGCTGAGCCTCGGCCAGCGTCAGCAGCGGCGCGGGATCGCCGGGCAGGTCCTCGATCTGGCTGATGAAGAGCGACCGCGACCCCACCTCGCCGTTCGAGTATGCCGCGTTGTCATGCGCCAGCCTCTCGCCGAGGAACTCGTACAGGATGACGTCGGCGACATCCGTCAGGGCGATCGTGCCGTCGTAGTCGGCCAGGATCGCCAGCGGCGGTTGCCCGGCGTGCAGCGGCGGGGCTGCGGCCGGCCCGGCGACGAGAGCCGGCGCGGGGCCCAAGGCGCCATGGGCCGCTTCGAGCTCATCGCGTGGCATGGCCGATTCCTACCCCACCGCGCGGGCGAGGCGGCGGGAGCGGGCGACCAGGATGCCAAGCACGATTACCAGGCCGCCCAGCACCTGACCCACGACGATCGCCTCGCCCAGGAAGAACGCCGCCATGGCCACTGCGAAGGCCGGGACGAGGAACTGGAAGAGCATCACCCGAGTCGGCCCGAGGACCTTGATGGCGGCGAAGACGACGACATTCGCCGCCGCGGCCGGGAGCAGGGCGCAGTACGCGAGCAGGCCCAGAGTTCCGAGACCGACGTGCGCCGGGACGAGTTGCGGAAGCTCGATCAGGGCCAGTGGCAGCATGCCCAGACAGCCGAAGCCGATCGCCCACGTCGCCGTCCGCAGCGGGGAATGGCGCCGCAGCACCGGAGCGCCGAAGGCAACGTAACAGGCCCACAGGACGGTCGCCGCCAGAGTCATCAGGTCCCCCGCGGAGGCTCCCGTGAGCCCGAAGCCGTGGGTTGCCGCGACGATGCCCACCGCCCCGCAGAAGGAGATGCCGGCGCCGATCGCCTTCGCCGGGGAGAGAGTGTCGGACCCGATGGCGGCAGCGATCAGCATCGTCGAGACCGGTGTCGCCGCCGTCAGCAGGGCCGAGTTGGCGGCGGTTGTCTGGCCCAGCGCCGAAGCCCACAGATCCTGGTACAGGCCGAACCCGGCCAGGCCGAGGAGGGCGATCGGGAGCACGTCGCGGCGGGGAAGCGAGACGCTGCCCTCGCGCCACCGCAGGAAAGCCAGCAGCACCAGGAAGGCCGCCGTGAAACGAACGAAGGCGAACACGATCGGCGGAACGTCGGCGATGGCGGCCTTGACCGCGACCACGTTGGCGGCCCATGTCAACATGACCAGCAGAGTCGCCACCTCGGCGCCGAAGCGGACTCTCGCGCTGGGCTCAGCGCCGCCTGCATCGCCGGCCCTTTGCTCTCCGCGGCCGTCAGTCGCGGCCGTGGAAGCTCCACGGCGGATCATCGGGTTCGATGTCGGATCGAGCCGAGCCGCCGCGCTCGATGTGTGGAAACGCAGTCGCCCGGGCCTTCGGCCCGGGCGACCGTCGCGGATCGTAGGTGACAGATGTCAGCCGTTCTCCTGGTCCAGCTCGAGCGACTCCTCGTCGCCCTCTTCGGTGAGCTTGAGCCAGACGAACAGTCCCGCCAGGACGATGAGCGGGATGACCACGAGCGCGGCGAGCGTGACCAGCACGAGCACCATCAGAATCTTCAGGATCTTCATGGGCTTACCTCACATGGCCGCTTCGTATCGACCGCTCTGCCGGCTCAAGCCCCGGGTTGGGGCTTGGCCGCTTTCTCACCTCTGGATTCCGGAGCCGAGGCGATGAGAGACTCGACCTCTTCGCGTGTGAATTCCGCGATCACGTGCCGGCTGCCGGTCTGCGTCCACATCAGCAGTCGAAGCACGAAGGCGCCGTCCTGCTCGAAGAAGAAGATGTCGCGTGGCTTCTGCTCGTCGACGTATCGCCCGACCACGCGGAACGCCTGCTCATAGTAGCCCGCCTGCCCCCAGGTGACCGCCCGCTGCTGGTTGTCGCGCCTGGCGTGGCCCTCTTCCATGAATCGAGCGATGTCGTCGTCCAGGAACGTGAAGGTCTCCTTGGCCTGCTGGCCCAGGTGCTCGGACCACACGCCGGTGGTGGTCGTCTCCACCACCATTCCCTGGACCACGAAACCGTCGGGCGCCTCCACGAGGAGGACTTCCTTCATCCCTCGCTGATCGAGGAAGGCGCCGATCGAGCGCAGCACTTCCTCGTAGTTCTGGCGAGGACTGCCATCGTAGATTCGCATCTGCTTCCTCGCGTTTGCGGGACCGCGTTTCGAAGTTGCCGGTAACCTGCAACGATCGACAATGCCCGACCTCCCCGTCGCGGCAGCGCCGGTATCCCGAGTGTACCAGCCTCTTCGGCAGGAGCAACAAGGTTCGACTCGAAGTCGGCCTCACCTGCCATGCGGTGGCAGTCGACTCACCATCCGGTGGCGGGCGATCCTCGCGCGTGGTTCCTGGGCCTCGGGTCGGTAGAATGGCACCGTCAACGGGCCCGGAGCGGACGATCAGCGGCGGATCGACGGTCGCGCCCACCTCGAAGGGCACCGAGCCGGCCCGGGTCGGCAAGTACTAGAGATCGGGAGCGGAGCTCGAATGACCGAAACGGCCGGTGCGCTGGACCAGCTTGCGATCGACACCATCCGGACGCTTTCCATAGACGCCGTCCAGAAGGCCAATTCGGGCCATCCGGGCGCGCCGATGGGGATGGCGCCGATGGCCTACACGCTGTGGACGCGATTCCTGCGCCACGCCCCGAGCGAGCCGACCTGGCCTAACCGCGACCGCTTCCTGCTCTCGGCCGGCCACGCCAGCATGCTGCTGTACTCGCTGCTATATCTGACCGGCTACGGGCTCACGCTCGAGGATCTCGAATCGTTCCGCCAGTGGGGCTCCAAGACGCCCGGCCACCCTGAGCATGGGCACACCAGGGGCGTCGAGGCCACGACCGGGCCGCTCCGCCAGGGCTTCGCCAACGGCGTCGGCATGGCCATCGCGGAGCGCCGTCTCGCGACCGAGTTCAACCGGCCCGGCCACAACCTGATCGACCACTACGTGTACGCCATCTGCTCCGACGGCGACCTCCAGGAGGGCATCTCCGCCGAGGCCGCCTCTCTGGCGGGGCATCTGAAGCTGGGCCGGCTTGTCTACCTCTACGACGACAACCACATCCAGCTCGACGGGCCGACGGCCCTCGCCTTCTCCGATCGGACCCTGGAGCGCTTCGACTCGTACGGCTGGCATACGGCCCGGGTCGAGGACGGCAACGACGTGGCCGCGATCGGGGCCGCGATCGAGGCGGCGCGGGGCGACGAGCGGCCCAGCCTGATCGCGGTGCGGACGCACATCGGCTACGGCGCGCCGACCAAGCACGACTCCCAGAAGGCGCACGGCTCTCCGCTCGGTGAGGAGGAAGTCCGCGGCGCCAAGCAGTTCTACGGCTGGGATCCGGACAAGCACTTCTTCGTTCCCGAGGAGGCGCTCGCGCTCTACCGCCGGGCCGTGCCCGCGGGCCAGAAGCTCGTCGCCGAGTGGAACGAGGCTCTGTCGCGCTATGCTCGCGACTACCCGGCCGAGGCCGCCGAGCTACGGCGGCGGCTGGCCTGCAAGCTCCCCGACGGCTGGGACAAGAGCCTGAAGAGCTACCCCGTCGGCGACGGGCCGGCGACGCGCAAGGCCAGCCAGGAGGCGATCAACGCCCTGGCCGGGCCGCTGCCGGAGCTGTTCGGCGGCGCGGCCGACCTGTCCGAGTCCAACCTGACCGACGTCGAGGGGGCCGGCATCCTGGAGCCGGATCTGCCGGGCGGACGCAACATCAGGTTCGGCGTCCGCGAGCACGCCATGGGCGGCATCGTCAATGGCATCGCCCTGTACGGCGCCTTCATCCCGTACGCGGCCACCTTCCTCACGTTCAGCGACTACATGCGTGGCTCGGTTCGGCTGGCCGCTCTTCAGAAGCTGCGCCTGGTCTACGTCTGGACACACGACTCGATAGGTGTGGGTGAGGACGGGCCCACGCACCAGCCGATCGAGCACGTGGCTGCCCTGCGCGCCATACCCAACCTGACCGTCATGCGCCCCGGCGACGCCAACGAGACGGCCGCGGCCTGGGCCTGCGCCATCGCCGTATGCGAGGGCCCGACCGCACTGGTGCTGACCCGCCAGAAGCTGCCGATCCTCGCCGGCACAGCCGAGAAGGCGCGCCAGGGAGTGGCGAAGGGTGGCTACGTCCTGCGCGACGCTTCCGGCGACAGGGCCAGACCGGACCTGATCCTGATCGGCACCGGCTCGGAGCTGCAGCTGGCCATGGCCGCCGCCGAGGCGCTGGAGAAGGAAGGCATTCGGAGCCGCGTCGTGAGCCTCCCGTGCTGGGAGCGTTTCGAGGCGCAGGACGCGGCGTATCGAGAGGCCGTCCTGCCGCGCGCCAGCCGCAAGCGTGTCACGATCGAGGCGGAAAGCCCATTCGGGTGGGAACGCTACGCTGGCGACGAGGGCGTGATCGTGGGCATCGACCGCTTCGGCGCCTCGGCTCCGGCGGAGCAGATCTTCGAGGCATTCGGCATCACCGCGGATCGGGTCATCGAGCTCGGCCGAGAGGTCGTCCGCGAAGGGCTGCACGGTCGCGTCGGCGCGACCGACGCCGGCTCGGGCACGCACTAAAGAGGAGACCGATGCGCATCGCACTCGCAGCCGACCATGCCGGGGCCGAGCTCAAGAGCGAGCTTCTGACCAGGCTGGCGCCGCTGGGCCACACGCTGATCGATCTGGGCGGCGACGGCAGCAACCCCGACGACGACTACCCGGACTACAGCCGCGCCCTCGCCGGGGCGATCCTGGCCGGCAAGGCCGATCGTGGCATCCTGGTCTGCGGCAGCGGGGTCGGAGCCTCGATCGCCGCGTCCAAGATGCCCGGCATCCGGGCCGGGCTCTGCCACGACTACTACTCGGCCGGCCAGGGCGTCGAGCACGACGACATGAACGTGCTTGCGCTCGGGGCCCGGGTCATCGGCGTGGAGACGGCCGTTTCGTGCGCCACTGCCTTCCTGGCGGCCACGTTCAGCGGCGCGCCGCGCCACGTGCGCCGGGTCGGCAAGATCCGAGCCATCGAGCAGGAGGCCGCGCGCCTGGAAGCGGCCAAAGGAATCAGATAGGCGAACCAGACGGCGGAGCGGCGATCGAGCCGGCGTCACCGGTCGCCGCTGCGTCAAGACACCGACCAGTCATGAGGCTTTCGCAATGACCGAACCGAAGGCTCAGGGACCGCTCGCCCTTGATCTGCCACCTGGCGATGCCAGGCTGGACGCTGCTCTTGCCGAAGCTCGCGCCAGAGCGGTACGCGAGAACTGGGCCGACCGAGCCGTCGGCCGGCGCGACCCGACCGTGTGGTCGGCAGACGAGATCGTCCAGCGGGCGATCGCCCAGCGCCTGGGCTGGCTCGAGGCGCCGTTCCACTTCGCGGACGAGACGGAGGAACTCGCGGCCTTTGCCCAGGCCATTCGAGACCAGGGATTCACCACCGCGGTCCTGGGCGGGATGGGTGGCAGCAGCCTCGCGCCGGCGCTCCTGGCGCAGGTGTTCGGCACCTCGGAAGGCGCCACGCCCGTTCGCGTCCTGGATTCGACCGACCCGGCCGCAGTCGCCGCGACCCTGGACGACCTGGACCCGACGCGCACCCTCTTCATCGTCTCAACCAAGTCCGGCACCACGGCGGAGTCGCTCTCGTTCCAGGCCTACCAGTGGGAGCGAATCGCCGCGTCCCTCGAGGCAGCGGGCGTTGGCCGGCCCACGCAGCCGGGCGATTTCATGGTCGCGATCAGCGACCCGCAGAGGAGCGTGCAGTCGATCCCCCACCACGACCAGCTGCGCGAGCTCTTCCTGAACCCACCGGACGTGGGCGGGCGGTACTCCGCGCTGACATACGTCGGCCTTGTCCCCGGCGCGCTGCTCGGCCTTGATCTGGACGAGCTGTTGCGGCGGGCCCGCGAGATGGTCGTCGCCTGCGGCCACTCCGACCCGGCGGTCAATCCTGGTCTGGCGCTCGGCTTGGCGATGGGCGTTCTGGCGAAGAGAGGGCGCGACAAGCTCACCTTCGTCATCGACCGCGAGCTCGCCGCCTTCGGGCCGTGGGTCGAGCAGCTGATCGCCGAGAGCACCGGGAAACATGGCGTCGGTGTCGTGCCGGTGGATGGCGAGCCGCTCGCCGCCGTGTCGGCCTACGGCAACGACCGCGTCTTCGTGCGGATCGCGCTGGCCGGTTCGGCCGGCCCGGATCCGTCCATCGGCTCGAACGTCGATGCGCGCCTCGCGGAGCTGTCCGCGGCCGGTCACCCCGTCCTTCGCGTCGCCGTCGACTCGAAGATCGACATCGGCGCCGAGTACGTGCGCTGGGAGGTTGCGACCGCGCTGTGCGGAGTCGTCCTGGGGATCGACCCGTTCGATCAGCCCAACGTCGAGGAGGCGAAGACGAATACCCGCGCCGTCATCGCTTCCTTCGAGAGCGGCGGCGCCGCGGCCGGTGGAGAAGCGCAGGGAGTGGCTGACGAGGCCGCCCTCGCGGCCGCGCTGAAGAAGGCGCTGCCCGCGCTGGCCCCGAACGGCTACGCCTCGATCCAGGCCTACGTCGCCCAGACGCCCGATCGCGACGCCGCCCTGGCCCGCATTCGAACTCTGCTCCGCGACAACACCCGCCGGGCCACGACCGTGGGCTATGGCCCGCGCTTCCTCCACTCCACGGGCCAGCTGCACAAGGGCGGCGCCCCGATCGGCTGGTTCCTGCAGCTGGTGGCCGAGCACCCCGACGACCGCGAGATCCCGGGCAAGGCGTACACCTTCGGCCAGCTGATCGACGCCCAGGCGATCGGAGACGCCCGAACGCTGGAAGACCACAAGCTGCCGGTTCTTCGAATCAACCTCGGACAAAACCCCGACGCCGGCCTGGCCGCCCTCGAGCGGGCCCTGGCCGCGGCGCTGAAGGAGGCGTGACGTCATGGACCTCGGCTTCATCGGACTCGGCCGCATGGGCGCCAACATGGTCCGGCGGCTCCTCCTCGACAAGCACCACGTGGTCGCCTACAACCGGACCGCGGAGAAGACACGCGAGATCATGACCGAAGGCGCCGACGGCGTCTTTTCACTCCGCGAGCTGGTCGGCAAGCTCGAGAAGCCCCGTGCCGTGTGGGTCATGGTGCCGGCCGGCGACGCGACGGAAGCGATGGTCGACGAGCTGCTCACGCTGCTCGAGCCCGGCGACACGATCGTGGACGGCGGCAACTCCAACTTCCACGACTCGGTGCGACGCCACGCCAAGGTGGCCGCGCACGGCGTCAACTTCGTCGATGCGGGCGTCTCCGGCGGGATCTGGGGGCTCAAGATCGGCTACTGCCTGATGGTCGGCGGCGAGCCCGAGCCGGTGAAGCGACTGGAGCCGATCTTCCGCTCGCTCGCGCCCACGGACGGCTATCTCCACGCCGGCGGGCCCGGGGCGGGGCACTACGTGAAGATGGTCCACAACGGCATCGAGTACGGGATGATGCAGTCCTACGCCGAGGGCTTCGAGATCCTCCACGCGTCGGACTTCAAGCTGGATCTGGCAGCCATCGCCGACCTCTGGAATCACGGATCGGTCGTCCGCTCGTGGCTGCTCGAGCTGGCGACCTCGGCCTTCTCGCAGGATCAGGACCTGACGCATCTGAAGGGCTGGGTCGCCGACTCCGGCGAAGGCCGCTGGACCGTGCAGGAGGCGATCGACAAGGACGTCCCGGCCCCGGTCATCACGCTCTCGCTGCTCAACCGCTTCCGCTCGCGGCAGGACGACAGCTACCAGGCCAAGGTCCTGGCGGCGCTGCGGAACGAGTTCGGCGGCCACGCGGTGAAGACGGAGTGACGGCCGGACCGCAGCCGCGCCTCGACCGATGAGCCCGACTCGCGCGCCTGTTCCGCCGCCGCCGGCCAGGACGGCTCGCCAGCTGCGGGAGGCGACCTCCTCCGCGCGCCGCCGGCACCGTCCGGACGCGGACCTCAACCCGCTCCGTCAGGGACTTCGCCTGGAGCGAGTCCCGGACCCGTGCAGCTTCGTTCTGTTCGGCGCCACCGGCGATCTGGCCCACCGAAAGGTGATACCGGCCATCTACCAGCTGTGGCGGACGAACCTCCTGCCGGCCGAGTTCAGCATCGTCGCGGTGGCCCGCCGGCCCTACACGGACGAGGCGTTCGGCGCCGAGGTTCGCGCCTCGGTGGAGGCGAATTCGCGCGTGCAGCCGGTAGACGAGGCGGCCTGGGCAGAGCTGGCGAAGCGGATCACCTACCAGCAGCTCGACTTCGGGGACGACGCCGGCTTCGACCGCCTGAGCGAGCGGCTCGACGCCCTGGATGCGGAGCGGGGCACCGCCGGCAACCGCCTCTTCTACCTGGCCACGCAACCCTCTCAGGTGACGGAGATCGTCCGCCAGCTGGGCCGCGTCGGGCTCGACCACGAGATGCGCGGCTCGGGCTGGCGTCGAGTGGTAGTCGAGAAGCCGTTCGGCCGCGACTACGAGTCGGCCCGCCGGCTCAACCACGAGGTGGCCAAGGTCTTCCGCGAGTCGCAGGTCTATCGCATCGACCATTACCTGGGCAAGGAAACCGTCCGCAACCTCCTGGTCTTTCGCTTCGGCAACGGCATCTTCGAGCCAGTCTGGAACCGCAGCTACGTGGACCATGTCCAGATCACCGTGGCCGAGTCGCTCGGCGTGGAGAGTCGGGGTGCCTTCTACGAGGAGACCGGCGCCAGCCGCGACATCCTGCAGAACCATCTGCTGCAGCTGATGACTCTCGTGGCCATGGAGCCCCCCCTCCTCGTTCCACGCCGACGCCCTGCGCGACCAGAAGCTGCAGGTCCTGCGGGCCATCGCGACACCCGACGTCGAGCACGTCCGGCACGACGTCGTGCGCGGGCAGTACGGCTCCGGCTGGGCCCAGGGAGCGGCCGCTCCGGGCTACCGCGAGGAGCCGGAAGTGGATCCCGAATCGGAGACGGAAACGTACGTCGCCGGCCGCTTCACGATCGAGGACTGGCGCTGGAGCGGCGTGCCGTTCTGCCTGCGGGCCGGCAAGCGGCTGCCCGAGCGCACCACGGAGATCGCGATCCAGTTCAAGGAAGTGCCGCTGCCCCTCTTCCGCGAGTCGACCGGCGACCCCGCGCCCAACGTCCTGGCGATGCGGATCCAGCCCGACGAGGGCATCATGCTCCGCTTCGCGGCCAAAGTGCCGGGCCTGGGCCTGGACGTCCGGACGGTCAACATGGACTTCGACTACGGCACCTCCTTTTCCGTGGACTCGCCCGACGCGTACGAGACGCTGATTCTCGACGCCCTCCTGGGGGACGCCTCGCTCTTCACCCGGGCCGACGAAGTCGAGGCGGCCTGGGCCGTCGTGACGCCGATCATCGAGGGCTGGGCGGCGATGCCGGCGCCGCGCTTCCCCAACTACGCGGCCGGAACCTGGGGGCCCGAGGCGGCCGACGAGCTGATGGAACGGGACGGGCGCCGATGGCGCCGAATCTGAGGCCGCCCGAGGTCCTGCACTCGGTGCCCGAGATCGAGCGGGCACTGGCTCACATCTGGGCGGACGCGACCACGCACCGGGGCGACGGCGAGCATCATGTCGCGGCGCGTTCGAGCGTGCTCAACCTGGTCGTCGTCGCGGGCCGGCGGGAGACGGCCGAGCGCTGCGCCGCCACCATCGAGGCCACGGCCGGACGGCACCCCTCGCGATCACTGATCCTGTCCGCGCTCGACGATGAGAGCCGGCCCGGTCTCGACGCCACGATCCGGACGGTCGCGGTGGCGACCGCCGCCGGCGGGACGCCCCAGACCGGGGCGGAGACGATTTACGTGACCGTGCATGGCCAGACCAGCCATCACCTGGCCTCGATCATCGTTCCTCTGCTCGTCCACGATCTGCCCGTGGCGCTGTGGTGGCCGCGCGACCCACAGTTCAACTCTCATCGGGCCGATCGGCTGCTGCCCATCGCCGATCGCCTCATCGTCGACGGCTCCTCGTGGTCCGGCGACGGCCTGGACCGCCTGGGCGCGATGGCGCTCGTGACGCAGGGCCGACGTCTGGTCGTCGCCGATTTCGCGCTGCTCCGCCAGGCTCGCTGGCGCGAGGCGCTGGCCTCCGTCTACGACCTGCCCGACCTTCGGCCGCACCTGCGGGCGATTCGGTCGATCACGGTCGAGTTCGCCGCCCCCGAGGGAGGCGATCCCACGGGGCTGACGAACGTCGTGCGGCCCGTCTATCACGTGGCCTGGCTTGCCTCTCGGTTGGGCATGAGCGTCGTCGAGCCGATGCGGAGGCTCCCCGACGGCCGCCGGGTTGCCGCCCTGCACCAGGGCAACCACGTGGTGGCCGCCGAATGGCGGCCGGTCTGCTCGGACCTCGGCGAAGGCTCGACGGTTCGGGTGGAGATCGCCTCCCGGCTGTCCGGCGCGGAGCTGGTGGGCGAGGTGACTGCGGGAGACCGCACCGTGGAGGTCGCCATCGACGACAAGGGCCGCGAGCGCGTTCGACGCACCTATCTGGCTCCCCGACTCGGAGAGGTAGACCTGCTCGAACGGGCGTTGGAAGATAGCGCCAGCGATTCGGTCGCCGCCGAGGCCCTGGCGATGGCCGGCAACCTGATCGCCGCGGAGCCGACGCCGCGCAGAGCCGTCGTCGGAGCCGTCGAAAGGCACAGGAGCCGGGACCATGACTGAGCACGAGCCGGACCTATCCATGGCGCCCGATCGGCTGGCCGGCACGAGCGTCTCTGGCCTGCCGGCTCCAAACCAGGGCGAGCCCGACCTGATGGTCGTGGCCGACGCCAACGCCGCCGCTCACGAGGCCGCCGAACGGATCGCCGCCGCGCTCGTGGCCGCCGTCGAGCGACGCGGCCGGGCCGACTTCTGCACCACTGGAGGCAACACGCCCATACCGATATACCGGCTCCTGTCGCAGCTGCCGCTGTGCGATCGCATTCCCTGGCAGCAGGTCCACGTCTGGTGGGGCGACGACCGCTACGTGCCGCGAAGCCACCCCGAGTCCAACGTGACGAGCCTGGACGACGTGCTTCTGGGCGGCGAGGGCGAGCACGGCAGCGCCCCTCTCCCGACCGCGAACATCCACGTCTTCCCCACGGATCGGGCCATCGCGGACTACCACGACACCGCCTGGTGCGCCGCCCGCTACGCCGAGGAGATGGCCCGCCGGCTGCCCCTCACGGACGGCAACTGGCCGGTCTTCGACCTCATCCTGGTCGGCGTCGGCGATGACGGCCACGTTCTCTCCGTCTTCCCCGACAGCCCGGCGCTGGACCGAATGGATTGGGCCATGGGAGTGCCCGCGCCCACGCACATCGGCCCGCACCTGCCTCGCGTGACGGTCAATCCGCGCCTTCTCGAGGCGGCGCCGGTCCTGGTCGTGACGTGGGGCGAGAACAAGGCCGAGGCCCTGGGCCACGTCTTCGGCGAGGTCCGCGATGACCGCCGCTGGCCCGTCCAGCGGACCCGCCGTCCCGGCGCGGCCTGGATCGTGGACGAGGCCGCCGCGGCTCGGATCCCGGCCGGGCTGCGGGGGTAAGGATCCGCGCGAGAGACTCGCGGCGCCCGGCGGCGGCGCGCGGCGACAAGCGGCGGCACGTGGCCCGGGCCGGGCCGCGGCGCCCGGCGGCGGCAGCGACCGCCTTGAAAGTTCCTCGTCGCGCGGCGCACGCAGATCGGGACAGATTCCCGCCAGACGGGAATTGAGCGGAGTCGGGGTGGGTCGCAGCCGCCGATGACCCGCTTGCGGAGGATCGGGCACGCTTCAACGCCGGCGATTGGACACAGGGCCGGGCGGCAAGGACCCGCGGCGCAGCGACAATCGAGCCCAATTCCCAACCCACGGGTGTTGGTCCAAAAAGCGCCGGCGTGGGCGCCGCTATGGATCGACTTCGCGGACGTCGATCCGCTAGTTCGTTGCCTGGGAAGCCTCTTCAGCCTGCAGCGCGGCAAGAGCCGCGTTCACGTTGCCGTCCAGGGACTTCAGAATCTGCAGGTACAGCGCCCGATCCTCGGGCGCTACGCTCGCCGGCACCGACGTGACGGTGGCCGTCGCGGCGGGCGTTGTCAGCGCGGCCACGGTCACCTGCGGGGTCGCGGGCGGTGCCGCGGGCCGGGCGGGAGGCGCCTTCCTGGCCGTCGGGCTCGCGACGGCCGCCTGCTGCGCGGAGGTTGCGGTCGAAGTGGGGTCTGTCGCTTTGATGTTCATGGCCGATTGCCTCACTTGCGTGCCAGGGGTATCGGCCGCGGCCGCCGATTAGGAAGTGGGCACCAGGAAGACCAATGAGCGTGGCCCCGAGCACAGAGAAGGACCGCCGCTCCGGAGAGCGGCGGTCCTTCTCGAGCGGCCGGTGACGGAGGCGCCGCAGCCTACCCGAGATTCGCCGGCTCGAACTTCGTCTTGCGCAGGAACCAGCCGAAGATGACCGCGCCGGTGGCCGCAAAGCCGGCCAGGCTGAGGTTGAGGATCGGGTACGAGACGCTGGGGTTGACGCCGCTGACGAGCGCGCCTGGGATCCCCCCGAGGTTGGCGATGGCGTTCAACGAGTCCACCTGGTCGCCGGCCTCGACGCCGTAGATCTGCGGAATGATGTAGAGCATCGAGGCGACGACGAGCAGAACCGAGACGATGCGGAAGGTCCGGGCGTCGTCGTCGGAGTCGCCGGTGAGCTTGGCAAGCAGGGCCCAGAAGAGCACCAGCGCCGCGAGTGGCGCCGTGATCGGGACCTGAAGGTCGGCGCTCATGTACACGTTGGGGAAGAGGAAGATGGCGCTGAGGGCGAAAGTCACCACGAGAAGCCCGTCGCGCATCAGGACGTAGCTGAGCCACCACACGTCGCCGCCGAAGCGCAGGGTCAGGGTCTGCAGGTAGCGGATGACGTACGGCCGGGCGAAATGGAGGGCAAGGGTGAAAGCCCACAGGATGGGCAGCACGGCTGCGACTGAGAGGATCAGCCAGTATTGCGTGCCCTGGACGAGTGCCTGAGTCTGCTGGTCGGGCGACATCGCTTATCTCTCCTGGCTCTTCGCCGCGGGCTGGCTGGCAGCCGTGGCTTCGGCCTTGCGCGGCGCGGGCGAGGCAAGGCGGAGGTTGTAGCCGACGGCTACGAGACCCATGACCCCGATCAGGAGCGCTGACAGATAGCACAGCGCCAGCGCGATCGTCTGGTTCTGCGAGCTCACGAGAATCGAGGCCAGCTGGTTTGAGATGCTGCTGTTGACGGTGGTCATCTGGCTGCCCAGGAGGTAGGTGCCCAGGTACAAGCACGCGCCAAGAGCGATGAAGAAGGTCTGGGCGTAGAAGCTTCGCGCGTCGGCGTCGGCCCTGGTCATGAGCTTGAGCAGCAGGGCGGCGAAGGCGCAGGCGGCAGCCAGTCCGCCCGTGATGGGCAGGTCGTTGGCCTTGACGACATCCGGGTACAGGAAGATGAAGCTGCCCAGGAATACCTGGAGCAGGAAGATATCCCGCATCCCGACGTAGATCGTCCACCACAGATCGGCGCCGAGGCGCAGGGTGAACTTGCGGGTCAGGGCGAGCATGTACGGCCTGGCCAGGTGCAGGGCGACCGCCAGCAGCCATAGGGCCACCAAGGCGGCGGCTATCGTGCCTTCGACGAACGCCTCGGCTGCGCCGAATGCCGGTGAGTCCATCAGTCGCGACCTCCTGAAGTGAGCGGAGGATTGCTCGCCGGGCCCGCGAGCGTGGGCTGGATGAGGGGGGTCTTGCCGGCTCCAGGTCCATCGCCCGGGCCGTCCCGAGGTCCCCGGCCAGACTGGACGTGGACCGTCTCGCAGCGGTAGATGGCGTCGCAGCGGAAGCAGCGCCTCGCTTCGTTCCCGGCCGCCGCCACTTGCAGGCTGGGTTGCGTCGGCGTGAAGGATCCCGGTTCGTACGCGGGCAGCTCCATCCCGACTCGTGGCCGCACGGCCAGGTCCACCGTCAGGACCGGCTCCGGACCCTTGGGCACACGGGCGGTGGCCATGATCTCGGCTTCGCCGTCGTGGCTGCCGGACAGGTACTCGTGGATCGAGCCGGCGGCGCGCCGGCCCGCGCCGACGGCATGGATGATCGTCTTGGCGCCCGACACGACGTCGCCGCCGGCGAAGACGCCCTTGCGACCCGTGGCCTGGCCTGCGTCGGCCACGATGCCGGAGAAGCCGCTGGTCTCGATGCCCGCGCCCTGGGGCAGGATCGACGGATCGGGCTCCTCGCCCACCGCCACCAGCACCGTCGTGGCGGACTTCTCTCGACCGCTGCCGGGGATCGGCTCATAGACGGCACGGCCGCCGTCGAACCGGCCGGTCGGACGCTGGCTGACGAACTTGACGGCGGAGACGCCTTTGGCCGAACCGACGACCTCCGAGACAGCCGCCTCGAACTGGATGTGCACGCCCTCGTGCTCCGCTGCTTCGACTTCCTCGGCCTGAGCCGGCATCTCGGCCCGGCCGCGGCGGTAGAGGACCGTGACTGAGGAAGCGCCCGAACGCAGCGCCGAACGAGCCGCGTCCATGGCCGTGCTGCCGCCGCCGACGACCACGACCGAGCCGCGCAGGACCGGCTTCTCACCCAGGTTGACCTGCTTGAGGAAGAAGGTCGCCGGCACTACGCCCGGCAGCCCGTCGCCCGGCACTCCCAGCTTTCGGCTGCGCGACGCTCCGGTCGCCAGTAAGATGGCGTCGTACTTCGCCTCCAGATCGGCCAGCGTGAAGTCGCGTCCCATGGCGCTGTCGAGCTTGAGATCCACGCCGAGGCCGACGATGCGGTCGATCTCCTGGCGCAGCACGGTGCGCGGGAGGCGGTACTCAGGGATGCCGATCGCCATCATGCCGCCCGGCACCGGCATCGCCTCGAAGACGGTGATTCCGTAGCCGAGGCGGGCGAGGTAGTAAGCGGCCGACATTCCGGCCGGCCCGCCGCCGACGATTGCGACCTTCTCCGTGCGCTTGCTCGACGGAGGGGCGACCGGTGGCAGCTTGCCCTGTTCAGTCGCAAATCTCTTGAGGCGGCGGATGGCGATCGGTTCGTCCAGGGTGCCACGCCGGCAGACCGCCTCGCACGGAGCGGTGCAGATCCAGCCGCAGACCGACGGGAAGGGGTTGACCTCGGCCGCAACCGCGTAAGCCTCGTCGTAGCGTCCCTGGGCGATCAGCCCGACGTATCGGCCCGCGTCCGTCCCGGCCGGGCAGGCTTCCTGGCACGGCGAGATGGGATCGCGGCGGCCATCGGTGACCATCGACCGCCAGACCTGCCAGTCGTTCGGTCGCTCGCTGGTTCGCCACTTGAACAGGCTGCCCCACGGCGACACGCGGGCCGGCTTGAGCGATTCGCGCGTGACCTCGCCCAGCGGCTGCCAGGCCGGCGCCGGTTCAACGGGCCGCGAGACGGGGCCCTGGCGCGCCGCCAGCGGCGTGGGACCCGCGACCGTGTCGAGCAGGACGACGTGAGTGGGGCACTCGCGAACGCAGATGCCGCAGCCGACGCACTCTCCGACCTGGACCGGGTACTCCATCATCCATTCGAAGGGCCGCCCGAAGATGCCGGCGCCTTCGACTCCGGGCCGCTGCGGGCGGCTCATGTCCAGCGCCTGAACCGGGCACACGTCCATGCAGACACCGCAGTTCAGGCAGTTGCCGTTCTCGATCTGGATCCGATAGCCCATGGGACGCCTCGGCCGTAGGAATTCTCGACCGAATGGTCGCGGGCGGCGGACGCCGGCGCATCTGCCGGAGGGCCGGAGTTCTACTACCCGGGCGGGTGGGCGATTGCCCGGGCTGGGCAGCGCGGCTCAGCGCGGCGTGTGGCGGAACGGTGCGTCGCGGCGAGGGCCCTCGATACCGCCGTGCCGGTACGTGTCCGGCACGAGCCCCTCGCGCACGGCTCGGGCGGCCAGTTCGGCCCGATTCTGGGCGTGCAGCTTCTCGACGATGTTCTTCAGGTGGAACTTGACGGTGTTCTCGCTGATCCCGAGCTCGACCGCGATCTCGCGGTTTCGCAGGCCCTCGGTGACCAAGCCCAGCACGCCGAGCTCGCGTTCCGTCAGCCGCTGGGAACGGGACGCGGCGCCGCCCCCCGGCGAGAGCAGGAACTCGTCGATGATTCGTGCGGCCGTGCCCGGCGTGATCGCCGGCTCCCCGCGGGCCACGCCCTCCAGCATCGAGCGCAGCTGGGGCGCCTCGAGGTTCTTGAGCAGGTAGCCCTGGGCGCCGGCCTTGATGGCGCGGAAGAGATCGGCCTCTTCCTCGCTGACCGTGAGCATCACGATGGCCACTTCCGGGTGGCGCGCCTTGATCTCGGCCGTCGCTTCCAGGCCCGAAACGTTGGGCATCCGGACATCCATCAGGACGACGTCGGGCGCGGTCGATTCGACGAGCTCGATCGCCTGGCCGCCGTCGGAAGCCTGACCTACCACCTCGTGACCCCAGGCAAGCAGGAGCGACGCCACGCCGTCTCGGAATAGCGCGTGATCGTCCACCAGCAGTGTTCGCATGGGTTCAGTCTGCCTCGGAATGGTTAGGTACGGGCGATTGAACCGCCTGGTGGCGCGCCGCGCGACGGATTGCCCCGTCTGGCGGTCCGGAGGGCGGGACACCGCCTCCGTCGCGGCCCGGGACGACCGGGACGCGCAGCTCGACTGTCGAGCCGGAGCCCGGCTGGCTTCGCCATTCGATTCGGCCGCCGACCGCTTCGGCCCGCTCTCGCATCCCGGCAAGCCCAAAGTGAGGCCATCTCTCGGGCTCCGAGCCGGCCCGCTTCGAGTCGAAGCCGACGCCGTCGTCGGCGATCCGCAGGAGCACCTCCGTGCCTTCGACCGCCAGGCCGATCGTGACCCGCTGCGCATAGGCGTGCTTGCGGATGTTAGTGAGCGCCTCGCGGGCGACCCCGAACATCTCGGCCCCAACTTCCGGAGCCAGAGACAGGTTGCTGGCCTCCGGACTCGCCCGGAAGCGGACGGCCATCTTCGAAGACTCCGCGAATCGCGCGGCGTACTCCTCGAGCGCAGCGGCGAGGCCGCGCTCCGGAAGGACGGGCGGCGACAGGCTCAAGATCGCCTCACGGACGTCCACGTACAGGGATCGCGCCACGGCCGCCAGCTCGGCCATCTGCTTGCCGGCCTCGGCGACCCGCCCGGCGGCGAGCAGCTCCTCGACGGCCTGGGACTTGGTGTTGACGTACCCGAGGACCTGGGCCATGCCGTCATGCATCTCGCGGGCGATCCGCTCGCGCTCGCCCTGGACGGCCAGCGCGCGCAGCTCGTCGCGGAGCCGGGCCGCCTCGAGTGCCAGGCCCACCTGAGTGGCAAGGGCCGAAAGGGTCTCCAGATCCGCGGCGGAGAAACGGCGCGGGAGCGCCGTGGCCAGCCCGATGGAGCCGACACGCGTCTCGCCGTGACCCACCGGCGCCTCCAGCCTGATGGCATACCCGGGCGCGAGATACCGGGATAGGTCGCTGCTCGAGCCGCCGTTGGGAGTTGCCGGCGACGCTCCCGGCGGTCCGCCGGTCGCCCCGCCCGTCCCGTCGAGCAGCACCCCCGGCGAGGCGCTGGAGGCGCGCAGGCGGACCTCGTCCTCGGGGCCCTGCAGGGCCAGAAGGGCGGCATCGACCCGGAGCAGGCGCCGGGCATGCTCGACGATGTCAGCGAGGGTCTCGTCCGGATCAGCCTGCCCGGAAACCGCCAGACTGACGTTGTAAACGGCGCGCAACGCCGCGTTGCGCGACTTCAGCGCCTGATGCCTGTGGATGAGGTCGCTCGTCAGCCGGTCGATGATCCGGAACGCATACCAGGCGGCGACGATCGCGACGGTCGCCACGACACCGAGGACGACGAGGGTGTCGAACGGAAAGGGCAACACCGCGTCGAGCAGCGTGTCGCTGAGCGCCTCCACGACCCCGACGAGCAGGATCGCCCCGAACACGACGGCCCAGCGGCGGCGAGGGTACATTCGCGCCTCCAGGCTCATGAGCGAGGCACCCGAGACGGCTGGGGCCACCCGGACCACCCATTCGGGCGGCAATATGCACCGGGTTGCTGCCGGGTGTCGCGCCTGCGCTCGTTCGTCCTGCCGGGCGGCACAGCGGCGGCATCACGGCGGGGCAGATGCGCGGCTCTAGGCGGCGTCGCGCTGCGAGTCCGAGGCCTCGCTCTCCTCCTCGGGCAGGCGCCAGCGATGGACCAGGCGCCGGAGTTTGTCGGACATGGCCGTCAGGCTGCCGGCCGAAGCCACCACACCCTGGGCCTGCTCGCTCAAGTCCTGCGTGGCTGCGGAGACCTCCTCCGCCGAGGCCGAGTTCTCCTCGCTGATGGCAGCGATGGACTCGACGGCATCATTCACGCGCAGGGCGCTGGCCGTCATCGAAACGGCGGCATCGTTGGTCGATTGAGCGATCTCGGCGATGGTGTCCGAGGCGGAGACGACGTTGCCCGCGGCCGCCTCCATGGCCTCGACGGCGGCCGTGATTCGGGCGACGGCGGCGTTGGACGCGGCCACGGCCTCGGCGATCTCGTCCAGCGCCATGCCCGATCTCTCCGCGAGCGCGGAGCCCGACTCGACTTCCCTGGCTCCTAGCTGCATCGCCGCCACTGCCTCGGAGGTTCCCTTCTGAACCTCGGCGATCAGGGTCGCGATTTCCTTGGTTGCGGCGCGAGACCGCTCGGCGAGCTTGCGGACCTCGTCCGCGACCACGGCAAAGCCCTTGCCCTGCTCGCCGGCCCGGGCCGCCTCGATGGCCGCGTTGAGGGCGAGGAGGTTCGTCTACTCAGCGATGTCGTCGATCGTCTCGACGATCGCGCCGATCTGATCGGACTTGGCCCCGAGATTCGCGACCACGGTGGCGCCGGTGTCCACGGCCTTCTTGATGCGAGCCATTCCCGAGGCCGTCTCACGAACCGCGTCGGCGCCCTTGTCGGCGGCCTTGCCGGCGGCAACTCCGGCGGCGTCGACCTGCTCGGATGCCGTGGCAGCCTCGCGGATAGCTCGTGCCACCTCGGTGATCGCGTTGGCCTGCGCGGTCACGCTCGATGCCGTCTGCGCCGCGCCGGATCCCACCTGTTCGATGACCCGGCCGAGCTCCATCATCGCCCTGCTGGTTTCGGTGGAAGCGCTGGCCTGGTCGGCGGCATCGGCCGCGACCTGGCTGATCGTCTGGGCGATCTGACCCGCGCCGGTCTCGGACTGGGCCGCCGCCTCGTTCACCCTGGCGGCCGTCTCGGCCACGCCGGCGGCGGACGTGGTGAGCTCGGTGATCATCTTGCGCAACCGCACGACCATGTACCGAAAGGCCTGCGCAAGGCCGTCCTGTTCAGAACGCGTCGTCACCTCGATGGTGAGGTCGCCGGCCGCAATCCGATCCGCCAGTGAGGCGAGTTCCTCCATGTACTGGCGGATCGCGCCGAACGCCTCGGCGAGCCGACCCAGCTCCCCGCTCCCGGTCAACGCGGCGCCGTCGCCACTCTGGCTGAGGTCGCCCACAGCCACGCGCGACGAGGCTTCGATGACGACCTCGATCGGCTTTGTCACCGAACGCGCGACCACGATCGAAGCGATCACGGCGCCAACGAGGACCACGGCGTTCAGCGGGTTGGGACGGCCCTCCGCGACTTCGATGGCAGACACGACGGCAACCGGCACCGCCGAGGTCAGGATCAATCGCGTCCGGATGGTCCAGTTGCGTGGCCGGCTGGGTCTGAAGTCCTGCCGTCGAGGCAGGCCGATGTCGCGGCGTCGGATCCGGCCGGAGATGCCGGCAGCCGAGCGGGAAGCCGCCGAAACGGCCGACCCGATCCCGTGCCCGCTCATCGATGCGACCCGGCGGAAGAGGCGCAGGCCGGTGCCGACGGCGAGTGGTACGGCTGCACGCCCTTGCCCGGGTCGAGCGCCGTTTCGGTCCTCGTCTCGGTCATGACGCCAGGGTGGTCGTTCATCGCACCATCGGCCGCGAAGAGCCCAGCTGCTGGTTTGGTCGCCAGGCAGACGCGTGGGCGGCACAGGGGCCTTCCCCGAGGGTATCGGCGGCTCGTACGGGTGAGTTCGTACGGAGTAATCCGTAATCCCCACGTGGGACTGTCTGCCGACGGGCGCGAAGTCCCGCCGAGACATCCGCACCAGCCCCTCGCGCCCGCTCTTCGCGCCGGGTCGGACAGAATCTGTCGTAGCGACCGATCAGATCCGTTGACGCCCGCCACGGCCCAGCCGATAGTCGCAGCGACATGGTCGCCACGAGCAGATCCACCCCGAATCTGAACCAGGCCAAGGACGCCGGCACGACCGGCCCCACCGCGCCTGAGCTCACGGCCCGGCAGGCCGCCCGGCGCGTAGCCCGCCTCTTTCCGGAGGTGTACCGGCGGTACCACTGGGCCCAGCGAGTCCGAGGGGCGGATCTGCCCGTCACGCGGCGCGCACTGGAGTTGCTGCAGCATCTTTCGGTGAGCGGTCCGCTGACGGTCGGTGAACAGGCCGAACACATGGGCCTGCGGCGCAACTCGGCATCCGAACTGCTGGCGCGCCTGGAGTCGCAAGGGCTCGTCGCCCGGATCCGCGACGAGCGCGACGAACGCCGGGTGCTCGTCTGGCTGACGGATGCCGGCCGTGACGTCGTCTCCCGGGTCGGCCAGGTGCTGGCCCCGGACCTGATCGCCGAGACAATGGCAACCCTGTCGCCGGCGGAGCGGGCGATCGTCGTCCGCGGCTTCGAGCTGCTCGCCGCCGCTTCAGCCCCGACCGAATCGTTCGCCCCCGGGCGCACGAAGAAGACCGAAAGGACACCCCGATGACGATCGTTGCCAGCTGCGAGTCCTGCGGCATGCCGCTCGCCGGCGCCGAGGACCACGCCATGGCCAACCCCCAGATACCCTACTGCACCCACTGTGCCCCCGAAGGCAATCTGCCGCCCGTGGACGAGCGTCTGGAGCGCTTCACCCAGTGGACGATGCGCCAGGACGGCCTCGACTACCAGGCCGCCCGTGAGAAGGCGATCGCCTACATGAAGACGATGCCGGCCTGGAAGGACGCTCTCTAGGCTTGCCAGCCGTCGAAGGCGCGGGCCGCGGGAGCTTGCCTCTGCCCCCGCGCCATCGGTGGCCACCGTTATCATCGAATCGAGCGGTCGGGCGCTTCCGCGACGCCCGATCTCGCGCAGGCAGGAGGATCGGACGTGCCGCACATGGAAATCCTCGGCTGGATCGTCGTTGGATTCCTGGCCGGGGCTCTCTCCAGTGCCGTCGTGAAGGGAGGGGGGCCGCAGGGCTGCCTCGGCAATACGATGATCGGGATCCTCGGCGGACTCCTCGGAGGCTGGTTCGCCACCGAGGAGTTGCACATGGGCAGCACCAGCGGCTTCCTTGGGGCTCTCCTGGTTGCTTTCCTTGGCGCCACCGTCATCCGCCTCATCCTGAACGCGCTGGAGGGTGACGACCCGCGCGGACGTCGCGGGTCGCGCTACTAGCCGCATTTCCAGAGCCGTCCCCGGCCTCCTACCCCATCGGGCGGGACAGTTTCGACGCGATCGACGCCTGTATCCGCGATAGCGGTAGGATGCGTTCCACGATTCCGCCCGCGGGGAAAGCTGCCACCCCGGGGCCCGCGAACGCGAGACGGTCCTGAGCCCCAAGGAGGGCCACGATGACGACGATTTCACAGAACCCCGCTGCTCCCATCGTGAACGAGCCCGCGGCAGCAGCGCCGGCGACGCCGCCCGAGGCCGCGCCGAAGCCGGAGCGACCGTACTCACCCGGCCTCGAAGGCGTGATCGCCGCCGAGACCGCCGTCGGATACGTGGACGGCGCGAATGGCCGGCTGCTGTACCGCGGCTACCCCATCGGCCAGCTGGTCGAGAAGGGAACCTACGGCCGCGTCGCCGAGCTGCTCTGGACCGGTGAGTGGCGCAAGTCCGCGCGCCTGGTGCCCGCCCCGGTACCCGAGCCCGTCATGTGCGCTCTGTACGAGCTGCCGTCTCACACCCACCCCATGGATGCGTTGCGCACCGCGGTGTCCGTCTGGGGCGCGTGGCGCCGGCCGCACTGGCCCCCCACCGTCGACCAGGCCCGTGAGGTCACCGCGTTCGCACCCTCGGCGCTGGCAGCTTTCCATCGCCTTCGCAACGGCCTCGAGCCGGTCAAGCCGAACCCCAAGCTCTCTCTGGCGGGCGGCTTCCTGCAGCAGCTGACCGGCAAGGACCCCGATCCTGCCGACGCCCGCGCCCTCGACGCGTACTTCATCGTCGGGGCCGAGCACGGCCTGAATGCCTCGACGTTCACCTGCCGGGTCATCATCTCGACCCGCTCGGACCTGGCCAGCGCCATCTGCGGGGCAATCGGCGCCCTGAAGGGCCCGCTCCACGGTGGCGCCCCGGCCGAGGTCGTGAGCCAGCTTCATGAGATCGGCTCCCCCGAGCACGCCGAGAAGTGGGTCCGCGAGGCAATTGCCCGCGGCGACCGGATCATGGGCTTCGGCCACCGCGTCTACCGCGCCTACGACCCCCGCGCCGCCGCCCTCCGGAAAGTGGCCGAGGGCATGGCCGACATGGCCGAGTGGCTCGACGTGGCAGTCAAGGTGGAGGACGTGGTCCTGCGCGTCTTCGGCGAGCTGAAGCCGGACCGCGTCATCAAGACCAACGTCGAGTACTACGCCGCCGCGGTGCTCCAGGGAGTCGGTCTTCCACCGGACCTCTTCCCGCCAACCTTCGCGCTCGCGCGCATGGCCGGCTGGGGCGCCCACGCCATCGAGCAGGCCTCGGCCGACAAGCTCATCCGGCCGGATGCCCGGTATGTCGGCCCGGCGGAGATGGACGTCCCGGCACTGGGCCGCTAGAGCCGCGGCGCCGCAGCGCCGCCAGCCCGGGCCTCCTACCTGGGAGGCCCGGCAGTCATTCGGCCGGCTCGGCGGGCTCGACGGCCCCTGCCGGTGGCACCCTCACGGCGCCGCCCGTTCGACGCGCAAAGATGATGGCCATGACGAAGCCGACCACGAGCACCAGGGCCGCCAGGTAGAAGACCGTTCGCAACCCCGAGCCGACCACCGCCGAGCCCAGGGCGGGCCCCGCTATCCCGCCCAGATACAGCGGCAGGAAGACCAGGTTGAGGGTTGCGGATCGGCGCTCGGCCGGCACCTCCACCGCCAGGATCCCGGAGACCATCGCCCCGATGGCCGCCAGGAAGGCGACCGCGAGGCCGTACGCAACTGCCATCCAGGCCGCCGAGGGGGCAAGTGGCAGCGCCGCGAAGGAAAGGGCCAGGCCGCCCATCGATACCACCATGACCGTCCGGAAGCCCACACGATCGGCAACCCAACCGCCCACGGGCGAAAGGGCCGCGCCCACGATCGTGGCCACGCCCAGCACCAGCCCGATCGAGCCGGCCACCTCCAGGGGCGTGTGCTCCACGTCGTGGACGAGCAACGCCAGGTACTGCGTCGACATCTGGCGGCCCAGGAAGGCGATGCCGTAGATCGTGAAGAGCCACCGCACCGTCCGATCCGACAGCACGCCCCGGACGGCGCCGAAGGCCAGCCTCAAGACGCTTCCCTGGGGCACGACCTCCGGCCGGACCTCGGCCGAACCCACGGCAAGCATCAGCGCCACCGCCGCCGAGAGGATCGCCGCGACCGCGAAGACGTTGCCGCTGGCCATGTGGAGCTGGTCGATCATGACCGACCCCACGGCCGGGCCCACCCCAAAGCCGAGCGGGCTGCTGGCAGCGAAGATGCCCATCGCCAGACCCAGCCGGTGCGAGGGCGTGACGTCGCGGATGGCCGCCATCATGACGCCGCTGTTGCCCAGCTGGAAGGCAACGAGCAGGACTCCGATGACGAGCTGCCACGGCTCGCGGCTCGCCGCCACCACGCCGAAGACCACGACCTCCACGAGCGCGCTGCGGATGATCACTGCCTTGCGGCTGTACTTGTCCGCCCAGACGCCCCACAGCGGGACGAGCGGCAATCCCGTGAGGAAGAAGAGGGCGCCAAGCACCCCGACGAACCGCTCGATGTCTGGCGTCGACATGCCGACTTCCGCCAGTCGATTCGGCAGGAAAGCGTAAACCTGGGCCACCCCGAAGCCCTCGACGAACGAGGTGATCCAGTACAGGGTGAGAAGCAGACGCCAGTCTGACTGGCCGTGGCGGCGCATCGTGGCAGCGTAACGGAGCCGGGGCGGCGGGGTCACGAAACCCCAGCGGTTATCGCTGGTATGCCCGCAGGAGGTATCTTGTGACCCGCAGTCCGAGGACCGGAGGAGATAACCAGGTGAACGACACAACTTGGCGGAACCTGTCAGCCATGCTGGGAGTGGCCTGCGTGGTGCTGATAATCGCTGCCGGCGCGTTGCTGGCAACCTCGGGGGAGTCGCCCGCGCCGTCCCAGGCGGCCGGCTCAGTTGCCAGCGTGATCCCGTCCGGATCGGCCTCTTCCGCCCCTTCAGGATCTTCAGGTTCGCCCGCGCCCTCGGCTTCTACGGGTCCCTCCTCCATTCCTACGCCCGCGCCGACCGGCACGCCCGCGGCCAACGCCCCGATCGCGCACATCACGTTCAACAACCTGCAGCTCGACGGCGCGACTGACCCGCTGGGCAAGGCGCGGACATTCACCTTCATCACCGACGGCTCCGGTCCGGTTGGGATCGCGATCACCAAGGCTCCGACGAAGGCCACGACCAGGATATGCGCCCAGATCGACGGCGGGAAGGCCGACTGCCGCACCGGCACCAAGGTCACCTACACGGGTGCCTATACGGACACGGCGCACTCGGTCTGGGTCGTAACGCTCATCGGGCCGGCCGCCACCGGGCCGACGATTGACGTGGCCTTCTCGTGGCCGAGCCACAACGCCCAGATAACCCTGACCCACGGCCGATTCCAGGGCAGCTCCAGCCCGGGCGTTTCCCAGAATCTCAACGGCTTCGCTGCGACGTTCACTCCAGTCGCCTCCGGCAATCTGACCGTGGCAGCTTCGTGGACCGTCATCACCACCAACGTCGCGGTCACGACCAACCAGATCAGTGGTACCTCATCGAACATGGTCGACCAGAAGCAGATCAACAGCGCCACGAACCTGGGCACGCCGGGCTACACGTTCGGTGTCGCCGCGGGCACGACGTACCAGGTCTCGCTGCGGAACCTGTCCGCCGACAGCCAGCGGCCGGACCTGACGGCCGTGATCTCGATCCCCTAGTCACTGAGTCGACCTGAGGCTGCTGCCAGGGCACAGCCCAGCCGATCCATTCAGCGGGGCCGGTTGAGTCTGCCCGCCCGGGCGTGGTCATCCGACTGACGAGGAGGCGAGCGCTTGGAGGAGTCCCCGATGGAGGGCCCGCCGGTCAACGGCCCGGCGGGCGAGGATTCGGCTCCGGCAGGCTCGACGTCCGCGGACGCCACCCAAAGAGCGGCGGGCGGGGGAGCGGGCAGTCGCGGCGCCCCGAGCGTACGACTTCGCGGTGCCGGTGCCTTCGCCATCGATCCGGCCAAGGGCGAGCCCGCCAACGGGCCGATCCCCAGCCCGAGGGCGAGGCCGAGCGCGGCGTCCTCCAGGCGGTGGCGCAACGTCGCCCTGGGGCTCGGGCTTGTCCTGGCGGTCCTGGCCGGCGCCACAGGCAAGCTGCTATTGTCGGCTGTGAACCACGGCTCCGCTTCTGTGGGCGTCACCGTCAGCGCGGTTGCAAGCGCGGAAACTGCATCGCCTGCGCCGGCCGGTCAGACCCCCGCCACGCCCAGCCCGACCGGGACGCCTGGCGCGACCGGGACGGCCGGCGCCACCGGGACGGCCGGCGCGAGCTCCACGGCGGTGGCCACCACCACCCCTGCGCCGCTGGTGAGCGGAACCGCGTCGCCCGCGACGATCACCTTCCACGAGATGATGCTCGACTCCGCTGCGGACTCCGGCGGCATGGCACGCACCTTCGCGTTCACGAGCGACGGACCCGGGTCCGTCTCTGCCGAGGTGGTGGCCGCTGCTCCGCTTGCCAACTTGAAGATGTGCATCCAGGTGAACGGCGGCCCGCAGAGCTGCGCAACTGGCGCGACGCCTGGCTTCTTCACCATGGCCCCGTCCACCGGGGATCAGGCCGAGTGGATCGTGACGCTCATCGCGACGGATGCGGGCGCGACGCCGGTGGCGGACGTGGCCTTCACCTGGCGGACGAAGGCGCCGGCGATCACGCTCAGCGACGGCCGGTTCCAGGGGGCGCCCAACCCCGACTCGCTGCGGGGCTTCACCGTCACGTTCAAGGCGCGGGCGGCCGGGACGGTCGGAGTCATTGCCTCCTGGCCGCCTGTTTCCGCGGATGCGGCGCTGACCCTGACCGATGTCACTTCCTCGCCGGGATCGACTGTGGGCACGGCCACGTACCCGGCGGCCGGGTCGATCGCACCGGCCTATTCCCACGCCGTGGCCGCAGGCCGGACCTACCAAATCCAGGTTCTGAACACGGGCTCGGACAGCGGGCGGCCGGATCTCACGACGACGATCTCATTCCCCTAGCCCGGATCCACCGACCCCGCTTGCATCTCGCTCGGTCAGCCGGGCTCGATATCAGCCGGGCTCGATCTCGTCGCTGCGGACCACTCGCCCGATGGCTCGGGCTCGGAAGCCGGTCCACACGCCCGACCGGGTATAGACATCGGACTTCACGATCGCGATGGCCGCCGCCTCGTCGGGAGCGCGCACGAGCAGCAGCGACCCGCTCATGTCGGCATAGCCGCCGGCCTCCACGATGGTCCCGGCCGCCCGGAGCTGGCCGATCCTCCTGAGGTGCTCCTGCCGAACGGCCGGGCGGCGTTCGGCCGCATCCGGGCCGTACGTCGCCTCGATCGCCCACACCGACTCGATCGCCAGGCCATCTGGTATCTCTCCGGCCATCGTGTCCTCCGTCAGTCTGCCAGTTCCTCGCCCGGCACCGAGACCTGAACGTCTGCGTCGGGGTCGACCTCATCGTCCTCGATGTGAGCGTCCCCCATGGATGGCGATTCAGTTCCGCCGGGCGCGGAGGCATTGGCCTCCGGCTGGTCGGAAGCGGCGCCGGCCGGTCCGGCCGCGACGGCTCCTTCGGGCGTGGGCTCCCGCGAGGCTTGCTCGGCCGTCGAAGGCTCGCTCGCAGCGGGCTCCCCGGGGGACGGCTCCGTCCCGCCCGCATCACCTCCGGCCGGCTCGGCCTTGCCCTTTGCCTTCGCGCCCCCGCCTGCACCCCCGCCGGCTCGTGCCGCCTCGGCCGCCTCCGTGTCCGTCGGACCCGGCAGCTCCACGACGGCATCGGCCAACGCGTCGTAGCGGTTCGAGCAGGCCAGGTAGATGACCTGGAAGTCGGACGAGAGCTCGCGCAGCAGCACCGCGGCCCGCGCTGCCCTCTGATCGTCGAAGGTCACGAACGGGTCGTCCAGGACCAGCGGCGGCCTCTTCCCCTGCGTGACCAGGCGAACGAGGCCAATGCGGGCGGCCAGATAGATCTGATCGATGGTGCCCTTGCTCAGGCGGCTGGCGGCTACCCAGTCGCCACGCTCGGGAGCCCAGACGTCAACATCCAGGGAACGGTCGTCGATCTCGACCTTGCGGTAGCGGCCGCCGGTGAGACGTGCGATGTCACGGCCGACCTGCTGCTCCAGGAAGCGGGTCGCCTTGCGCATCGTCATGCCCTCGGCGGTCTCGATCGCCGCCAGAGTCGCTTCGTAGATCCGGACACGCCGCTTGAGGGCGTTCAGCTGCTCTCGCCAGGTGACGAGCCGCTCCGCTTCGCCGGCGACCTGCTCGGCATCGACAGGATTGGCGTCCACCCGAG
>Ga0182027_10001581_pt1 | contig 37896 bp, 33 predicted proteins | sample 712E1DmetaG_FD_121300 | JGI IMG/M metagenome (GOLD analysis project Ga0182027, IMG submission 121300) | Permafrost microbial communities from Stordalen Mire, Sweden - 712E1D metaG (Illumina Assembly) | ecosystem: Environmental > Terrestrial > Soil > Wetlands > Permafrost | place: Sweden...
ACCTCGACGCCGAGCCGCTTCAACGACGCGTCGCAGACCTCACGGATGTGCTGGGGCCGGCTATCCATGCTGGTATATTTGCCTGTCTTGGGATCAATCACGAAGCCGAACTTGGTGGCAATCACCACCTGGTCGCGCATGGGCTTCAACGCCGCACCGACGATTTCCTCGTTGGTGAAGGGCCCATAGATTTCGGCAGTGTCGAAGAAGGTGACGCCCAGTTCCACCGCCTGACGGATCAACTTGATGCTCTCCTGCTGAGGGAGTGGTCGTAACTAAAGTTCAATCCCATGCATCCCAGCCCGATGGCCGAGACTTCCAGATAACTTTTTCCTAGTTTGCGTTTTTGCATAAGGGATTCCTTTCACTGCGCTGTTTTTTAATTGAGTCAGTGAAAGTGTCAATAGAAGGGAGGATGGGTTCACTACTCGCCCACAATTCTGCAACACTCCACTGATACTCCCCCAAAACCCAATTTCCCCCTGCATCTTCGAAGACTCGCATTCGGCCGCCGCCAGCCGCTTCAAAGCCAGCCATTGACGCGATTGATCGTCGCGATGATCTGCCTCCTGCGCTCGGCGCTGACTGCCCCACGCCGATTCACCAGATTCGCTTTTTGGATGGTGTAGAGCAGGTCACACTTGCACAGGGTCGGCCAATCGAGGCCGTCGTTCGCATCGAGAATCACCTCGTTGGGTGCCGGTTGCCGGGCGGCCCTTCGCGAGGCGCATATTATCACCGTCACGTCCGGTTTGTTGGCCACCCGGTCAGGGTGGGACACAATGACCGCCGGATGCGGCTCCGGCCAGCCGGGAGCCTGCCAACTGAAAATGTCCCAGGCTTTCATTCCGCGTCCGGGGGCGGGGAGGGCAAGCCGGCGAGGTGATGTTCCAGCGCGTCAAATTCGCGGTTCGGTTGCTGGTAGCAGCGGCGGGACTCCGCTCTCGACAACGGCTTCAAATTTTTTAGCGGATCGGGGGACAACTGCTCGCGCAGTTTGGGCAACCCCAGTTTCATGCTCTGCCGCATGATGTCCGCCATGGACAAACCCAAATCCTGCGACGCCTGCCGCACTTCCCCGAGCAGATCCGGCGGCACGGCCAATGGATACGTGTCGGTCTTCATGGAAGAATCCTACATCATTCTGTCACCTTGTCAACGCCCCCACCAGCGCCGCCGCAAGGCAAAGCCCTCGCTCTCATTGCCCAACTTCGCCTTTTGCCCTGCGCGCCGGAGATTGCCGAGATCGTCGAAGTCTATTTTGCCCGTAAACTCATGCCAGTTGAAGCGCAAGGCGATGTCATTGTCCCGTTATTGCGGGAGCATGGCGGGCAGGCCCGGCGCGGCGGTTCGCAATCGCACTTCTTTGGCCGCATGCTCTCGTTCGACGTAAAGTTGCAGGAAGGCAAAGGCAAAATAAGGGAGTTTTTGGCTTTACTTCATCGCCGTTCTTTGCGTGAATGGGTCTGAACCAAGGAACCATTTGCACTATGAACACGAAATTTTTTTACGCCGCTTTCTTTCTTTCTCTGGCCACCGTGGCCCGGGGCCAGATCACCCCCGGCTTCGATCCGGGCAACCTCGCCGTTCTCCGCGTCGGCAACGGCGTCTCGGCGGTGACCAATTCCGGGGGGCCGGTTTTCCTCGACCTCTACACCACCAACGGCACGCTGACCAACACTGTTGCCATTCCCACCAACGGGACCACCAGTCTGATCATCGGCTCGGCCACTTCCGAGGGGGCGATCAGCCGCTCGCCCAACAAGAATTTCATCACGATGGTCGGTTACAACACCAACCTCCCGTATTCCAGTTCCCTCGCAGGCTCCACCTCCGCCGCGGTGCCGCGCGGCATCGCCACCATTGACTACAACGGGAATTTTACCTTCATCACCAACACCAAAACGCTTTTCAGCGGCAACAACATCCGTAGCGGGACCACGGACGGCTCCAACAATTTTTGGGCGGTGGGCGCAACCAGCGGGACCATTTACATGGGGCTGGCCGCGCCGCTCGCGACGGTGCAGAGCGCTGTGGCGAATAGCGAGGTCATTAACATATTCAACGGCGCCCTCTATTTTTCCTCGCAGAAAACCACCCCAATCGGCATCTCCGGATTTACCGGCCTGCCCGTCACCACCAACACCACCGCCGCGCTTTTCATCGCCACGGGCGCTGCTTCAACCCCCTACGGCTTCGCCATCAGCCCGGACAGCACGATTGCCTACGTTGCCGATGACCGCGCGATCCTTTCGGGCGGCGGCATCCAAAAATACACCAATAACGGCGCCTGGGGTCTGGCTTACACCTTGGGGTTCGGCGCGGCCTCCACCAACGGCGCGCGCGGGGTGGCCGTTAAATTCAGCCAGCCTCCGGTTGTTTATGCCACGACGGCCGACACCGCGACCAACCGCCTGATCGCCATCACCGACAACGGCGCGGGCAGCCCGGCGACGGTCCTGGCCACGGCCGCTGTCAATGAGATATTTCGCGGAGTTCAATTCTCGCCGGAAGGCAGCCCGCCTTCCCTCGTCCCGTTGCAGGATCAGACGGTGGATGCGGGCCAGGACGCCTCGTTTTCTGTGACTGCTACGGGCAGCGCAACTCTCTACTATTTGTGGCAATCCAACCTGACCGCCATCACCCCCTGGACAACGGCCTCCAATTTGACTCTTTCCACCACGTCCGATTCGCCCGGCAGCGTTGCAGTTCAAGTCCTCGTCAGCAACTCCTGGGGGACGGCCAGTTCGCAAGCCACCTTGACCATCAATCCCACCAATACGCTGCCGTCGGCTCCGACGATTTCAGGCGAACCACAAAGCCTGGCCACCAATTATGGGGGGACGGCCAGTTTTACAGTCAACGCCGCCGGCTCCTCGCTTGCCTACGCCTGGCAGCTCAATAACGCCGGCCTGTCCGACGGCCCCGGCATTTCGGGCTCCAGCACCGCCACCCTCACCCTGACCAACGTGTCCGGCGCCAGCGCGGGCAGCTACACAGTCGTGGTGACCAACGCCGGCGGCTCGATCACCAGCACGCCGCCGGCCATTCTCACCGTGGCCGATCCGTTCATCATTTCTCAACCCGTCGGCCAGACTTACCTCGCCGGCGGCACGGCCAGCTTGGCTGTCGGAGCCATCGGCACCCAGCCCGGCTATCAATGGCGGTTGAATGGCAGCAGTATTTCCGGCGCAACCGCCAGTGCTTTCCAGAAAACAAATCTCCAGGTTTCCGATGCCGGAAGCTATTCAGTTTTGGTTTCGAATATCTACGGCTCCGCCATCAGCGCGACCACAAGTGTGTTGGTCGCCTCCTCCCGCACCACACTGTTCAGCACCAACCTCGTCGTTTTGCGACTGGGCGATGGCGCGCAAACATTGATCAACTCGGGCAACACCTTGTTTCTGGATCAATTCACCTCCGCCGGCAGCTATCTCAGCACTATGTTCATTCCCGACCAGGGCGCTTCCGCGCTGCTGATCAGCGGCGTCGCCTCTTCCGAGGGATACATGACCCGTTCCGCCGATGGCAGAATCCTGGCCATTGGGGGCTATAACACCAATCGCGCCGCTCTGACCAGCTCGCTCTCTTCCTCTACGGCGGCGGCCGTGCCCCGGGCGATTGGCGCAATTGACGGCGCCGGGACTTATACTCTGGCCGCCTCGACCACCAGCCAATACAGCGGCGCCAACCTCCGCTCGGCCGTGACGGACGGCGCCAACAACTTCTGGGGAGCCGGCTCGGCGGGCGGCACTTATTACTTTGGAACCGCCTCTCCGGCCACGACCATCCAAAGCACCGTCGCCAATTGTCGTGTCATTAATATTATTAACGGCTCTCTCGCCATTTCAACCCAGAGCGGCACTCACGGACTTTATTCCCTCGGCGGCCTGCCCACGTCCGCGGCGGCGGCCAGCCTTCTTTTTGCCACCGGGAGTTCGTCCAGCCCGGAGGATTTTGCCATGGACCCGTCGGCCAGCCTCGTTTACGTGGCGGATGATTCCAGCGCGGGCGGCATCCAACGCTGGCAGCAGTCCAGCGGAGCCTGGACTTATGGCTACACTCTGACCAACAGCATGGTGGGCATCGGCGCCCGAAGCCTGACCGTGGATTTCAGCGGCGCCAATCCCGTCGTTTACGCCATCACCGCCGAAACCGCCGCCAACCGTCTCATCGCCATTACCGACACCGGCCCGTCATCCCCGGCGGTGACTCTGGCCACCGCCGCCAACAATGAATGGTTCCGGGCCGTCAAGTTTGGTCTGGTGTTGAATCCATTCCCCTCATTTACGCTGGACGCGCCGCAGGTGGCGGAAGGCCAGTTCAATTTCAGCGTTGCCGGGGTCGCGGGATATTCCTACGTCATTCAATCATCCACTGATCTCATTGGCTGGACGTCTCTTCAAACCAACACCGCTCCGTTCACCTTTGCCATCCCCAGCGCGGGCGGCGCTCAATTCTTCCGGGCCGTATCGCAGTAATCATGCGCCGGATGTCTCCAACCACCAGTCAAACCGAAATTCAGCCAATGACAAAACGGCCGCTCGGCAACTCCAGCCTGCAAATCTCTCCCATCGGCTTCGGCGCATGGGCCATCGGCGGCAACTGGCAATTCGGCTGGGGCGCGCAGAACGACACCGACTCCATTGCCGCCATCCATCGCGCTCTCGAACTGGGCGTCAACTGGATTGACACCGCCGCCGTCTATGGCCTCGGCCATTCCGAGGAGGTGGTCGCCCGCGCCCTCGCCGGTTGGTCTGGGCCTCGACCCCACCTCTTCACCAAATGCGGCATGATCTGGAGTGACAAGGGGGAGATCGCCTATTCGCTGAAAACCGCCTCCATCCGCCGCGAAATGGAAAACAGTCTCCGCCGCCTCCGCGTCCAAACCATTGACCTCTACCAAATCCACTGGCCCGCCGACGACCTTCCCGAAACCGAGGAAGGCTGGCGAACGCTCGCCGCGCTGCAAAAGGAGGGCAAAGTCCGCTGGATCGGCGCCTCCAATTTCACCGTCAAGGAACTCGAGAAAGCGCGACAAATCGCCCCCGTCACCTCCCTCCAGCCCCCCTATTCGCTGGTTCGCCGCGACGCTGGGAAGGAACTCCTCCCTTATTGCGCCCGCGCGAACATCGGCGTCCTCGTTTATTCCCCCATGGCCTCCGGGCTTCTGACCGGAGCCATGACGCGCCAACGGATCGCCGCGCTGCCGCCGGAAGACTGGCGCACCCGCAACCCCGAGTTTCAAGAACCCAAGCTCGCGGCCAACCTCGCTCTTGTCGAGCGCCTCCGCTCCGTCGGCCTTCGCCACGGCTGTTCGCCGGGCGAAGTGGCCATCGCCTGGACGCTGCGAAATCCGGCGGTGACCGGGGCCATTGTCGGCGCCCGCAACGCCCCACAGGCCGAAGGCGTCCTGCGCGGCGCCACGCTGCAACTCACCGCCGCCGAGGCGGCTGAAATTGAAGGGTGAGTCTTCCCCGCACACTCCGCCGGTTGGTGACGCGGCGCTGATTTCCATTGCCGAATGCGAAGGTTTTGCTTTGAATTGGATCCACGCCCATGAACCCAATCAAGCGAACGTTAAAAAGGCTCTTTTTCAAAAGCTCTGCTTACTGGGAAAATCGCTATAAAACAGGGGGGAATTCTGGCGCAGGCTCTTACAACCAGATTGCGCAGGACAAGGGCAATTTCATAAATGGGTTCATCCAGGAACACAACATCAAGCGGCTGCTTGATTATGGTTGCGGAGACGGCAACCAATTGGGCTACATCAAGGTGGAGAATTATTTGGGCGTTGATATTTCTAAAACCGCCGTGGCCCTTTGCCGGGAAAAGCACAAACACCGCCCCAACACCGCCTTCCTGGTCTATGATCCGCAAACTTTTCAGTCGGAAGCGGCCCGATTCGGCCCGGAACTCACCCTTTCCATGGATGTGATCTTTCACCTGGTTGAGGACGAGGTGTTTGCCAATTACATCCGCGAACTGTTCGGCAGTTCCCGGAGATACGTCGTTATTTATTCCACCAATTTTGACCGCAAATACGAGTCGCCCCACCAGGTGGACAGGGCTTTCACCAATTACATTTCCGATGCCATCCCGGATTGGGAGCTCGTCAAGATCATCGATAATCCGCACAAGAATAAAGACACCTTCTGCGATTATTTTGTGTATGCGAGGAAAGGTTGAAAATGCGGAGGCCCCCCCGTATTTTCATCGGGTTTGAGGAGGTCGCGGGCTATTGCGCCGGCTTAAAAAAAGGCTTTGATGAGAATGGCGTTGCCTCGGTCTGCTTCCTGATCCGGGATCATCGCTTTCAATATGCCGATCCTGAGAACCTCCCTTTGTTGACTCTGATCAGGAGCGTTTTACAAATGAGGGAAGCGTGCAAAGCGCGCGCAAAAAACACCCCCAACCCGCTGGCAAAGGTTCTTTTCATGGCGGCGCGGTTGGGTCTGGCTTTGGCCCAGAACGTGGTCTGGCTCGCCGTTTTTTTCTGCGCGCTGGCAAAGTTTGACGTTTTTATTTTTCAGGGACGGGCCAGTTTCAGCCACCTCTTCCGTTTTCCCGTCAGGCCCGGATTTTTGGATTTGGCCATCCTGAAATTGTTGAGGAAGAAAGTCATCTACGTTTTTCACGGAACCGACACCCGGCCGGCGTATGTTAATGGGTCCGCCGGAATCAGAAGATTGAGCACACGGGAGATGCTGCGATATGTCAAAAAACAGGCGCGCGATCTAAAAGCCATCGAGAAATATGCGGATTTCATCGTCCATTACCCGCTGAACACCCAGCTCCATAAAAGAAGGATCGTATCGCACGATTGCCTGGGGAGGCCGGTAACCGGGTCCGCCGCCAGCGATGAAACCAGGCCCCGGCTTGAGGAGGGTGCCGTCAGGATCGTCCACGCCCCGTCCGACCCGGTGGGCAAAGGCTCGGCAAAAATAAAACAATCCATCCAGAATTTGATCCAGAAAGGTCATCGGATCGAATACGTGGAACTGGCAGACAAGTCAAACCGTGAAGTCAAAGGGATTTTGGCGGGATGTGATTTCGTGGTGGATCAGTTGTATTACGATGTTTCCATATCCATTCTGGGGACGGAAGCGGCTTTTCTGGGGAAAGCGGTGCTGTTTGGAAGTTATGCGAAGGAGGAATTCAAAAAAGTGATACCGCCGGCGTTTTTGCCGCCCACGGTCATCTGCCTGCCGGAAGAGATGGAGGAGGCCATCGAAAGGCTGATCAGCGATAAAGAATCCCGGGCCAGCCTGGGGGCAAAATCCAGGGCGTTTGTGGAGCAATTTTACGGTCCCAAAAAAGTCGCCGGCAATTTTCTCAGATTAATCAACGGTAACGTGCCGGAAGAATGGTTGTTTGATCCCAATTCCCTGGAATACTGTCATGGTTACGGTTTTTCGCGGACCGAGGTCAAAGGCAGGATCAGAGAGCTGATCCAGCAGGGAGGAGAAGCGTCTCTTTGTCTGGACGACAAGCCCATGCTTAAGGAAAGATTCATTAAATTTGCCGCCGGAGCCTAACGTGAGAAATGTCCTTCTATTGGCCTTCTATTTCCCGCCTCGCAATCATGTTGCCAGTTATCGTTCCGGGTGCTTTGCAAAATTCCTCCCGGAAAATGGCTGGATGCCGACCGTCGTCTGTCAAGACTGGCCGGCCGGCCGCCCGGATTATGACCCTGATTTTGTCGGAGTCATCCCCAAGGAAGTTCAGATACACCGCATCGCCGCGCCGCAAGCCGTCGGGTTCCGTGAAAGGTTTTTTTTACGGAAGATCCTGCCGTATCTCTGGCCGCAGAGAGCGCCTATTCTCTGGTGGAAACAAACGCGCGCCCTGGTGTTGTCACTGCTGCAAAGCCGGCGTTTTGACGCGATTTGGGCGACGTCCGATCCTCTGGTTCCGATGGCGCTGGCAGAGGAGGCGGCCCGGGTGGCCGGGAGTCCGTGGGTGGCTGACATTCGGGACAGCTTCAACGTCCAGCCGCTGGGTTCGTGGTACAAGCGGCCGTTCTTTGCGTTGCAGGAGCGCAGGCTGGCCGCAAAGGCCAGCCATGTCACGGCCGTTTCCCAAGGACTGGCGGAGGGTCTTGGCCGCAGGATCGGAAAAGACATCACCGTGATCCATAATGGCTTCGACCTGACCTTGTTTCCGGATTTGCCTCCGCCCCGGAGTCCGGTCTTTAACATCGTCTATGCGGGCGCCATGCACCAGGACCCCGCGCCCCTGCTGCATGCGGTCGAGTTTTGCATCCAAAAAAACCTGATTCCCAAAAACCAAATCGAAGTCCAGTTCTACGGTTCGGATGTCAAAACGATTGAACGGACGTTCCCTGGAGCATTGCAGCGCCTGCCGGTGAAGGTGTTTCCTCGGATTCCACACCAGGAAGTGTTGCGCGTGCTTATGGCCGCTTCCGTTTTGCTCTTGTTTTCTCATCCCGCCACCAAAGGGGTTTTGACCGGAAAAGCTTTTGATTATTTGGCGGCGGGCCGTCCCATCCTCGCCGTGCCTGACGATCACGGAGAGATCACCGCGCTCCTGGCACGCACCGGCGCCGGCGTCGCGCTGACCGGCGTGGAGGAGATTTCCAGGCAATTGGCCGGGTGGCATGCCTCTTGGAAAAATGGCGGCAACGACACCGCCGGAAGAAACGAAACGGAAATTGCCAGATATTCCCGCCGGACCCAGGCCAAACAACTGGCTGGCATCTTGGATGAGATCAGCGCTCCGCGCTGAGAGCCGGACGTTGGCGTCACCGATCGTGCCATTGCGCCAGGATCCAGCCAGGAAATGGCAACCCCATAACGGACTCGCCCCGCCTCCGCCCGGAGGCGCGCCGGGGACGCCCGAAAAGCCGTCAAGAAAAGGGCTTGCAAGAACCGCGAATCAGCCCAGAATCACCCGCAGATCCTGATTTAAACGCAATTACTCGCTTGATGGCCACCGCGCACTTCTTATTGACACGATTCAATGTTCCGCTTGGGAATGTTCCGGTCAATCTGGGCCTGAACGACGATTGGCTGGAACACCGCTTTGCCCTGTTTGAGAATTTTTGCCTGCCATCCGTGCTGGCGCAAGATTACAAGGGCTTTTGCTGGCTCGTCACCATAGACGAGAGAACTCCTGAACGATGGCGGTCAAGGTTGAGAGCCGACCTGGCGCCACTGAAATCAACACGAATCTTGCCGGTAAAACCCGGGCCTCAGACAATTTGGAAAGAGGAGATAGAGAGGTTGACCCGCGGAACTTCCGTGCAGCGCGTTGTCACAACACGTTTGGATAATGATGACGCCATTTCCAGGGACTATCTGGCAAAAATCTCCCAGTGCGCCGCCCGCTTGCCCCAGCAGGACCGCTATTACGTCATCAATTATCGAAACGGCTGCCAGGTGAGTAACGCCGGCTTTTTCGCCGTTTCCGAGCCGCTCAATCCGTTTCTGAGCGTGGTTTCGCCCCTCCATCCCCTGCTCACCGCCGCCCATGCGGAGCATGCGGCAATGAACCGGTTCGGAAAAGTTGTGGACCACGGAAAATTCTCCCGGCGCCCCCTTTATTGGCTGCAATCCATTCACGGCAACAATGTCGCAAACCGGTTGCAGCGCAAACGCGCCAGGATTGACCATCAGCAGCTCGAACGCTTTTCTCTGGGCGAAAATTGGATGCAGCTCCTGCAAAATGGAAACTTCGTGATGGCCCAAGCGGAGGTCAATCTGGTCCAATTGGCCTATCGCCGCCCGTGGATTGCCCCGGGGCGATTTCAGGACCGCGTTTGCGACGTCGCCATTAGCGGATTGAAAGGCGAATATCTGTTTGAGAAAATTCGTGGTGAAATGACCTTCTACAAAAACGACCTTCTCCAGTTCGTGAGTTTTGTGATGAACCCTTCGGCGCCGGGCCTGATGATTGACGTGGGTGCAAACATCGGAAATCACACGCTTTTTTTTGGGAAAGTTCTTGCCGCCAATGTCCTCTGCGTCGAACCCAATCCGGCCGCGTTGCCTCTGCTCAAGTCAAACATTGCCCTCAATGGGATCGGCAACCGCGTCACCATTGTCGAGGCCGCGGCTTCCGACACGCGTGGCTTGGCTCAACTGCGCCCCGCGTCTCTCCTGAACTTGGGCGCCACAAAAATGGTGGAGGGGGACATGCGGGAAACGGGTGGGATTGTGATGATGCCGCTCGATGAGATCGTTGCCGGCACTGCCCTTGCGGACAAGGTTTCCTTAATTAAAGTGGCCGTGGAAGGCTCTGAAAATCGTGTCCTTCGCGGGGCACTGAAAATCCTTCGCGACTGCCGCCCCATCCTCGTCGTTGAAGCCGCGACTGCGGACGCACTGCAACAAATCGAAGAGACGCTGCGTCCGTTCCGCTACGCCAGAGTCGGTCCGTTTTGCCAACCGCCGACTTATGTCTTCGGCCCGAATAGATGGCGGCTTTGGCGGTCTCTGCTCTTGCGGCGGGTGTTCCGAACGGCCTCGCGGGCAAAGCGCAGGATATTCCATTAAAAGTCGTCCCGTTTGACCAGTATCCAGCGTCCAAATGAAAACAGGCGTTTGCGGCGGCGCCGCTCGGTCACAGAAGGACCTGAAGTGTCAAAAATCTGTTCGAACCGATCCAACAGCCGGCGGCGCTCGAACCATTCGGTTGGTTTGTTGTCCGGAAGATACGGCTGCGAAAAGTATTGCATATAGCTCGAGTCGTCCCGGTCCAGTTCGATGATTCTTTCGACCACGGCATCCAGGTCCGGGAATTCGGCCGCATCAACGAAAGTCCGCGGGTTGAACTCCTCCTGCACGCGCGGGCTGCCCCAGTAAATGGGCAGGGTGCGAGCCATCATGGCCTGGGGAAGTTTTTCGGTGGTGTAGCCCGGAAACCGCGCGTTTTCGAAGGCAATGTGGAATTTGCAGTCCCGCATGAAGTCAATCTTGCCGGCAAAGCCTCCCCCCAACGGCCCGCCGATGTTGTTCATGAAGCGTCCGCCGGATTCCACCCGTTTGTATTTGGAAAGTTTCTGCAAAATCTCAATGCGGTTTCTGTTTTTTCGCGGGCTGTTATTGCTCACCACGTAGGAGCAAAACTTGGTCTTTTCCGCCAGAATCTGTTGTGGCGATGGAAAATCCTCCCCCCGGATCAGCGCCCCGGGCGATTCATACATCACCGCGTAAAACGGCAGCCGCAGGTGCCGCGGATCATCCAGATAAAATGAGGTGAAGGCGTAATCGCATTCGTTAAAGTTCGGCAGGATTGGCTCATGGGTGTAAAAGATTTTGCGGCCGTTATAGAGCCGGTGCGCCTGGCCGTTGTTAGTGTAAAGAAGAAAATCAGGACGTTCGCAGATTTGAACCTCAAATCGCTCGCTCAGGAGATTGTAAAAGAAATTGTCATGTTTGTCCATTTTCCCCCAAAAATCGCAAAAATCAATGCGGATCCGTCTTTTCATCCTCGCGCCTCGTTCTTGAATTCGGCGAATGGCTTGCGGCCAAATGCCTGGTCCTCCGGCAGTGTTTTCTCCAACTCCGCCATCCCGGGGCCTGCGATAAAACGGGCCTGCGCCACAACCTGTTGCCTGCGGCGGTCCATGGCGCTTTGATAGCCTCGGGATTCTGCTTTTAGGTCAATCAATTCCATGCATTGGAGGCCCCGCCGCCCCAGTCTGGGCAGCGCCACCGGTTCATTCTCCTGAAAGTAAACAGGGTGGACAACAGTATTCAACGGCATTCGCAAGTTATTTTCCGCAGCGGCTTACTTGGCGTGAGGGGATAATCCCGTAAAAAAAAGCCGCCACCATGGCCGGTCACGGTCTGGAAGACTACCCGGCGGCCATGCCTTAGAGCATTTCAATAAATAGTGCAGCCATACGCTGGCGGCTATGTTATGGTTTGGACATGCGAACATTATCTGTGGATTTGCGGGTTCGAATCCCGTTGATCACCCCACCCTTCTCTATCAACGACTTGCACAACTTTGTTCAGGAGTTACCACAGAAAGTTACCACACATTCACCCATATTCAAGGGTGTTATTGATGTTTGATGGTGTCGGAAAACAAAGTCTGCAGGATAAGCCTTTCCGCATTGAAGATTCTTCCCACGGCAGTTCTAAAATATTTTTGCCGCGCCATCGGATAATCGCCGCACCATTTTTTGACCCCTCCAGCCCACAACCTCAGCATCATTTCCCTCCTGCCCAAACCAACATTTGCCCCGTCCTCGGAACAGCAAATAAATCTTGGCATAGACAGCCAATGTCCAACTCTCCCCGCCACCCTGCCTGCATGAACAATGAAACATGCGAAACCAGAACACACCAATTGCAGGCGGTCCAAATCCTGGCACTGGGTCATCAATCCATTCATCAAGCCGCTCCGATCAAACCGAAGGCCCACCAAGCCGGCCACAACAAACCTGGTCCTCGCCAACGTATTCTGTCATCTTCGGTAACGTCTGCGAACTCAATACGAGTGTCAAACATTTCCTCAAGGGCGCGGTTGATGCTGCGCTCCGCTCTGAAGCGAAACGCGTCTTGGGGAGTGGATTTCGGTGTTCTGGCATGAGGCGGTGGTGAAGGCCCAATGCCGTCCTCCAGAGACCATGCCGCGTTACTCCAGACGCCAGTTTGAGAACAATTTTTACAGTATCGCTTGTTTTCGCCCGCCGCTTACCGTAGAAAAGGCCTGCGCAAAAACCGCCGTGACCGTCCCGGCAGGAAGATTTTGTTGAAGGTTTGAACCGCCTGTCGGGGTCGCGAACGGGATGCGCAAGCCATGATGAATACACCAAACCGAACTGGCTCGACCGGCCAGGCGCAAACCACGGTCCCACCGACCTTGAAAGAAGCTTTCCAGGATGACTTTTACATCGGCGCCGCCCTGAGCCTGGATCAGATTTCGGGCAAGGAACCGGCCGCCATGGCCGTGGTCGAAAAACAATGCAACAGCATCACGCCCGAGAACATCATGAAATGGGAGGAGATTCATCCCAAACCGGGCCAATACAATTTCGAGGCGGCCGACCGCTACGTTGCCTTTGGCGAAAGGCACCGGATGCATATTATCGGCCACACGCTGGTCTGGTTTCATCAGACGCCGGATTGGGTGTTTGAGGATGATTCCGGCAAACCGCTCGGACGCGGGGCATTGCTGGAACGGATGAAGGAACACATCTTTACCGTCATGGGCCGCTACCGGGGACGCATCCACGGCTGGGACGTGGTGAACGAAGCGATCGCCCCGGACGGTTCCTGGCGAAAGAGCAAATGGTACGAAATCCTGGGCGAAGACCACGTGGCTAATGCCTTTGAATTTGCCCGCGGGGCGGACCCGGGCGCCGAACTTTATTACAATGAATTCGATTTGGAGATGCGTCCCAAACGCGAAGGCGTCATCCGGCTGCTCAAGGCCGTGCAGGCGAAGGGTGTGCGCGTGGACGGCATCGGCATCCAGGGCCACTGGTTCCTGGACTACCCGCGGGTGGAGGAGATTGAGGAACAATTTCAGGCGCTGGCTCCGTTGTGCCCGAAATTGATGATCACCGAGTTGGACATCGGCGTGCTCCCGTTTTGCCAGTTTGACACAAGAATCGTGGACCTCTCGTCCTTTGACGCGGCCACCCGGAAGAATCTCAATCCCTATCCGACCGGCCTGCCGGACTCGGCGCAGAGGGATCAGGCCAGGCGGTATGCCGAATTATTTTCCGTTTTCCGGAAGCACCGGGACAAGTTGGGCCGCGTCACTTTTTGGGGTGTACATGACGGCCAATCTTGGCGCAACTATTGGCCCGTCACCGGCAGAACCGAATATCCCTTGCTGTTTGACCGCCGTTGCCAGCCAAAACCCGCGTTCGACGCGGTCATCAAAGTGGCGCGCGGGCAAGCCTGAGACTGAGAGAGCAGGACCGCTGCTAACCGGAATGCTTTTCCTTCAGCCGCCTGGCAACGTCTGCCAGCGTTCCCTGGAACGGCCCGGGAGTTTCCATCTTGATGGAAACCAGCGCCGCGGCGAACTTCAGGGACTCTTTGGGGTCATGGTCCAGCCGCCAAGACAGGTAGGCGGAGAATGTGGTATCGCCGCGGCCGGTCCGGCCGGAGCTGTTGCGGTTGGAGAATTTCTCGTAGTAGGTCTTTCCCTGCACCCGCGCCAGCACGCCCTGGGAGTGGGTGATGATGATTTCCGGGCAGCCCCACGATTCGACAATGATGGCGGCTTTCTCCAGATCTTCGGCGCCGGTCAGAATGCGGGCTTCCACGATGTCCAGCTTGAGCTTGTCCATCATGGCCGCGATTTCCTTTTTGTTCGCGACGTCGCTGTATTCGATGTCGCGGGTCACCGGGGTGACGTGACGGACGAAACTCTGCATGTCGGTGGACAGGCTGTAGCCCCTGGATTTCAAGCCTTGCATGAGCGGCAGGTCGAATTCGGTGTCCGAAATCCCGGCCAGGTGCATGCACGTCGAACTCAACTTCGGGACGTCCTTGATGGAAATCAGACCGGCGGATTTGACGAGGGTCAGTTTGCGTTCATCGACATTGGCGGAATAGTGAAGAACCCTCGAATAGGTCGTTTCTTCACTTGGGATGAGGAAGGTGTCCACGCCGGCATCCTTCATCGGCTGCAGGATGTTCTCGTCCTTCCTGGCCATTTTGACGACGGCGGCGACTTTTTTGCCGACGCGGGGGGCGACCATGGCTCCGCACAATACGGCGCTTCCCGGAGCGATGTGGGGCTTTCCTCCGAAGGGGATGATCTCGTCATAGCACATGTGGCCGAGGAAGGTGATGTCGTATTTCTTGGACATATTCACGAACCCTTCAGCAGATCGGGGAAGAACGGGATCAGGTCCTTGGACTCAATGGTCTTGGATTGGTTCTTGGCTTGGAGGTCCTTGACGTGGTTCATGACCAGATGGGTCCAGACCGCACCCGGCCGGGGATAGGCGGCGACGATGTAATGGGGTCCGGGGAGGGATTCTCCCGCTTCCTTTTCCAGCTCGGCGCGGAGGTTGTCCGGGGTGATCATGGAATTGCCGCAGTCGAAAACGACCCGGTCCATGTGCTGGTAGACGTCTTTGCTTTCTTTGGCCATGCCGTAGTATTCCAGCAACTGGGCGAAGACGTAGTTGGAAGTCGTATAGACGTCTTTTCCCTGGTCGGATTCCACCGGTTTGCCGTTTTCTGTCTTGCACATCGCCCAGCCCATGAAGGAGCGGTTGTTCCGGTAAACCGTCTTCAAGATCGCCTTGGCCCGGTCTGCGGGGATGCAAGGCTCTTCCCCGATGGAGATCATATACCACAGAGCATCGAGCTGGTTGGTCCAGACGTCGGTGTTGGCGTTTCCGGTCTTGGGATCGAAACAAGTGATGTAGTACTGGAGCTTCTCGCCCTGCTTGTTCTTCCCATCCCGCCACAGTTTCTCGAGGCTGTTCCAGCCCTGGTCGAACGCCTTCTGGATTTTCGCCTCGGCGGCTTTGTCCTTGAGCAATTGAGCCATCTTGATCATGGCTTGGCAACCGCCGAGGAACTGGGTGGCGTCGTAGGCGTCGGCGCCAAAGAGGACCAGGTTGTCGAAGGTGTTCTTCACGTCCTCCGGATAGCCCTCGGGGATGCCGTCCCCGTCGAAGTCGAGTTTGAGCAGAGAATCGAGGCCGAAGTTGAGCGTCTCCCAATTCTTCTTCAGGAAATCCAGGTCGCCGGTGAACTTGACGTTGCGCAAAACCCGCATCATCAGCTTGGGGAACAGGTCCACCCAGTAATTGTTGTTGTACCAGGCGTAATCGCTGACGTTGCGCAGGGGATGGCCCTTGGGCATGGCGCCCAGATCGTGGGCGACGCTGCCCTTGGTCTTGAAGGCGTCGCGGATTTGGGTCAGCGACTTGCCTTCATATTCCTCGGGATGTTCCTTGAAATGCTTTCGGGCTTCGACGTTCGAAGCGTGATAGTGGTAATAGCGCAGGGTGGGATCCTCGGCCTGGATCGAGTCAATGAAACCCTGGCACAGATCTTTTTCCACGCGCGGGAAGAGCATCAACAGCACCATCGAGTACCAGTCCACGTCCGATGGATCGATATAGGCGTAGTCGAAACATTCCAAAAACCGGGCGCGTTCATTTCCCTTTTCGTCCTGGACCCAGACAATGGCGTTGGAGAGCGGGAAATGGAGTTCGTTCAGGATCAGCCGGGTCAGGCGCAGGGCGCCGGCCTTGTCCCCTTTATAGGATGGGCTTGCCTGGATCGAATCGAGAATTCGCTTCTGAATCGCCACGGTCCGGCTCCACCATTGGGGATAGCTGTCCAGGGCGAGTTTTGCCAGGTCAACCGTCCGCGTTCCCTGGTTCGTGAAGCTCTTGACGTATTTGCGCTCGAATGTCGCTCCGTCAATGTAAACCTGCTCCGGGAAGTCCAGCACCACGGCCACCGGAATCGTTTTGGACGCTTTCGGCTCCAGGGTAAACGTGAGGCTGACGGCTGATCCGTAATCGCTTCGAAGCACGGGTTGCCGTTTTTCGTAGAAGCTGCCGTCCGCGTTCAGAAGGAGATCCCCCGTGCACCGGTTCAGGCAGAAGTAAGGTTGGGTGTCCACGGCGACGCCGGGCAATTCGGGAACGGCCAGCGCCATGCGGTTGGCGGTTTCCGCGCTTCCCATGATGACGCCCCGGACACCCGCGGACCGGAACTCCTCATGTTTCTGGCCGCGGACCGCTGCGGAGCAGACATAGACGCTGTCTTGGTCAGTCGGTTTCAGCTCCTTTTCCTGGAGATTGACCAGGGAGGGCCTGGGGACAACGAGCGTGATCTCCTGCGCCTCATTGGCGGTGTTTTCCACCTCGAACTCTTCCACGCCGAGAGGCATCAGCGTCTGGTCTCCTCCAGAGAGCAGGGGAGAAATCAGCCTCCTGACCACTTTGACCTTTCCGAGCTTGTAGGCGATCTCCAGCGACGGGGTGGCGATGGTGAGGGAAACGTTCTTTTCGGCAACCGGAGGATGGTAGTAGTTCTTGATCGCCGGGATGTCGTCGGGCGATTCGGCATCTCCCGGCTGCTTCTGGGTCAGCATCGTGCATTTGTCGCCGATGCGGATGAACGGCGCCGATGCGAACTGGACGGCTTTCTGGTTGAGCATGATGAGCCGGCCGGCGTCGTTCAGTCGGTTGTAGAGGCCGTAGGGAGAAATGCCGATGGAACAAGTGGGAGCGCCTTGCAGGGCGACCGTTTGCGGGAACTGCAGGGTTTTGGACATGCCCTGGAAGTGAACCGCCATTTTGTTTCGCTCGTAAATGGCGGCGATCTTGTCTCCCGGGATGGTGTAAATATCGCGGATGTCGAAGCTGGTGGATTCAGGCATTTTGCGGTTGCTCATGGGTTGTTTGTGTTTCGTCTAAAGGGCAGGATCCGATATGCTCCAGCGTCCCATTACTGTTCCGAGCGCCAGCCCGGAAGGATGAATCAGACTCGCTGTGGGTCAACGTGCATTATGCTAGCACTTTCCGCCCCACGTGTTGCCCATTTTTCCCCCCGCCTTTTTCGCGGGCTTCTTCGGGGCGGACGCAGGCGCCTGGCCGGGGAGGTTCTTTTCAGCGCTCAGGTCGATCGGCATCTTCGTCGTCGGATAAGGCTTGACAGCCCCGAACACAAGATCCGCGGCAATCCTGATCGAATCGGGCGATCCTGAGAAATTGCAGATCACGGCATCGGCTTCCGTGGTCGTGCCTTTCCGGTAGGGGAAGTTGGTCACGACAATCACGGTGTGTCCCGCCGCTTTCAATGCCTTGACCAGGTGCTGGTTGTTGCCTCGCTTTTCGATGCGCGCGTAATAGTTGGTCATGACGACGAGGTCCGCTTCTTTCGCCAGCGCCAGCGCTTCTTCCACTTCCTCGTCGCTGGAGTGGAAGGCCGTGTCGTCCAGGATGAGGTTGATGGAATGCTTGGACATCTGCTCGCAGAACATGTGCGGATGGCTGTAGAGATCCTTTCCGAGGAAGGAATAAGGAATGCACTGTTCGATGACCAGGACTTTTTTGTCCTTGCTGACGGGCAGCAGCTTCTGGTCGTCGCGGACTACCAGAAGGGCTTTGTGCGCCACTTCCCGGGAGAAGTCCTGGACTTGCTTGCTCCAGACATTGGCCCTGGTCTTGGCCGGATCCATTTTCCCGGCTTTCTCGAACAGGCCCTGGTCGTACTTCATGCACAGGAGCCGCCGGACCGCGTCGGTGAGCCGCTCTTCGGAAAGCTCTCCGCGCTCGACGGCGCTCTTGATGCCGAACAGGCACTGGGCGCGGGACTCGTCGTCCGCCTTGAGGAGGATGGTGTCCACGCCCGCCTTGATCGCCATCGCGCAGGCTTGGGGGAGCGGCCACTTCTTGAGGATGGCGGCCATGCCGATCGCGTCCGAAACGACCACGCCCTTGAATCCCATTTCGCCCCGCAGAAGATCGGTGAGGATCTTGGAGGACAGCGTGGCGGGGAACTCGGTGTCGAAGGCCGGGAAGATCGTGTGCGCCGTCATGAGGGCCTTGGCGCCCACGTTGATGCCGGCCTGGAAGGTGAACAGCTCGACCTCCCGCATGCGTTTGAGGTCCGCCCGACAAACGTCCAGCACGTCGTGCGCGTCGGTCGCCGAGTCGCCGCGGCCTGCGAAGTGCTTGACCGTGGCGACAATGCCCGCGTCCTGGTAGCCGCGCACCGTCGCTTCGACGAACTTGGCGCAGATCTTCGGATCATCGCCGAAGGAGCGCACGCCGATTTCGGGGTTCAACGGATTGATATTGACGTCGCAGACCGGGTGATAGAACTGGGTGATGCCGATGGCGGCCATCTGCTGGCCAAGCGTATTGGCCACTTTATAGGCAAGATCGAGGTCTCCAATGGCGGTCATTCCCATGGGCGGTGGGAACTGTAGGACGTGACCGGAGGTGTAGTCGTTTTTGAAATCGCCTTCCATGTCGATGGTGACGTGCAGGGGTATTCCCGAGGGCCGTTTCATCGCGATCTCCTGCAGCTTGTTGAGGGCGACGGTGAGCTCTTCCGGAGTCACGCTCACGCCGAAGCTGCGATCGTCGAAGTAGGTGTGTGCGATATCGAAGTAGTCCTTCGGCTTTTTGAAGTTCGGATCGACTTGCGAACGTCCCCAATAAAGGTTCTTGCAGGTTTCCAGTGCGTACGGCTCCAGGCAAAGGCCGCCGGCGTGAAGTTTAGTAATCTGTTCGATCCCCGAGGGTGTCAGATAAGCCCCGCGCCAGGTGAAGGTGAGAACCTGGCCGCATTTTTCCAGCAGGGTCATTTTCGCCAGCTTCGCTGAAACAAAATCGTCTCTTTTATTCGACATAATGCATCAATTCAATAATTGTTTAATAACTTTGCCCTGTTCGCACCGATCGCGGTCGCCAAGTCCGACGCGGAGCTTGCGTAACGACACCGGCATTGACGACTCCCGCGCCCCGAAAGTCTCCGATTCGGTTCTCATTCCCGCAACTCTAGTCCAGATCATGGCTTGAAATCACTGTCGCAGTATTTCAGTCCAACCGCCACGGCGGAATGGAGGATGATATGATTTGCATGGACAATCCTCTTATGAAGCAGTTCCTTCTCGACTGCTTGAGGGACTGATCTTGGACGGCGGCGGTTTCATGACAGCTTGCCGGCCAGGTCGCGCAGGCCGACGCCCAGCGCTCCGGCCATTATTAGCGTTTGAGGAAGGCGGGGAGGTAGATGTTGAAGCGGGTGCCTTCGCCGGGATTGGACTGTACCTGCAAACAGCCGCGGGCCTCTTTGAGGAGGCGTTGAACGATGGCCAGGCCAAGGCCGGTGCCTTTGCCGGGCGGTTTGGTGGTGAAGTAAGGCTGGAAAATTTTCGTCATGACCTCCGGGGGAATCCCCGGGCCGTCATCCCAGACGGAAAGGAGCAGGATGGGGGCGGAATTCTTGAATCCCTCGGCATTGAGAACGCGCTCGTTGGGGCTGGTCTGTAGTTGCGCCATGTCAACGGGGGCGTGGAGGACTTTTCCGGCGATGTCCACCAGGTGGGGCGTGGAAGAGCTTTGCAGGGCGTTGATGGCGAGGTTGAGGAGGATTTGGATGAAGTCGGTGCCGTTGATTTGCAGTTCGATGTTTTCAGCGACGGCCTGGATTTTCAGGCGGTTGCTCCCCTTGCTGGGATGGACGTTGAGGAGTTCTCGCAGATCGTCCAAAATCTGATTGACGCTAACCCAGGAAGCCGTGCTGCCCTGCTGGCGCATGAAATTGAGGTAGCGATGGGAGATGTCAATGCAGTTGCTGACCTGGCGGGTGATGCGGCGGAGACGGTCCTTGACCATGTCCAGGTCTTCGCCCTCCAGCCGCTTGGAGTCGCCCACGCGCTGGTTGATGATTTGAATGAAACCGGAAATGATGGTCAGGGGGCCGTTGATGTCGTGGATGATGCTGGCGTAAATTTCGCCGCGGGTGCGGGCGATTTCCTCCTGGAGCTTCTGGTTGTGCAGCTCGGATTGGAGGGCCTGGAGTTTTTCGTTGTTGTTCCTGATTTCGTCGGTCAGGGAGTGCCGTTCCATGGCGGTGGCCACGGCCTTGCGAATGGTGGCGATGTCGAACGGTTTGTTGAGGTAATCGCAGGCCCCCAGGCGCAGGGCGCGGCGAATGGTGTCCACCGTTTCATAAGCGGTGAGCATGATGACTTCGACCGAGGGCTGGATGGCTTTGAGTTTTTCCAGCACTTCGGTCCCATTCATCCCCGTCATGCGGATGTCTACCACGGCGGCGTTGATCTTGTGTTGCCGGGCCAGTTCGATGGCGCGCAGGCCGTCTCCGGCGATGAGCAAATTATAATCTTCCTTGAATACCACGCGCAGCGACTGCCTCGGCCCTTCCTCGTCATCCACGATGAGGAGGGTTGGCCGCGCCTGGTCGGGCAACAGAGCGCCGGGATCAGAAATGGTAACCGATGTTGAAAGAGAGGGCATTGCTGAAGAATTCATAGCTTCCGTTGTAGGGGATGTCGCCGGTGATCGTGCGCGAGGGGCCATAACCAAGCTGGTAGGCGACATTCCAACTGAGTTGTTGATATTTTTTGCCAATGCCGAGACTGAACAAATGGCGGTCGGAATCCGGCACCGCGGCGGTGAAGTATCCGCTTGGGACGGAATTCTCACTGTACATATAACCCGCGCTGGCCTGCCAGCCGCTGCCAAAATACCGCGTGGCGCCAAACTCATACATGGTGCTCGGTTTCCAATTAAAAGCAAGTCCCCCGGCAGGCACCGGGCCACTGACGATGTTGGCCGTCCTCAGGCTGGTCCAATCGGTCCAATCCACGTCCACTTCGAAGTTCCATTTCTCGGTGGGCCGGTAAGAATAGCCAAACGCCAGGGTCTGGGGAAGATGGTAGTTCAAGGTGGCTGCTTGCGAATGGAATGGCAGCCCCAAAAACGTGACGTGGCCTTGGTAATTCATGTCTGTGGCGCTGCGGTAAGTGGCGCCAAAGGAATGCTGTTCCCAAGGATGCCAAAGAACCCCCAAGTTAAAACCCGCATCCGTATCGCGCCCGTGCAAGTCAATGCCAGGCGTCGAGGTTTCCAGTTCGGCCTGGGAATAATCAATCATGGCTCCAGCCGCGATGGACAATGTGCTCCAGGGCTGGTAAGCGACCACGGGATTGGCCCGCACGTAATCTATTTCGCCGCCTTTGCCGAGAGGCGCCCAAGGGGCCTTGTTGGGCCAGGACATGGACAAGCCATAGGGCGAATAAATCCCCAAGCCAAGGGCCAGATGATAGTTGGTAAAGCTGATGGTGGAAAAGCCCTGCGGCAGCGCGGCCCATTGCTGCTGGCTGTTGACCGAGCCTGCGGGGCCGGAATAACGCGAACTCAACTCGATTCCATACATGCCGAGCGAGAGGTTGGCGCCCTGCAATTGGGTGATGCCGGCAGGGTTGTAATAAACCGCGGCGGGATCATCCGCGGTGGCGGCGAAGGCATTGCCTCGCGCGGTGGCAAACGCGTCCTGGTCCGGCAGGCGGATGCCCAGGGCCGGCAAGGAACGGGGATTCGCCAGGGCGCTGATCAGGCAGAGCGCGATCATCGCGCCTCCGATTGGAGACTGTTTGGTGATTTTCAATTTTTTGTTTGGTTGACGTTTGTTCCATACACTTGTGGCAAAGAACGGCCCTTCCCACAAGAACAAACTTGCGAAAAAGTTGCGAACAGCGAACGAGCGCGGGGCAAAATTCCTCATGAATCAATCAGTCAGGCTTTTTACCGACAATGGGCGCATCTCCAAAACGTTTCTGGCGGCATTCAGGACAGATGGCACTGGTCGTATCGACGCCCATGGAGTTGGTCATGAACGCTTCGACTTGCTCCCAATAGCCCCGGTCATCACGCACCTTCTTGCACGAGCAACAGATGGGAACCAAGTCCTTGAGGGTGTGGATCATGCCCCTGGCTTCCTGGTAGTCCTGGATCAGTTTCTCCATGTCCTGTTCCAAATCCTCCCTGGCCTTCGAGGCGGTCCTCAAGTCCTCCAAATTCTTTCCCAATATCACCTGTGCCATGACCTGACGACTGAGAATGCGCAAGGATTCCAATTGCCCGGGGGTCAGTTGGCGGGGCACTCGGTCGAGCACACACAACGCTCCCAAGCGATGCCCGTTCGGCGCGGTCAACGGAGCGCCCGCGTAGAACCGAATATGCAGTTCACCCAGCACCTGCGGATTGGTTGCAAATCGCGGGTCTTGGGAAGCATCCGGGACCACGAACAACTCCGGCGACATGATGGCGTGAGCGCAGAACGCATCCTCGCGAGGCGTCTGGCACACTTCGAAGCCGGTTCTGGACTTGAACCATTGCCGGTCTTCGGCCACCAGGCTTATGACGGAAATGGGGGTGCCGCAAATTGAGGCTGCAAGCCGCGTGAGGTCATCGAACCGGTCCTCCGGGTGCGTGTCGAGAATTCCGTAACCGTGCAAGGTTGTGAGCCGGCCGGCTTCGTTTTCGGGTATTGGATAGCTCATATTCTTTTGCGTTCTTCTGCCGGGATGGCCGCCGTTCCGATGCGAAAAACGACTTGCCTCCAACGTTCCACTAATCTTACACATTATCTCCACTGATTGGCAAGGTCAATGCGAAAACTGCCGCTTATGAGGCGGGGGTTTGAAGCAGTTGGTCTATCTTCCGCCGCACTTCCTGGCTCATTTTGATCAGGGGCGGCCAGTCCCGCTTGAAGCCTTCCCCGGGCAGCTTTTTGGTGGCGTCAATCCCCATTTTGGAGCCGATGGCCAATTCACTGGTGGCGTGATCGAGCGCGTCGGCCGGGCCTTTGGTGAAAAGGGTGTCGCGCCGCGGGTCCGTCGTGGCGCAAAGGCGGAACAGAACTTCGCTGGTGTTATGGACGTTGACGTCCTCGTCCACCACCACGATGTATTTGGTGAACATCATCTGACCCATGCCCCAGAGGCCGTGCATGATCTTGTAAGCTTGCATGGGATAAGTCTTTTTAATGCTGACAAAGACCAGGTTGTGAAACACGCCTTCGGCCGGCAGGGCCAAATCCACAAGTTCGGGAAAAGTCATTTTGAAAATGGGGAGGAACAGTTTCACACTGGCGCCGCCGATGTAAAAATCCTCCATGGGCGGCATCCCGACAATCGTCGCCGGATAAACGGCGTCTTTCCGATGGGTGATGGCGGTGAGGTGAAAAGCCGGATAGAGATCGGCTAGGGAATAATAGCCGGTATGATCGCCGAACGGCCCCTCGGTGCGCAGCGGTTCCCGGGGATCAACGTAACCCTCCATCACAAAATCGGCGTCGGCGGGCACTTCCAGATCGTTGCTCAGACATTTCACCAGTTCGACCGATTTCTTGCGCAGAAAGCCTGCCAGCACGAATTCGTCCACTCCATCGGGCAACGGCGCGGTGGCGGCAAAAGTGAACGCCGGATCGCCGCCCAGGAAAACGCTGACCGGCATGCGCCGGCCGGTTTCGTAATAGCGTTTGCCGTGGCGGGCGGCGACCTTGTGCAATTGCCAATGCATTCCGGTTGTCTGAGCATCGTAGATCTGCATGCGATACATGCCGACGTTGCGTTCGCCAGTGTCGGGGTCGCGTGTTACCACGCAGGGAAGCGTGATGAAACGCCCGGCATCCAGCGGCCAGCATTTGAGGATGGGGAGATCCAGCAAAGTAGGGGGGGCGTCCTGAGATTGGGGGCGGGCAGAGGCTGCCGCCACAGGTTGGGCGCCGTCAAAGCGATGGACGACCTCCTGGCAGGCGCCGCGGCCCACCGTTTTTGGCCTGGCGTGGCGCAGATCCAGGGCGGTGCCGAGCAGCTTGATGGCTTCGCCAAAACTGGCCGGCGGCTTGGCTTTCATGAGCGAAGCCAGTTCCGCCGCCATGGCTTCGACGGAGTCCGCGCCGAGGCTCATGGCCATGCGTTTGTGAGAGCCAAAGGCATTGATGACGAGGGGAAAGGTGGAGGGCTGCCCGGAGAGGGTGGGTTTTTCGATGAGCAGCGCCTTGCCGCCGCCGGGAGATTTCATCTGGCGATCAGCCAGTTCGGTGATTTCCAATTCGGTGGCGACGGGCTGGGTGATGCGTTTGAGTTCCCCGGCTTTTTCCAGCGCCCGCAAGAATTCGCGAAACGAGTCGTAGGGCATACGATTACTTGCTTCCCGGCTTGATGGCGGGAGTGTTGGCCAAGTCGGGCGGGAGTTTGTCGGGCTCGAACGCTTCGACTTGGAGGGAAATGAGGCTGAAGGCCGGCAGGCCCAGATTGACCGCGCCGTTGGAACGATCCACGATCATCGCCATACCCAAGACCTCGCCATGATGGGCGCGTACGATGTCGAGGGTTTCCTGGACCCGCCCGCCTTTGGTGACGACGTCCTCGACAATGAGGATTTTTTCGCCGGAGGCGATCTTGAATCCGCGGCGCAAAGCCAGTTTGCCATCCTCTTTTTCCACAAAGATAAAGCGAACGCCAAGTTGGCGCGCCACCTCCTGCCCGATGACCAACCCGCCCATGGCCGGCGAAACGACGGTGGCCGCGCCGAGGGGCCGGACCTTCGCGGCCAAGGCGGCGCCGAGTTTTTCCACGATGGGCATTTGCTGCAAGGCCAGGGCGCATTGGAAAAACTGGCGGCTGTGCAAACCGCTGCGCAGGATGAAGTGGCCTTCCAGCAGCGCGCCGGTTTGGCGGAAAATCCGCAATGCTTCGTCCGTCGTCATGCCCCACTTTAGAAGTTCACGGTTCAAAGTTCAAAGTTCAAAGTGGACAAATATGCTCGCTTCCGGGCGGGGAATTTCCAATTCTGGCTCGTGCCGAAGCTGGTCAAAATGTTCATCGGGATTCTCCTGCTGCCGGTTTGCGTGGCGACGGCCAAGGCGGTCTGGCTGGTGTTAAGCCAGGCCGGGGAAGCCGACCACGTCTGGCTGCCGATGCTCGCCGGCGCGGCCTGCTGGATCGTCATCTTCCTGCTCCTGCCCAAGCCAATGTGGGTCTATGTCTTCGGGCATGAATTGACCCACGCGGTCTGGACGTGGATATTCGGCGGGAGCGTCAAAAAATTCAAAGCAGGATCCGACGGCGGCCACGTGGTGAGCACGAAAAGCAATTTCATCGTGGTGCTGGCGCCCTACTTTTTTCCGCTTTACGCCGTGGTGCTGGTGCTGGTTTTTCTGGTGTTGGATCTGGCCGGGGCGTGGCACACGGCTTATGTGCCGTGGTTTCATTTGCTGCTGGGGGCGGCTTACGCGTTTCACATCACCCTGACCTGGCACATTTTGAAAACGCGGCAGACGGACATCACCAGCCAGGGCTATATTTTTTCCGCGGCGGTCATTTTTCTGGGCAACACTTTGGTGCTGTTGATCGGGGTGCCGCTGCTGGTGAGGCACGGATTGGTGGAAGCGCTGGTTTCGTGGCTGCGATGCAACAACCAGGTTTTGCACCGGATCGTGCGCTGGTTTTAAGGCGCGGGTTTTTTGCGCAGGAGCGCGGCCCACTTGGCACGGCCAGGATGCGAGGCCTCGAGCAGGTAGTTTTCCCCCAGCCATCGCACGATCTTTTGGCCGGGATTTCCGGGAGCGCCAAATTGTTTGATGCCGAATTCGCGCAAATCCCGGGTGATCAAAATGACGTAATCCGGCGGGGACCGGCTCAACTGTTTCACATAGAGATCTTCATCGTGGAAAAACTCCGGCATCGGCCTGACATGGCGGGAGAGGTAGTTGATCATCACGCCCTCGGGCAATACGAGCAGCGTGGCGGCGGGCGGAATGGACCGCAACCGCTCCACCGACCAATCCACCAGCAGGCCGGTTTCGTCAACTTCCGGGTCGAACGCGTAAAAACGGTCCCGGCCCGAGGCGACGGGCTGGGTTTGGTCGGAACGGATCCTGGCCGATTGCGCGGCAAGCGAAACGGAGCCGATGGCCAGTACGGCCATGCCTGTCACCACAGCGATACGCCGCCCCAACGCGCCGGGGCCGGTCCAGCGTGGGACTTCCGACACGATGACCGCCGCTGAGACCATTCCCGCGAAGGCCGCCTGGAAAAATCCGAAATGATAAACGCGCGGGCGCAACGGCATGCGGGCCAGCATCGCGCCCGCCAGCAAAACCAGCCCCAGCGCCATGAGTTGGCGGCGGTCCGCATGTCCGTTTTGCCGCAACTCGCGACGCAGACCCGCCGCGACGATGGCAAAGGTAATGACGATCAATCCCGGCAAGCACCGGCCCACTTCAAACCATGATTTATCCGTGGGGAGGCAACAGGCCACGGCGATCGCGGCAAAGGCGGTGAGCAGCGGCAGGGGTCCGCGCCAGGGACGGTTGGCCAGCCATCCGGCGGCCCAGATCGCGCCGATGACCAAGACGGCCCCGAGAGAGGCTTGCAATACCATGGAAGCATTGCGCCAAGGGTGGTCAAAGCCCAGGAAAACTGGTTGGTACACCAGATCAGGATTGCGCTGGTTGACCAGCACCAACCACCAGGCCTGGCAGGAATCAATGAACGCCGTTTTCCACGATTCCCCCCGCGCAAACCAGGCCGTAAATCCCAGAGTTGGCAGGGCCACCCCCGCCAGTAACAGCGCATACTCCACAAGGCGGGGCGGCTGCCGTTGCCGGTGGCGCAGAAATAGGGCGGCGATTCCCAAAACGCCCCCGGCCAGCATGAATTCCGGCTTCAACAGCGCCGACAGACCGCCGCACAGGCCAAGCAAGAACGCCAGGGCGGGCGATGGTTTGGCACACCATCGCACCGCGATAAACGCCGTCACGAGCATAAGAAGCAGGCCGTGGGTGGCTTCATGGGAGTAGGGCGTGGCAAAGTTATAGTTGCCCACGCCGTTGAGGATGGAAAAAGAAAAGACGGAAATGAAAACCGCCGAGGCGGCGAACGCGGCAAGCCGCCCCCAGGCTATCCGAAACGCGACGTAGGCGAGCGAGAGGATCGCGCCATAAACCAGCAGGTTGGAGGTGACGAGGACCATCATGCCGGGGCCAAAACATTTGAAGAGAAGACCGTTGAAAAGCAGGGACAGCGGCCCATAGTTCCAAACGAAGTCATGATAAGGCACCGCGCCCAACGACACGCGCCAGATGGCATACCATTGCGCGCCGTTGTCAACGATCGGATCGGGCCACTTTCGCCAGGAGACGCGCAGGAAATAAGCGACCAGCAAGGCCAAAAGGAGGAGTCCCAGGAATTCAGAAACAGCGGGCCGCGAGAAGAAAGGCGGCCGGCTTGTGGTGTCTTTGCGTTCCGGGAAAAATGCCATAAAGTGGTTTTGGCGCGCCCACGATAGCCGTGGTCCGGCAAGCCGGCGCGAAGGTCATCTGCCGGCGCCGGCGCTCATTGCCATCCCTGCATGGAATCGTAGCGGAAGGTCATCTCGGTTGGTTTGTAAGTCTTGTACCATTTCGCATGGCTGTCGGTAAAAAGAATGTTCTGTCCTCCGCTGTGAACCTGCCATCCCTCCGAAGGGGTTCCGTTGGTGGAGCCGCCCACGCAATTTTGGGTGTAATCATCTTTGTCGGAGTCGTCCTGCAAGCCTTGTTCGGGCCAGGTGGTGTCGCCGGAGAGCACCTGGGCAGAGGGAAACCGAATCCGCCTGGTCTGGACCGAGCCGACCCCGTCCAGGAGGATATAAGCGGCGCGCACGCCGTTGAAGTAGCTGAACTGACTTGCCCGATCCGACGGGCAATGGAAGACATTGGTGCTTTTGGTGTAAGAAACGATTTGCTGCATCCAACTGTGCTGCTGGGTTTGCGGGTCGGTGGCACCCCACAGAATCAGGCCGCCGGACTCCGGGAAGGTTCCGTTGGAGTCGTCGGCATACATGGCCATGGCCAGGCCGATCTGGCGGAGATTGGAGGCGCATTGGGTCTTTACCGCCGTCTGCTTGGAGGCGGACAGGGCCGGGAGCAACAGGGCCGCGAGAATGGCGATGATGGCAATGACCACGAGCAATTCGATGAGGGTAAAGGCGTCCTTTTGGCGTTCCGGCGAAGTTCTTGATGCTGCCTCTTTCATCGCAGAAAGGATGGCAGGGGGACTGGCGGTTGACGAGAGAATTTTGGGGGGAGATTTGAACAATTCGGGGCGCGGCAAGCCGCAAAGGAACTGAACCACGGATTTCAGGGATTTTCACGGATTGGAAATGGAGTTCGAAATACGGGGGGAAGAATTAAACGGGAGGGCGCAGAGCACGGAGAAGGTCTGCCTTGATGCCGAATTCGGGGAGGGCGGAATGCTGAAAAGTTTTTGAAAACGCCGGGTGAAATCGGCGACGGTGTTGGAACTCCTGGACCGGCGCCCGGCAATCCACGATTGACGGCCCGATCCCGCAAGAGTCTGAGGGGCAAACCGCCCCATTCCAGAAACGCCCATGAAAACGCCTTAAGATTGGCCAAAACTATTGTTTAACCCTTTGACAATGCAGCATTGCTAGGAACCGACCCCAATCACGACCCCAATCCGACTTGCTGCACTGACATCATTTTCCGCTTTCTTTTTCGCGCGGCTCAATCTTCGCCACCACGGCAGTTCTGTTGAGCAAGACCCAAAGGTCTCCAAACAGAAAGTGGTCAAACGTCCGAATGTGATCCTTGAGGATATTCTCCGTGCGCATATTGGGACGGATGTCAAAATAGTAAACGCCATCCAGCGGATTCAGTTTGACGGTGTATCCCTTGAAGTGCCCAGGAAGGAATGTCGCGTTGACCCCGTATTCTTTCGGGTTTTTGCCTTTCCGTTGGACGTCGTTGAGAAAAATTGCCACGTGTGGCACATCTTTGCCCGTCAGCTTCGCCAGCAAGAATTTGTCGATGAATATTTTGTCGAGCCGGTCTTTGCTGCTGGTCTTGACCGACCCGATGATTTTTACGAATGAACCATACTTGATGACCAAATCATGCTGGCAGCTCATAAAAAACTCCACCTTGCCGTCAATCTCCACGGGGACATTGACCTGGCCAGCCGTGCAATCAATGCCAACACGAACCAAAATGAGGCGTATGAATCTTTCGAATAAATCCCCGTTGATTTTTCTCGCCGTGTTGGACATGCCGGCCGGCAGGGCGTCAAGCGAGGCACCGATGGCCTGTTGGATCGTATAAATGGCCCGGTTCACCACCTCGCGATTTGCCGGTGCATCCGCCCGTTTAGGGGACGGCTGAACGGCATCAAGCACCCCAAGGAATTTCTTTATCTGCGTTTTCGCAGTTTTTCCGGGGTAGAGCAGGTCATAGTTGAGCGGGCGGGTGACATTGAATGAACCATCTTCTTTGAACTGGAGGAACCGATACTGCGTCTCATTTCTCGGTACGATTTCGGCCTGGATCGCCCCAGGCGTGGCCGCGAAGTCCCAAAACGCCTCGCCGAATTCAATATAATCCGACAGTTCCGTGAAATTCGTTTTATGGGAGGCGAGCTTTACGAGTTTCGTCAAGGTCATCGGATGCTCTCCCTCCGTTGCGCCGTTTCGGCGTCAAATTGCATCCAGTCCGCCACTGATCGTCCCTCTGTGTTCTCCAGCCGTTTTATTGCCCATTGGTTATACTCAGCATTTGTGTCGCATCCCAACCACCGCCGGCCCAGTTGCTCAGCGACGACCAGGGTTGTGCCCGAGCCGGAGAACGGATCCAGCACCATGTCGCCGGGATTGGACGACGCCAGCACCAACTTGCGGAGCAGTTCCTCCGGTTTCTGCGTTGGATGGGGCGTCTTCTCCCCCATGCCGTTGCAGGTTGTTGGGATGTCCATCACATCTTTGGGTTTCGCACCCTTTGGGTTTGGAATCCAATTTTCCCGCTCCTTGCCATTTCCGTTTTTTCCGTACTGACTTGTTTCAGCTTGGGGATGAGTTGGGTATTTCAGCGTGTGTGCGCCATAGGGAATCCTTACGTCATCAATGTTAAACGTGAAATCTTTGCTTTTGCGAAAATGGACAATACTCTCATGAGATCGTCCCCAATCGCCGCCGAGATTGGCCTTGTTTTTGTAGTGCCAAACGATCCAACGGCAGCCCTTGAAAAACGGCATCGCCGCCACTTTCACGTCCGCCAGGATTTCAGAAAACCCGCAGACGTAGAGCGTTCCCGATCTTTTCAGCAGGACTTCGAGGTCCCCATCGCCCGCTCGACAAAACCGACAGATTTTCTATTCCGAAAGTTCTCCTGACTCCATGCTCAAGTCCCGATTTTATTGTTGGCCGCACTTTACACTTTCAACAGGAGCGGGCGGGAGGCTATCTTCGACCTGATGTTTTTGGCTCCAACACTGTTGAGGATCGCAGGACGCGAGTTTGGCTCGCGGCTGCTGGTCGGGACGGGCAAATTTGCGTCGCCGGAGTTGATGCGCGACGCGCTGGCGGCGAGCGGCACGGAGATTGTCACGGTGGCGTTGCGACGGGCCGATCTTTCCGGGCGGCGGGATCCGTTCGCCAACATCCTCGAATTTGTTGATCCGAAGAAATATCTCGTGCTGCCCAATACGAGCGGGGCGATGAATGCCGGGGAAGCGGTGCGGCTGGCCCGGCTGGCCGTGGCGGCGGGGCTGCCCAATTGGATCAAGCTGGAGATCCATCCCGATCCGCGGTATTTGCTGCCCGATCCGGTGGAAACGCTGGCCGCCACCGAGATTCTGGTCAAGGAGGGCTTTGTGGTCCTGCCTTACATCAACGCCGACCCGGTGCTGGCCAAACGATTGCAGGACGCCGGCGCGGCCACGGTCATGCCGCTGGGATCGCCCATCGGGTCGAACCGCGGGCTTGAAACCCGCGGGCAGCTACGCATCATTATCGAGCAAGCCACCGTGCCGGTGGTGGTGGACGCGGGCATCGGCGCGCCCAGCCACGCGGCCGAAGCGATGGAAATGGGCGCGGACGCGGTGCTGGTCAACACCGCCATCGCCGTGGCCAATGATCCCTGCCGGATGGCGCGGGCCTTCAAGGCGGCGGTGGAAGCGGGACGGGACGCCTACGAGGCGGGGCTGCCGTCGGCGCAAACGGAGGCCGGAGCGACCAGCCCGCTGACGGCGTTTTTGGCGGAACACCCATGAGCCAGGATAAGATGAGAGCAACATTGCCGATTTCGCGGGTTCGCAAACTGCTGGCCGCCGCCGGGCGCGCGCGGGTGGCGGTGCTGGGAGACGTTATGCTTGACCAATTTCTTTGGGGCAAAGTGGCGCGCATTTCGCCCGAGGCGCCGGTTCCGGTGGTGGAATTTGAGCGGGAAAGTTTCATTCCCGGCGGCGCGGGCAATGTCGCGCGCAATCTGGCGCACTTGAAAGTGGCGACGGAGTTGCTGGGGGTGTCCGGGAAGGACGAGGCGGGGCGCCAGCTCAAGAGGCTGCTGGCGCGGGACGGAGTGGGCTGTTCCGGGGTTCTGGCCTGCGGCAACCGCGCCACCAGCGTCAAGACGCGGATTGTCGCCCACCGCCAGCAAGTGGTGCGGGTGGACCGGGAAACGCGCGGGGATCTGGATGGAAAAACCACCGCCCGGCTCCTGGCGGAACTGGAGAAGGCGCTGGAAAAGGCCGACGCCCTGATTTTGGGAGACTACGCCAAAGGGGTCATCACGCGGCACTTGCTGGAGGAGGCGCGGAAGATGTGCCGCGCGCGCGGCATCTGGCTGAGCGCGGACCCCAAGCCGTCGCATCCCTTGCACTGGTCCGGATTGTCGCTCCTGACGCCCAATCGGAAGGAAGCGTTTGAACTGGCCGGCTTGCCGGATGTGAGCCGGGAGGCGGACCCGTCCAAAGACACCCACTTGCTGCTGGCGTCCGCCAAACTATTGGCAGTCCTTCAGCCGGCGTTGCTGCTCATCACCCTCGGCGAGCAAGGCATGCTTTTGTGTCAGCGCAACCAAAAGGCTTTTCACGTGCCGACGGTGGCGCGCGAGGTTTTTGATGTGTCGGGCGCGGGCGATACGGTGATCGCGTTTTTCACACTGGCCATTGTGGCGGGGGCGTCGCCGGTTGAGGCGGCGATTTTTTCCAATCACGCCGCCGGAGTGGTGGTGGGCAAATTCGGCACGGCCACGGTCGGGCCGGAGGAACTGCTGGCCAGTTTTCGCCGGGAGGATTGAGGAGATGAGCGCCGGCAAAATCACGGTGGAGGATATTCGCCGCATGAAAGGCCGCCAGCGCATCGCCTCGCTCACGGCCTATGATTTTCCCATGACCAAACTGCTCGACGCGGCGGGAATCCCGTTGATTCTGGTGGGCGATTCTTTGGGCATGGTGGTGCTGGGTTACGCCGACACCACTGCGGTGACCCTCGCGGAAATGGAACATCACGTTCGCGCCGCCGCGCGCGCCAAACCGCAAGCCCTGCTGGCGGCGGACATGCCGTATAGAAGTTACGAGACACCGGAGGCGGCGGTCGCGACGGCGCGCCGGCTCGTCGCCGCCGGCGCGGAAGCGGTGAAAGCCGAAGGGGGCCGGGCCATCCTGGCGCAAGTGCGGGCCATTTTGGCGGCGGGAATTCCATTCCTGGGGCATTTGGGGATGTTGCCGCAGCACGTGCTGGAGGAAAAAGGCTACCACGTGAAGGGCAAAACGGACGCCGATCGAAACGGCCTGGTGGCCGACGCGGAAGCGCTGGCCGAGGCGGGCGCGTTCGCGATAGTTTTGGAACTGGTCGCCGCAGAGACGGCCCGCGAGATGACGGGAAGAATTGCCATTCCCACCATTGGCATTGGGGCGGGGCCGGATTGCGACGGAGAAATCCTGGTGGTGACCGATTTGCTGGGGACCTCGCCCGGGGACATTCCCCGGCACGTGAAAAGAAGCTGGCGCTTGGGAGAACAAATGCGCGCGGCGGTGGTTGAATGGAGAGAGAACGTGGAGGGGCGGCCCGCAAGCAGATGAAAAAATTTTCCCACGTGGACGAAGATGGCGCGGCCAGAATGGTGGACGTTTCGGCCAAGCCGGCGGCGGCCCGCCGGGCGGTGGCCCGCGGGGAAATCCGGCTGCAACCGGCCACTGTCACAGCCCTGCGAGAGCAGCGCATGGCCAAGGGAAACGTTCTTGCCACCGCGCGCGTGGCCGGAGTGATGGCGGCCAAAAAAACCGGCGACCTCATCCCGCTGTGTCATCCTTTGTCCATCACCTATTGCGCGGTGGATTTTGAAATTCCCGCCAGCGGCGACCGTGTCATCATCACGGCGTCGGCTGGCATCACTGCGCCGACCGGGGTCGAGATGGAGGCGCTGACGGCCGTGAGCGTGGCGGCGCTGACGATTTACGACATGTGCAAAGCGGTGGACAAGACCATGAGCATCACCGGAATCAGGCTCGTGTCCAAAACAAAAACCTGATGCAAATTGACGTGGGAGTGATCACCATTTCGGACCGGGCGGCGCGGGGGCAGTATGACGACCTGAGCGGCCCGGCGCTGCGGGAAGCGGCGCGGGGCCAGGGCTGGAGGGTTGCGGCCGAGGCGCTGGTGGCCGATGAGAAGGGCGAGATACAACGCGCCATTCGCGAGCAGATCAGCCAGGGCTGCCACCTGATCCTGACGACGGGAGGAACGGGCGTCGCCCCGCGCGATGTCACCCCGGAAGCCATCCGGGAAATCGCGCGGCGGGAATTGCCGGGATTCGGCGAGGTGATGCGGATGGAGTCGCTCAAGATCACGCGGAACGCGATACTTTCCCGCAATCTGGCGGCGGTGGTGGAACAATCGCTGGTCATCTGTCTGCCCGGCAAGCCGGGGGGCGCGGTGGAGTGCCTGGGTTTTGTGGCCGGGGCCATTCCCCATTGCCTGGAAGTCTTGCGGGAAGCCCCGACGGGCTGTTGAAAGGAAAGAAGCAAAATGAAAAAATGCGCGGCAGCGGCAACGGCTGGTTGTTTGTCAATACTGTTTGTGTTCATGACGGGCTGCGAAACCAAGGGGCGGGCGCGGCTCCAGGCCGAGCAGGCTTACGTGGCCGGGCAGGAACAGGCCTTGGAGCAATCCCGTCCCAAGCCGGCCATGGTGACGGTGAACGGCCCGGTGCGCAATTCCACCATCCCGTGGACGGAGGAATTGACGCTGGCCAAAGCCGTCCTTGCGGCCGACTACACGGGCTATCTGCGTCCCCGCTTTTTTCGGGTGACCCGCAACGGCGAAACGCAGGAAATCAAGTCCAGCGCCCTGCTGGCCGGCCAGGACATGCCCCTGGAAGCCGGGGACGTCATCGAGGTGGTGCCGTAAACATCATGAAATCTTCGCGTCCAACACGCGCGCTGCCGTTCGTCTTCCTCAATGCCGCCATGACGGCGGACGGGAAAATTGCGCCGGCCAGCCGCCGTTATGTTCCTTTTGGGAGCCGGCGCGACAAAGAACGGATGTTGGAATTGCGCGCCGCGGCGGACGCGGTGATGTCGGGCGCCCGCACGGTGGATTCGTATCCAGTCGGCCTGGGACCGGGACCGGCCAAATATCGCCGGCTCAGGCTCAAGCGCGGGCTGGCGGAATATAATCTGCGGGTCATCGTCAGCGGAGCGGGGACGATTGACCCTGGGGCGGAAATCTTCCGGCGCCGGTTTTCGCCGATCCTCATTCTGACCACGGGCCGAATCTCCAAAGCCAGGCTGCGCCGCCTCCGCGCGGTGGCCGACGAAGTGAGGATCTTCGGGCGGCGCAAATTGAACCTGGCCGCCGCCTTGCGCTGGCTGGCCAGGAAGTGGGGAGTCAAAAAGCTGCTCTGTGAAGGCGGTGGCGAATTGAACGCCGCGCTCTTCCAAGCCGGACTGGTGGATGAAGTCCACCTCACGGTCTGTCCGGTCATTTTCGGAGGCCGCGCCGCGCCCACGCTGGCGGACGGAACGGGAGTCAAACATCTGGCGCAGGCGGCGCGTTTGAAGCTGGTCTCGATGAGGCGGACGGGGAATGAACTTTTTCTGGTTTATGGCCGCAGCTTGCCAGCGGGGACAACTCGTGCGAGGTTAAAGCATCGCTGAACCCGGAGATGACATGAGAATTCCAATGCTGCAAAAACTGTCGGTAACATTCTTTTGCCTCGCGTGCGCGGGAATTTTCCCTGGCGCGCCCCGGGCCGAAGCGCAACCCTATTCGGCCAGCCGCGCGTTGCGGCCCCTCACCAAGGACGGAGTGATCGCCCAGCCCGGCGCTCAGAATCCGGCCCCCGCGCCCAGCGCGCCCGCCGCCGCGCCAGCCAAACCGGCTGAGATTGTGGCAAAGATTGAAGAGGGATTGGCGGCGTCAAAGATCAATGTGATTGGACGGGTGGATGGGCTGAAGGGGACAATGTACGTGACCAACCTCAGCCCGCGCGCCATCAGCCCGCTGGCGCAGTTTGCGGTTTGCGACCATAACGGCGCGCAGATCGGATCGGTATCCAAAAGCGGCCCGGCCCTGGCGCCGAGCGAAGCGGAAAAGATCGAGGTCCTGGCCACCAATCTGAATGCCGTTGATTTGAAGCTCTTCAAATTGACGGGGAGTTCCAAGAAATAGCCGGCCCCCGGCTGCGGACACAAGGGTGAAGGATATGGCACGAATTACGCTGGATGTGATGGCATGGGCTGCCTGGGAGAAGTTTTTTAGAACCGGATCAAAGCTATCGGAGGTGGCTTGGGGAACCGGTTCTGAGAAATCCGTCCAGTCCGATATTTCTCTTGGGCGGCCTTTTCTTTTTCCTCCTGCTGATCCGTTCCCTCTTCAGAGGGAGAAGCAAAACGCCTGGGATGCGATTTGAGCAGGCCCGACGGGCGGTCTCGGACGTCCCAGACCGGGGTCCATCGCATTGGTTAATGGGTGGGGAAAACCAGTGTCAAGAACTGCCTGATGTGAAAGTCCGGGCGCGTGAAGAAAGCGCACAATGCGTGAAAAACGCGGTTCTGTGGCCCGTCGGAAAAGAGCCGCCTCCACGTCTGTGGCCTCAGCAACGCCTATTCCGCGCGGCAGATCAGAGTGGGAAGCGGCTTTTCAGCATGGCCGAGATTGGCACGGATTAGGCTTAAAATTTTGGACAGATAGAGAGGTTGTTAGGAATTGAAGAGCAGGGAAGGCCGAGGAGGTGTGAGCCAAGTGTGGGGAAATGGTGTGGGGTGGGGATCCGGTTTTAGAGATTGAACGAATGCTCTTCGGCCCAACAGCCTCTCTATTCGTTTTGAACATGAGCGTCAGCGTCGTGGCAGTCGAGCGGAAGAGCGAAAACCTGGGGAGTTGGATTTTAGGTGGTCTGCGTTTGACATGGGCCGGTGCGCCCCGTAGATTGAAAGCCTTTAAGTCCAAAGCCTGACAGAACCGAAGACGAATTGTGGCGACAAAAGACGACTATTTAATTGATTTATTGGTGGACATGGGGCACGTGACCACCCAGCAGCTTGCCCCGTTGCGGGAGGAGGCTGACGCCAACGGCGAGGGGCTGGTGGATCTGTTGCGTTCCCGAAAGATCATCACCTCGACCGACATTGCCCAAGCCAAGGCGGCCCATTTTGGCTGTGAATTCGTCAGTTTAAGCACGCTGCGCCTGCCCGACGACGTCATCAAATCCGTGCCGCGCCACGTGGCCAAGCGGTACCGGGCGGTGCCGGTTTCCAAACACAACGGGTCCATCGCCGTGGCACTGGCCGATCCGTCCGATTTGGACGCGGTTGACAGCCTGCAACGCATGGTCAACGCGGAGATCGAATTGCGAGTGGCCACGGATGAAGACATTGACGAGGCGCTGAACAAATATTACGGGGCGGCGGACGATTCGGTCTCGAACATGATCCAGGAAATCACGGAGGGGGAAGTGGAGGTTTCCACCAGCAAAAAGGACGTGAGCGAGGACGGGGCGACGGTGGAGGCCGACGCGCCGATCATCAAGCTGGTCAATACTCTCATCGTGGAGGCGTTCAAAGCGCGGGCGTCGGACATCCATCTGGAACCATTGAGCAAGACCTTCCGGGTGCGGTACCGGATAGATGGCATGCTGCATGAAATGAAAAGCCCGCCGAAGCGGTTGCAGGCGGCCATCATCAGCCGTTTGAAAATCCAGTCCCAGATGTCCATTGCCGAACGGCGCATCCCGCAAGACGGGCGCATTCAGACCCAGGTGGGCGGCAAGCTCATTGACCTGCGCGTCTCGTGCATTCCGACCAACCACGGCGAGAGCATCGTCATGCGTATTTTGGACAAGGAAGGGTTGCGGCTGGGGCTGCCGGAGTTGGGATTTTTCACCGATGACCAGCAAACCTTTGAGCGGTTGATCGGGCTGCCCGACGGCATCCTGCTGGTGACCGGCCCGACCGGTTCGGGCAAGACCACCACGCTTTACTCCTGTTTGAATTTCATCAACCGGCCTGACCGCAAGATCATCACGGTGGAGGACCCGGTGGAGTATTTGCTCTCCGGCATCAACCAGGTGCAAGTCAATGAAACGGTCGGGCTGACCTTCGCCATGGCCC
>Ga0182027_10001582_pt1 | contig 37892 bp, 28 predicted proteins | sample 712E1DmetaG_FD_121300 | JGI IMG/M metagenome (GOLD analysis project Ga0182027, IMG submission 121300) | Permafrost microbial communities from Stordalen Mire, Sweden - 712E1D metaG (Illumina Assembly) | ecosystem: Environmental > Terrestrial > Soil > Wetlands > Permafrost | place: Sweden...
ACAAATGACTTGACCGTCATTTCGCCTTCGAGAAGGATGTAGGTGTAATCGAGGGGATCACCCTCGGTAATTAATTGGAAATCTGGGTCCAGTTCAATGACACTGACTGCACTGGCTAACCTAGCCAATTGAAAGGGTTTTAAATCCAGAAATATAGGGATGGTTTTCAGTACTTCGATCATTTCGGGATGTTTTACCATAATGTTGATTCCTTGTCTAGTCAACTTCACATTAAGATAGCAGAGATTGCACCCCTTGAATAGTGTTTATTGTCATGCTGAAACTGTCTCTTGTCACATCTTCGAAGGTAGGTTTATTCCCGATAAATAAAGGCGTACATCAACCCAACAAAACCTGCGCCACCAATGATATTTCCTAGAGTGACTGGCAATAAATTAAATACCAATGCGTTGATCCAGGTGAGGCTCGTTAGGTCCAGTTTTAGACCTGCAACAAATGTAGGATCTATGCCCTTGAGAAATAGACCGACTGAAAGAATGTACATGTTGGCGACGCTATGTTCGAATCCGGCGGCGATAAATGCCGAAATCGGAAAGATGATCGCCAGGATCTTGGCTCCGGTATTTTGGGTGCTGTACGTTAGCCACACGGCCAGACAAACCAGGATGTTACACAGGATACCCAGAGCAATGGCCTGAATAAATGTGTAATGAGTTTTATTATTGGCAATATTCAGGATCGTTTTCCCCAATTCACCGCTGGCAAAGGTATACATCCGGGAGCAAATGACCAGTAGGGCAATGATTACTGAGCCGATAAAATTACCCAGGTAAACCCAGCCCCAGTTACGTAATAGCGCTGAGAATGTGATTTTATGACTGAAAAGGGCGATGATCATCAAATTATTCCCGGTGAAAAGTTCTGCGCCGCCTACGAGCACCAGGATCAAACCAAGTGAGAAGGTAACCCCGGCGGTAATACGCGTAATACCATAAGGCCATACGCCCGACATACCGGTGACCGCAACCGCTGAAAAGACGGCTCCCAGGGCAATATAGGCTCCCGCAAGAATCCCCAGAAGTAAAAGTTTACTTATTGACAGCTTGGCTTTGCCAATAGCCAGCTCCTCGGCCTTTATTGTCATTTCTCTGGGAGTGAGATAAATTGATTTTGCTTCGTCATTGGTGGTCATTATTTCCTCCTGAATTATCGGTCCACTCGAAAATGGTATCCACAGCTGGTAAGATGAGGTCTGCTGTATTGGATGAAAGAGAGCGGGTAAAATTAAATTCGTACCCCCGAACTGAGATGAGCACTGCTTCAGGGGTGTGATGGTGGATCACTTTACATAATGATAATAGTGTAGCAGCCGTCATATGATGTGTAAATGGTGAATTTTGATAATGTGGAATCAGCTTCTCGATGTGAACGTCTTCTGGAACATTTCCGGTATGTGCATCCATGAAACAAACCCGGTCATAACTATTCAGGGAATCGGCCATTTCCGGGGTCAGTTGTAACTGGAAATCAAATGTGTAAGCACCAAAGACAATAGGCATTTCGTCTTCTGGTTGGAAAGGGAGAGGGTATTGAAGCCGCTTCATTACCTCACCTAACAGATACCAGGCAACACCGTCATCTTGGCGGTCAATATTTCCGTAACCAAGGAATAGATATTTCAACTTTCTACCTTTCAAAAAGCGATGCCAAATGAACTGTGGCATCGCTTTACTTCGGTTGATCTTTTCGTCGTCTTGCGGATGACGAGCTTAGCCGCGGCTGAGGGTTTGCACAAGGTGATCTTCTGGATCACGTACTTCGATGACGATGGGCATTTGACCAACAGCATGTGTAGAGCAAGAGAGGCAGGGATCATAAGCTCGTACGGCGGCCTCAACCCGGTTCAAAAGGCCTTCACGAATATCCGGTCCGGTAATGTAAGTTTTTGCAACACTATCGACTGCTTCGCACATGGCCCAGTTATTATGACCGGTGGAGACAATGAGATTGACTTTTTCAATCTTACCGTGTTCGTCAGCCCAATAATGATGAATGAGAGTTCCACGCGGAGCTTCGACAACGCCTACACCCTGCGGTTGTGGATTGTGGCAGGTGTTGAGAATTTCGGTGCTGAAAATGTCAGGGTCATCCAACAGATCTTTGACATGTTCAGCAGCATAAAGGCATTCGATCAGGCGGGCATAATGGTAGTAAAGAGTGTTCTCCACTGGTTTACCATGATTGAGAGCCTTGAATTTTTTGAACTCTTCATTGGCCATTGGTGTGGTGATCTTTTCGGAATTATTCAAGCGGCCAAGAGGACCGACACGATATACACCACCGGGGAAACCAAGTTTCTTGTAATATGGGAACTTTAAGTATGACCAATTTTCGACGTGTTCAGCGATGTAATCCAGATAATGGCTGGGTTCGAATTTTTCGAGTTGATTTCCATCTCGACCGATCAAGCGAATTTGGCCTTCATATAATTCCAATGCGTTTTCAGGATCGACGAGGCCGAAATATCCGGTGGGGAAGACAGCAAACTTATTGATATCTTCCATATTCGCTTCAGCCCAACCCTTGATGATATCCAGGCCAACTTTGATAGTGGCGATGGTGTCGTCATAACCGGCCAGGATGGTTTCGCGTTCTTCTTTCTTGAGCGATTTGTTGACACCGCCTGGGACTGCAAAGACAGGATGAATTCGACGTCCACCCAGAGTGGCGATGATTTCCTGCCCCCATTTGCGTAGGTTGACTGCTTTCAAGGTAAGTTCAGGGTTGGCCTGTAGCAAGCCAACGATGTTTCGGGTGGCAGGATCACAGTCGAAGCCGAGCAGTAAGTCTGGGCCGGCCAGTTCAAAGAAATGCATACCGTGACTCTGGACGATTTGCCCCATGTGCATTAATTCACGCAGTAATGAGGCTGGCCGCGGAGGCGGGGCACCCAGAACTGCATCTCCAGCCTTGGCTGAAGCCAGATGGTGGCTTACTGGGCAGATACCGCAAATGCGCGGAGTGATAAGTGGCATTTCAAAGACCATGCGGCCTTCACAGAATTTCTCAAAACCACGGAATTCATTGATGTGTAAATAAGCGTGTTCTACTTTTCCGGCATCGTTGAGACGGATGGTCACCTTGGCATGCCCTTCGATGCGGGTAACTGGTTCAATGGTTATTTTTTTTGCTACCATTTAATACCTCCTAGAATTAATGCCAATCTAGCTTGTCACCCTTCATATCAGGGATGCGACCTTGAGCCAATTCACTCAAGACATAGAAGATTGTATCGGCATCGGGTGGGCAGCCTGGGACGAACACATCTACAGGGACAACTTCCTGTAGTGCGCGTACTTTAGTAGGCACGCATAATTCGGGATCATTGGGGATTTTTCCGCTGTCATCTGTGCTTTCGGTTTCGATATAAGCACGTCGCAGAGATTCTTCGATGGTGAAGAAATTGCGCATAGCTGGTACACCGCCAAAAACTGCACAATCACCCAGCGCGACCAGAATTTTGCAGCGGCTGCGCATTCGTAAAGCCACTTCCTCATTAGCTGTGTTGTTTACACCGCCTTCGAGTATACCCACATCTACACCGGTAGCATCGGGTACCTTTAAATCGGTGATAGGGGTGGAACGAAGATCAACTAACTCAATAATTTTTGCGATTCTCTCATCCATATCCAGTAATGACATATGGCAGCCTGCACAACCTGCCATCCAATCTGACGAGACTTTTGGTTTACCCATATACTCTCCTTTTACTATCTTTGGCTCAAAAGAGTTAGTTCACAATTTCAGTCGCTGCAACTCGGTGATGCAGTTCTGTTGTCCAGTCGTTATTCAGCTTGATGCCTGTAGTTTCAGCCAGCGCTAATAAAATAGCATCAGTGGAACGAACCTCAGTGGCTGGAGTAAGGCAGCGATTGGCTTTTTGTAATCGTCCATCCAGGCTAAGGTAATGTCCTTCTTGTTCCAACCAGTTCGCAGCAGGAAGAACCACGTCGGCCATGGCAGTCAAAGCTGAAGAGGAACTGGCGATGACCACTTTGAAGGGAACCTTCTCGAAGTCTTTGATCATTTTTTGGCTGATTTCATCGTCACCAAGAACAACGACCAGAGCTTTGTGAGCGCCAAGTTTTACGGGTTTTTCCAGACCGAATTGAGAAGCTGCTAGACTGTTTGCTTTGCCTTTGACGCTGATCAATTTGGCACCGATCAATTGCGCGAAGTCTTTCAATGCAGCAGCAGAAACCCCTTTTTCATACACGATCATGGGCTTTTGGGTGGCAATGACATAAGCGGCATCAAGGTAATCTTCGGATTTTAAACCGGTTTTTGTGGCAAAGCCATCGAGATCCGTCGCTTTGATAGATGTCTTTTCTTTGGTAAGGCCAAGTTTTACCACTGCAGCAGATAAAGCGTTTATGGCATCTTCAAATGTATTCTTCTTGTTTTTCAGGGCCTTGTTTGCAAGAAGACTCAATGGGTTTTCTTCAGCATCCAATACCAGTAAGCGGGGGCCATTGCCGATCACTCTTTTGATAAAGAAACCGGCCACCTGGTGATCTTTTACCAGGTCGGTACCTAGCACCATGAAGCTATCAGCGTCGAGCATATCTATCAGTTTTCCTTCGAAAGCCTTACCCAGAGAACCGGCTACTTTTGCAGCGGATTCAGTAAATGCGCCTTCTTCAGTGGTGGTCACCAATTCGCTACCAAGGCCTTCGCTGAATAGACCTTTGAAGTGAGAAATTGTCTCGATGGATTGCCGGGTGGAAATCATAGCCGCAATACCGTCGCCCTTTTTGCCTTTGTGAGATTTCAACTCAGAGGAAGTTACCTTGAGAGCTTCTTCCCAGGTGGTTGCTTTGAGCGACCCGTTTTTACGGATCATGGGGGTCACCAATCGGTCGCATTTCTCATTCATGGGTTTGAAACGGCCAATTTCGCAGATTACGCCTTCGTTGACTGGAGCGTCCCAATTGCCATCGATGCGCAATAGATTATTATCGCGGGTGAATACATTAATTCCGCAACCAATGGAACAGCCGACACAAATGGTTTGGGTGTCGATTGCCTGTTCATCGTGGCCCCGGTAAGCGCTCCAGCGATCGATCAAAGCGCCGGTTGGGCAGACTTGAACACAGGTACCACAAGAGATACAGGAACTCTCGCCAAGTACTACACCTGTATCGGCCACCAAGAGACTGTTTGCGCCGCGTTCTTCAAAACCCAGAGTATAGTTGCCTACCAATTCGCCGCACGCACGTACGCAACGGCGGCACAGGATGCAACGGTTGTTTTCGAGAATAATATAGGGGTGTGAGGCATCCATAGGATAGGGTTGCCAGTTAGGTTGTAACGGCCAATGTGTCATCCCTTCATGGTAAGCCGAATTCTGGAGCTCGCAATCGCCGCCACTGACCTGGCAATACGGGCAGAAATGATTTCGCTCACTGAAGATCAGGGTCAAAACGAATTTGCGCGCGTCTAGTACTTTTTGCGTATCTGTTTTTACTACCATATTGTTGCTGACTGGCAACGTACAGGATGGTTGTAGGGTACGAGCACCTTCTACCTCGACCAGGCACAGGCGGCAGCCACCATATGGTGTCAGATATGGATGATCGCAAAGGGTGGGGATGTTGATCCCTGCGGATTGTGCTGCTCGCAGCACAGTGGTCCCTTCTGAAACTTCTATTTTTTTGCCATCGATCGTAACGGTGACCATTATCGAATCTCTCCTATCAAAAATGCTATGGATAAATCCTAGATTCTCTTGCCGCTCATCGGGCAAACACCCGTTGGGCAGACCTTTAAACGAATGTGTGCTTCTACTTCAGCGCGGAAATAATTCAGAATATCGCGGATCGGAGCTCCTGCGGTTTGACCAAGTCCACAATTGGAAAGTTGGTATAGGTTATCGCTTAAGTTCATTAGATCTGTCAGATCTGATAACACGCCAGTACCTTCTGAAATATTGGTCAAAATCTCAAAAGCACGTTGGTTGCCAACCCGGCAAGGAGTACATTTTCCGCAGCTTTCCTTGCGGAAGAAGTTCAATAATACTCTGGCCAGATCGACCACGCACGTATCTTCATCGCAAATCAGCAAGGCACCTGAACCGAGTGCAACTCCGGCTTTGGAGAAGGAATCGAAATCCATGGGAGTATCTTGTAAACTTGCCGGAATAATCGAACCGGATGAGCCACCCGTTTGTGCCAATTTGAATGATTTATCGTTCTTCATTCCCTTGCCATAGATGGCGATCACTTCGCGTAAAGTAATTCCCATGGGTACTTCGATCAAACCAGTCACATTGGTGTTGCCCAGGATAGTGTACACTTTTGTTCCAGGGCTCGAGGGAGTACCAAAACTGCGATACCATTGCGGTCCGTTACGCAGGATCGGTCCCACGTTGGCCAAGGTTTCTACATTATTCACCAGGGTAGGATGATCCCAAAGGCCGTTGGTGGTCGGGTATGGAGGACGAGCGCGCGGCTCGCCACGTTTACCCTCGATGGATTCAATGAGAGCAGTTTCTTCTCCGCATATATAGGCGCCTGCGCCTGAATGAATGTGGAGATCAAATTTGAAATCAGTGTTAAAAATCTTTTCTCCCAGAAATCCCATTTCACGGGCCTGTTCAATGGCTCGATGGAGACGTTGTTGCGCTATCGTGTATTCCCCGCGGATGTAGATATACCCTTCATCTGCCCCAACTGCATAAGCAGCAATGGCTAATGCTTCGACGATTGCATGAGGGTCGCCTTCAAGGATTAAACGATCTTTGAAAGTTCCGGGTTCACTTTCATCGGCATTACAAATAACATATTTCTTGCTTCCAGGGGCTTTTTTAACAAAGCGCCATTTGGTTCCAGTGGGGAATCCAGCACCGCCGCGACCACGCAGGCCGGCTTTTTCAAGGGTATCGAATATCTGCTCGGGAGTCATTTCGGTCAAGGCTTTTGCCAATGCCTGATAACCGTCGTGAATGATATAGTCATCGATCGAATCGGGGTCGATGATTCCAGCGCGTTCGAGAACGATGCGTTGTTCGGCAGGTAAAGTTCCTTTTCGGGCTGAAAGCCAAGCAATTTTACCGGTCAATTCGCGTGTTGGGGCCTGTAATCCGGCGGCAATACGACCTTTAAATAAATGCTCTTCTACTAAAAAATGAACATCGGATTCTTTCACCGGTCCATAAATCACCGCTTCGGGATAAACGATTACGAGCGGGGAGGCGTCATGGCGACCAATGTCCCCGACCATGGTTAAGGAGATTTCATTTTCCAGGTCAAAAGCTTTTATCTCACGTTGTAAAGCTTGATATACGTCTTTAGCGCCACGTTCGATACTTATTGGGTCACTGGAGACCAATACCATTGAGCGAATTGCTTTCATGTCAGCCTCCTTTAGTGATAGCGAGAAAGAATATCGGGTACTGCTTTCGGGTCAACATTGCCATAAATGTCATCATCGATCATCATGACCGGACCCACTCCACAAATCCCCAGACAACTGGTGGTCAACAAGGACCACTTTCCATCAGCACTGTTTTCTTCCGCTTCTAGATGGAGCTCATCGACCAATGCTTGCCAAACCTGACGGCCCCCGGCAATATGGCACGGGGCATTCTCGCAAAACTGGATGACGTGACGGCCGCGTGGCTTTGTCGAGAGCATTCGGTAGAAACTGGCCACTGAGAAAAGCTGGCTTTTTGGCAGCTTGAGTTGTTTACTGATTTCGTCCAGAGCTTCGCCGGGCAGATAGCCGATCGACCGGTTGACCTCGCTCAAAATCGGAATTAACTCATCTTGCTTTGCACCATAGCGTTGGATAGCTTCATCGACTGATTTCTGGATGACTGAGCTATCGATCTGTTCAAATGTCATACTAATCCTCCTCGCTGCGTTGGTCGAGCGTTCTTTGGATTAAAGGGGGATTGATTCCCCGTATTACTTAATGACAATGGCATTAAAGTTACAAACTTGCATACATATTCCGCAACGGATGCAAATATCCGGGTCAATGACATGGGTTTGGCGACGTTCACCGGTGATTGCAGTGACCGGACAGTTACGTGCACAGACGGTGCATCCGGTACACACACCTTCGACAATTTCATAGCGGATCAAGGACTTACAAACTTTTGCAGGGCAACGTTTTTCATAAATATGTGCTTCATATTCATCACGGAAATGTTTCAGCGTACTGACGACGGGGTTGGGAGCACCCTGACCCAAACCGCAAAGGCTATCTTGTCGGATTTGTTCGCATAACATTTCAAGTGTTTCGATGTCACCTTCCTGGCCTTTGCCGTCGCAAATTCGTTCCAGGATTTCCAGCATGCGTTTAGTTCCCACACGGCAGGGAGTGCATTTACCGCAGCTCTCATCCTGAATGAATTCCATGAAGAAGCGTGCAATATCAACCATGCACGTTCCCTCATCCATGACTACAAGGCCGCCTGAACCCATGATGGATCCTGCTTTCGCTAATTCTTCATAATCCATGGGTAAATCGAGGTATTCTTTGGGTAAACAACCGCCCATCGGGCCGCCGGTCTGAATGGCTTTGAATTCTTTATCATCCTTGATCCCTCCGCCGACATCGAAAATGATTTCTCGTAATGTCAACCCAAAGGGAACCTCGATCAAACCGGTATGTTTCACATCACCAGCTAAAGCAAATGTCTTTGTTCCCTTGGATTTCTCGGTACCCATACTGGCGTACCATTCAGGTCCGCGTAGGATAATTTGCGGAATGTTGGAGTAGGTCTCGACATTGTTAATATTGGAAGGCTTCATGAACAAGCCTTTGACCGCCGGGAATGGTGGACGTGGGCGAGGTTCACCACGACGACCTTCGATGGAGGCCATCAAAGCGGTTTCTTCGCCGCAGACAAACGCCCCGGCACCCATGCGGACTTCGATATCAAAATCGAAACCAGAACCCAATATATTCTTTCCAAGAAGCCCCATGTTGCGAGCCTGTTTAATAGCAATATTTAGGGTGCGCACTGCTATTGGGTACTCTGCCCGGCAGTAGATGTAACCCTGGCTGCTGCCAATTGCATAGGCGCCGATGATCATGCCTTCCAGTACAGAATGTGGATCCCCTTCGAGAACCCGACGGTTCATGAAGGCACCAGGATCACCTTCATCGGCATTGCAAATGACATATTTGGGAGTCTCAGCCGAGGCACGGCAGAATTGCCATTTCTTCCCGGTTGGGAAACCTGCTCCACCGCGACCGCGTAAGCCCGAACGGAGGACGATATCAATAACCTGTTCGGGGGAATATTCGGTCAATACTTCACCAAGCGCCTGGTACCCATCTTCGGCAATGTAGTCTTCGATATTTTCGGGATCGATCACACCGCAGTTTCTGAGGACCACCCGTACCTCTTTTGATGTAGGTGCGCTTAATTCTTCATCGATTACTTTTTTATCTTCTTGAACAAATTTAGTAGCGATCCGCCCTTTTAGGAAGTGTTCTTCAACAAGATACGGAATATCATTGGGAGTCAGGTTGGTATAATGCACACCTTCGGGATAGACCATTAACTCAGGCCCATTGGCACAATCTCCAATGCGTGATGTTTCGAGAACCTGAACTTCATCGATCAGACCCTGGGCTACGAGCTCATCTTGTAATGCGTCCTCTACCTCATGCGCGCCTTTTTTTAGGCACTCCGGATCGACACAGACTAATACATGCGAGCGATAATACTTCATTTGCAATACCTTCTCAGCTTTAATAAAAATGTTATGTAATCAGCGATGATAAATCACATTTGTATAACGTGATCAGAAACCGGCTTGCCGTTAATTACGTGATCCTTCAAAATCCTTTTTGCTACTTCTGGGTCTACTTTCCCATAAGTCACTTTGGGTTGGTTCCCAATGACTACCTGGACAATGGGTTCTTTTTCGCATAGGCCAATACAACCTGTTTGAGTGACGATGATGCCGTTGAGTGAATCTTTTTCGATCGTATCGAGGATCGCCTTCATGGTATCGCGTGCTCCAGCAGCGATTCCGCAGGTGCCCATGCCTACGATCACCTGAGCTGTACCTGCTGCTGCTTTTACGTCACGTTTTTTTAGTGCTTCTTCACGGGCTTTTTTTAAGTCTTCGAGGCTTTTAATTGTGGTCATTTTTTCTCTCCTGCAGACTTGAATGAATTTATTTTCTCTCCAGCATCACTGGTATTGAGTGCCTGGATACCGATCTCAATCGTCTCGCGTAGATAGTTTAGGATCGATGGTTCTGTCAATGAAATACCTTCCAGTTCGCGTTTGATCGGAGCATCATCGAAATCAAAAACCTTATCATCCACTCGATAATAGAATAACCAATGGATGGATGGATTGGCAATGAGAAGGTGCAAAAACGTGTCACCTAAATTACCCAAAGGCATGCGATCGATATGACTGCGTTGAAATTGGACGAACAAGCCGGTGCCAACGCCAACCCCTGAAGTAATTTTCAAGAAACCATTACATGCTTCAGCCGCTTCTTTTAGCAGGGGAATACCTAAACCCACTTTTCGGGTAGTACGCGAAGTCACAAATGGATCGACTACACTTGCTACCATTTCGGCATCCATTCCCTTGCCGTTATCCTCTACACTCATTTGTAAAAGATCTGATTTTGTATCTTCGATCACTTCAATCTTTATCTGGCTCGCATTAGCGGCAACGCTATTTTCTGCAATATCGAGCAGGTGAAGTGAGAGTTCACGCACAATGATTACTCGGTAATGGTTTGGATAGACTTTAGTGCTTGTGGTAATTTATTCGGTTTCATCCGGCCGATGACTTCTTCATCGACAACGATTACCGGGGCCTGGGAACAAGCCCCCACGCAGCGGCAAATTTCGACCGTGATATTACCATCTGGGGTGGTCAAGCCAGGGCCAACCCCTAAAACCTGTTTTGCTTTTTCGATCAAAGCTTGAGTTCCACCTACATAACAAGCAGTACCCATGCAGAACTTGACAGTATGTTTGCCGCGTGGGGTGGTGGTAAAAAAGGAATAAAAAGAAATTACGCCGTGAACTCTTGAAACAGGAACCTGTAACCTTTTGGCGACGTACCCTTGCATTTCTTCTGAAACAAAGCCAATAGCAGCCTGAAGCTCATTTAAGACTACCATCGTTGCACCTGGTCTTGAAATATTCTCATCGATGATCTGGTCAATAATGGCTTTTCTTTTAGGATCTGCCAGTGGACCATCAACCACGATTTTGTTTGTCATCACATCATTTACCATAAAAAACTCCGAAATCAATTTTGTAAAGGGGCATAATGCACCTGATCAGACAATTTCAGTCTAGACAACTTTGCAGAAATGCATAATGCCAAATGTTATCTACAAAAAGATAGTTTTTATCCAATCCAGATTATTCAATTACTGATTTTACTGCAAACCTGAATATCCGTGGTCAATTTAGGTCGGATAACCCTCAACCTTTTTGATGAATTTGGTAATATTTCAGGTATTAAAACGATAAATGATGAGAGATCGATAAAAATTTAAATACTGTCTCTGATAATGACCTTCCGGCCATCAAGTCCTTTAAGTGCCGCTTTGATCTCGTTAAAAGAAGGCGAGGCCAACCAGAATTCATTGAACCCGCCAAGTTCCTCCAGCCGGTGAGCATCACCGCCTTTAATAAGCGTATGCCCTGACAACTGTGGAAATTTAATTGTTGCTTCATTCGCAGGGAGATGCCGTGAGATCTCGAGGGTGTGTAGAGGAATGTCTTGAGGAACGAAACCGAGATTCTCAAGTAATCCAAAGGCTTTCCGGTTCACATGGGCAGGGATGAAGAGGCCGCCTAATTCAATGACATATTTCCAGGCTTGACTTAAGGTGAGGTCAGCCGATACGATCAGCAATTGTTCTTCCCGCCGAATGAATTCGCCCGTCTCATCGACGACGAATTGTTCGCCAAAATGGGCGGGTTGGTTCGATATGTGGGGCAAAGCATGAGAAATGATTTTTTGAAATTCTTCGATCTGGGCGAGTTTTTCAAAGATACACAGAGAATGAACTTCTTCTGAAGTTTGCAATTCCATACCCGGGAGCACGAGAAGAGGTTTCCCTTCGGCTGCTTTTTGGACTGCCTGAATATTGGCGGTCGCATTATGATCGGTTATGGCAATGATACCGATTCCGCGCGCAATGGATTCTTCTACAATCAATGGTGGAATCATTTCCACCTCGGCACAGGGAGATAAAACGGTGTGCACGTGTAACTCAACGCGGAAAGGGTGTAAATTTTCGTTCACGATGAGATTATGTATTATTGGGTTGTTGGCAGTGCAGTCCCAATTCCCATAATTTACCGACTACTGAAAAAGTAGGTTCATTTATCGAAAAGATATTTATGCCTTCTTCATTTGCTTTGGCAATGGTAGCTGCATCTGGTTGAGCATCTTCCGTGATGATAATCGCCGAAAGATCCAGTAATGAAGCAACTGCGACAATGTTGATATGGGCTTGTAAAGTGACCCAAACAGATTGATGGGCTGCTCCAGCCATAACGCAACTCAACAGGTCAGAAGCATAACCGCAAGTGGGCAAGATCGCTTGATAGTCTTTTGGTTCTGTTAATGGCTTTAGGTGGAGAGAATCGATCATGGTCTGTAAATTCATTTATTCCTCCTCATTTGTAGAATTACCTTCGCCAACTGTCTCTTTATTTGGAAGCGAGATTTTCAATTTAAGGGAAGTTCCCTTGCCAAATACTGACTCCAGCCGCATGGAATCTACACAACGCTGAATGTTTGCCAATCCCATCCCTGCACCAAAACCCAGCTCCCGGACGGTTTCGCTCGCCGTGGAATAACCGGGTTTCATAGCCAGATTAATATCCTCGATACCAGGCCCATCATCATATACATTAATGGAAATTTGATCGGGTTCTATCTCGACCCTAATCACTCCACCGTTTGTGGTGTGGATAATTAAATTCATCTCGGCTTCGTAAACTGCGATACCTGTTCGGCGGGCAATTTGGGGGGTAGCTCCTAGCCGCAACAAGGCCCGTTTTATCGCCGATGAAGCTGCACCACCACGCATAAAGTCACCTTGCTTGATCGTATATCGCAGGATCAGGCTGGAACGATCGGATTCAATATCCTCAAAGAGATGGCTGGCGCGATAACGCCGGACTTCTTCTTCCTGATAGTCTTGTTGAAGAGCTTTTAGAATGCCGCTGGTGAGGTCACCTTTGGTGATGATACCGATGAGGGTTTGATCTGAATCAAGAACTGGTAGTCGCCCATAATTGGAATTAACGAATAATTTGAGGGCTTCGATGACTGGATCCGATCCTCTCACTGTCACCGGTTTGGCTGACATGTAATTGGCGACAGTTGAATTAAGGTCATTTTTCTGGAGGCAATGGATCAAGTCTTCAATGCTTACGACACCTACCAATTTATTTTCGGAAATAACAGGAGCACCTGAAATCCGATCTTTTCGGAATAATTCGAGTGCTTCTTCCATGCGCGTTTCAGGGGTGACCGTGATCAAATCTCTGGTCATCACCTGATTTACTTTTAATTCATAAGCTAATTCTTCTACACGAGTAATATTATCTGCTTGTTGGTCTGTGATGATCCTACCGTGAACTTGGGAGGATTCGCCCATTTTTCCTCGCTATTCTTCAACAACCACAGGATGGATCTGAAACAGGCGCTTCCAGGCTGTGTAAACCAGCCTGATAAAGTCGTCCACAAAGCTCAAACATTCCAAAGGGTGAAGAAATTAAAGCGATTTTTTCTTCAGCAGCCAGATCAATCGTCTCTTGTGGAGGAACTTTCCCGCGCACCAGAATGATTGCTGCAATATCTGCCATTTGCGCAGTACGCACGACTTGCGGGTTACACAAACCCGTCAACAACACAGCTTCCGGTTGGATCGATGCGAGGACATCACTCATCAGATCAGCACCACAACCACCTTTGATTTCGCGGGTGAGATTGGCATTTTGATTTAAAAGCTTTCCATTGATCAATGTAATTAAATCTAATACGTTCATAAATTTGCCTGTCGATAAATAATTGGTTGATTAGTGGCTAAAACATCACTGATGATACCTTTAAGTACTCGGTTTTAGCAAGTGGTAACCATCATTGTTTTTCATCATTTGATGAATTTGATTTTATGTTAAAATTCATCTATCAATTTTCTAAAAGGTTAATAAAATGAAACCGACCATTCAAGCTGTAAAAGGAACCCGTGAATTTTATCCTGAAACCATGGAAATCCGCACATGGTTATACGGAAAATTACGAGAGGTTTCCGAATCATTTGGTTATCAGGAATGGGATGGCCCATTTTTGGAGAAAATTGATCTCTATGCTGCCAAGTCTGGGGAAGAATTGGTCAAAGAGCAGGCGTTTGTTTTCCCGGATCGCAGCGGAGAATTGATCACCCTGCGACCGGAATTAACACCATCATTGGCCCGGATGGTAGCACAAAAACAAGGAGGGTTGGTTTTTCCTCTCAAGTGGTGGTCTTTTGGACCGTTTTGGCGCTATGAACGTCCGCAAAAAGGTCGTACCCGGGAATTCTTTCAATGGAACATTGATCAAATTGGTGTGAACAATCCTGAAGCGGATGCAGAACTGGTGGCGATATGTGCCAGTTTCTTGAAAAGCGTAGGCATTTCTCCACAACAAGTCCTGATTTCAGTCAATCACCGCAAATTGATGGAACAGGAATTAATCGGATTGGGGATCGAAAAGGAGAAACACAAAGATATTTTCAGATTGATAGATCACCGGGATAAGATGCAGAGTGATGCATGGAATCAATATGGGCAGGACATAGGGCTTTCACTTCTCGAGTTGGACAATCTCAAGAAATTGTTGGATGATAAAGAACTTTGGAAAAAATCACCTGAATTGAGGCGGATAATTGCAGCTTTGGAGCAAATGGGGGTAAAGGATTATGTTAGGTATGACCCTTCCATCATTCGCGGGCTGGACTACTATACAGGCATCGTTTTTGAAGCCTGGGATGTCACTGGAGATGGCCGGGCTGTGCTTGGCGGCGGCCATTATGATAATCTGGTTGGGGATGTTGGAGGAGATCCATTGCCCGGCGTCGGTTTTGCCATGGGCGATGTGATGATCAGCTTGCTTCTGGAAAAGTTCGGCTTGCTCCCTGAAATAAATATATTAGGAAACACCGTTTTAGTTACCATTTTTGATGAATCTTTGATTGGTCCTTCGTTAGAAGTCGCCAAGCTCCTTCGAGATCAGGGGATTAAAACGCTTTGTTACCCTGAAGCTGCTAAATTGCCCAAACAATTAAAATATGCTGACCACATGGGGATCAAAGTCTGTCTCGTGCTTGGTCCGGACGAGGCACAGGCGGGAATGGTGACCGTAAAGAATTTATCTGCGCGTACTCAGATTCAAGTAAAAATTTCAGATGCACCGGCTGCTGTCAAGCAATTCCTTGCGAACGCGGAAGGGCTGTGATAGAATTTGCCTGTTTATGGTGGGCGTAGCTCAATGGCAGAGTGCGTGACTGTGGATCACGATGTTGTGGGTTCGACCCCCATCGCCCACCCCTGAAATAAGAGAGAACCGTTGAACGGTTCTCTTTTTATTGATCTTGAAAGGGAAAATCCGTTGGGTGAACGGAGGGTGGATCCAACCAGCGTAAGAATCCACGTGCTTGTCGTTTTTGAGGCGTGGGTTTATCGAATGTTGCGAGAAACAAGTTCAGGCCGATGAGAAAGGCGCCAACCCACTGAATTATCGATAAACGATCTCCCAACCAGACCTGCGCGAGAACGATCGTTACCAGCAATTCTCCCAGCCCTAAAATCGAAGTGCGTAATCCCCCAATGTTTTTCACTCCTAGGAAAAGCGTTATTCTGGAGAGGAAAGTGATAGCTGCTAACGCAAGCAATGGCCACCAGGAAGTTCCGGATATCGGTAACTGGGGATGAAAGAGCAAGAAGGCAACTGTAACGGTAACCGCCATGGATGCCAGTGTGTATAGCGTGACAGTTGGCGCTGGTACTTCATACAGAACTCTTTGATTGACGATCAAGTGCAATGCATACAGCAGAGAAGCTCCAATCATCAAAACTGCTCCAAGTAAATCGACCCCTTTTTCGGAATTTGAAATGAGCAAGAAAACGCCGGGTATTATCAGGATGAGCCTGAAGATTGTGACTCTGCTTACAGACTGCCGGTCAGCGATTAGCCATAAGGCTACGAAAAGGGGATAAAAAGCATAAAGCAATTGGCCAATACTCGTATCCAAGCGGGAAAGCGCGGTGTAATAAAAGATCGAGCCTATTCCATTTACAAACCCAGCAATGATGCAGCCTGCCAATCCAACGGGGTGAATGAAAAAAAAGGACCGCTTAGAGAGTAGTAAAAAAAATAATAAGAGTAAGGCAGCAATAGTTGAGCGAATCGCCACAACCGCCAAAGGAGTAAAACCTAAGAGAATGGATTGCTTACCAAAAATTGGTGTTAAACCGAGCAGCAAGGCAGATGATAGCGAAGCCAGTACCCCTTTTTTATGCTCATCCATTTTAAGCTCTACTTAAGAAGCGCTCTGACCTCATCCAAAAGATCATCATTCATGAAGTTGCCTTTTTGCATCAATGATTGGATGTGGCCTTTCAGACGTTTGTTTTCCGCTGGGGTCAGCTCTTTGGCGGTTATGACGATGATTGGAATATCTTTGGTTTCTTTTTTGGTTTGGAGAGCGTCCATAACCTGGAAACCATCCATATCGGGCATCATCAAGTCAAGCAGGATTAAACTGGGTTTCTCCCGGTTGATCATTTCGATAGCGTCTTTACCATTACTCGCTTCACTGAGTTGATAATTACCCTGTGATTGGAGGATGCGTCGAATCAGGGTGCGTACATTGGGTTCATCATCCACAATGGCAATTCGCGGGTATCGGTCGAATGAGATTGTGCCAAGCGCAGCCAGCAAACCTTCTTCTTGACCGTCTTCTCTAAGGTTATCGGAGGAGAGGTTAATGCTGCGTTCCCAGCCTTCACCGAGGATGTTCCGCTCGATTGGCATTGTATGTCCGGTGCAATTGACGACGACCACTTCGTTGGGTTTGATTTTTCCAGCACGTACCAGCTTGACCAGACCGGCAAAACCAACAGCTGCAGCCGGTTCAATGGATAATCCTTCCATTTTGGCCAGAAAATGCATAGCCCTGAAAGCTTCTTCATCCGTAACGCTTTCAAAACATCCCCCATTGCTTTCAGACATCTTTTGTCTTATCTGAGTATAAGTCCGGCCAGGGTCACCAGTTGCCAGAGTGGCAATTAATGTATGTGGTGATTTTACCGGGATAGCCTTGTCTTTGCCTTGTTTCCAGGCATGCACCATAGGCGCGCAACCTTCAGATTGGATGATCCCAATTTTAGGTTCTGAATCGATCAATCCCATTGTATGTAGTTCTTTAAATCCCTTTATCACTCCCATCGGACCCAACCCGCCACTGACAGCCTGGATATACCAATCTGGGCTCCTCCAAGGGGCGATTTTCCCGTTTTGTTTTGCTGATTGCTCACTTCCCAAAAGAGCGGTTAATTGTTCAGCTATCTCAAAGGAGATTGTTTTCATCGATTCCAGACAGGGGATACTGCGAGTGCCGAGATCAAGAAATAGATTTCTTTGTTTGGCAAACTCAGCAGCTATTTGTTTGGCTTCGTCATATGTGCCGGTGATTTTGATTACCTGTGTGCCGTAAAGCGCTACTTCGCGCATCTTTGCGGCTGGTACCAATGAAGTAAGGAATGCCCATAGCTTGATTCCGGCACGGGCAGCATAAGCAGAATAAGAGATCGCGACATTTCCGGTAGAAGCACATACCATTTCGTTGATCCCCGCTTCCTTTAATGCAGCGATCATTAAAGCAGCCTGGCGGTCTTTGAAAGAAGAGGTCGGTCCTTGTCTTTCGTCTTTTATGTAAATATTAGGCATTCCGAGCATCAATCCAAGATTGTTGGCGTGGATGAGAGGAGAACCACCTTCACCCAGGGAGAGGTCAGGGTTGGGATCGCGAATTGGCAACAATTCACGATAACGCCAGATATCAAAGGGGCGACCGGGTAATACGATGGGTAGCGAGTAAGCTAAATTAGCATAATCATAGACCGCTTCTCTCCAAAATCCACCGCATTTGGGACAGGCTGGTGAACCGGGCAAGAAAGGGGATTGCTGACCGCAATCGAGGCAAACTGTAATGAAATGAGAAGACATGGCTCTCGCTTTATCCGTTGGTTTGTGATGATTTGATCTTGTTCAGTGTTTCTTTGATATAAACTAATAGCTCTTTTTCTTTGAGCATCCCCTTTGTAAAGAGATGTTTGCCAAATTCAGATAACTGATTTTGTTGTTCCGGGTTCAGATCTGCTCCGGTAAGGATGATCACAGGTACCTGGTTCATTTTTGGATCAGATCTGAATATCTCAAGCAAGTCGAACCCATTCAAACCGGGCATGAACAAATCAAGGATGATGAGATCTGGCTCTTCATTTGTTAAAGCTTCCAATGCATCTCGGCCACTTTCGGCTGTCGTAACATGATAATTCCCGCCATTTTCAATCATTTTTTGAGTTAAACGTAAGTCGGCAGGGTCATCATCGACGATCAAGATGTCATGCAGCTCACCATTGCTTTCCATTCGGTGAATTGCCTTGATGAGGTCTTCTTGAACGAAGGGTTTCACGAGATAATCTGAGGCTCCCAGGCTAAACCCTTTTTCCTCTTCCTCCAAAATGGAACAGATGAGAATAGGAATATCCCTGGTGATCTCATTTTGTTTTAGATCACGAATTACCTGCCAGCCATCACGTTTTGGCATCATGATGTCGAGTGTGATCGCCATTGGTTTCGATTCCAGAGCACGGTCGACTGCTTTTTCCGGATCGGTTTCGGCAATCACCACATATCCGCTGGATTGGAGATAGCGTTCATACAGAGCGATCACGTTAGCATCATCGTCGATAGAAAGGATGGTATTTTGTTTATTGTTGAGTTGGGTGAGTGTGGGTATTTCTTTGGGCTCATCATAAGGCAGGGTAAAGAAGAAAATACTCCCTTTACCTACTTCACTGCTAAGTAAACCGATCCGTCCATTGTGTAATTCGATGAGTGAACGACAAATCGAAAGCCCCAGACCAGTTCCCCCTGTCTTGCGGGTGGGTGAATCATCCACCTGTGAGAAACGTTGGAATAGTTTGGATTGATCCTCTGAAGCGATACCTATGCCGGTATCTGTGACGGTTACCATGACCTCTGCTTGGCCTGAGGGGCTTTTGGTCAATTCAGCACTTATCGTAACGGAGCCTTTTTCTGTGAACTTTACTGCATTGGCGATCAAATTGTTCAAAACCTGGTTGATGCGGATTTGATCGATCTTGATGATGGGAAGGTCGGATGGCACATTCTGTAATAATTGAATGGGTTTATCTTTTACAAGACCCATGTTAGCAGACACCGCAGAATTAATAATATCGCTGATGTTAACCGGTTCCAATTGCAATTCCATCTTGCCTGCTTCGATCTTCGACATATCCAGAATCTCATTGATCATGGTGAGCAGGTGCATTCCTGATGAATATATGGAACCGATATCTTGTTGCTGAACATCATTGATAGGTCCATCGATCCCTTTAAGGATCACTCTTGAGAAACCAATCACTGAATTCAAAGGTGTACGTAATTCATGGCTCATATTTGCCAGAAACTGGTTTTTCACCCGGTCCAACTCGCGCATTTCCAGGACTGCTTTTTGTGAGATTTCATAGGCATGTGCGTTTTCGATGGCAATGGAAACCTGGTCAGCAAGAATCTGAAATACCGTGATCTCTGCGGAGGAGAAAGCATTGACCTGGTTTGAGTGAATATCCAGGGCACCGGTTATTTTATTGCCAATTTTCAAGGGCAACGCGAGTTCGGATTTTGAATCAGGTAATAAAGGATTAGGGTTGGACAATGAGCTCGCAGAAGTATCACTGATTACTTCTGGGTTACCTGTGGAAGCACAAATGCCAATGGCTGATTTTGACCCAATGGCGACCTGACTTTGTTTCTGCTTCATTTCGATCCCAGCCCGGCCGGTTGCTTCCTGGATGGTCAAATAGGAATTCGTTTCATCCACCTGGTAGATCGCTGTGTGATAGAAACCGAACCGTTCTTGCAACAGGTTCACGATTCGGTTTAGTAGGATATCCAATGACAGGGTACTGGTAGTATCGCGTGCCAGTTCAGCAGCAGCCTGTAACTCAACTGCACGTCGTTGAGTTTCATTCAGTAAGCGTTGACGCTCGATGCCGACTGAAATACTGTTGGCCACTATTTGAAGTATATGAATATCTTCCTTGGAGAAATCAACTACTTGATTTGCTGAGCTGATAAGAACTCCCAGGAAGGAACTCGTCGAGATCATCGGAACCATGGTGATCGTGGCACAATTTAGATTCGTAAAGAATTCAATAAACTCATTGCTCATGCCAGAACTTTTGGATGGGCGAATTGTGATCGGTTCACCCTTTGAAAAATCTACTAATGTAAAGAATTCGGCTGGCACACTTTGACCTGATGGAATATATTTATTCTCATCGGTGTAAGTACCAATGAATTCAAAGCCGCTTTTTTTCTTCTCCTGGGGTGAATCAGAAATGAACAGGTGAATTGCGTTGGCACCTTCGGGCATTGCATTTTTACCTACCAGCGAAAGCAATTCTTCCGAGCCAGTGGCTTGGGCAATTCCATTTGAAATTTTGTATAACAGCTCAGTTTCCGCCAGAGCGGATTGGGTACTCTCGAACAGACGTAGGTTCTCGATAGCGGTTGCCATTTGGTCTGCTAGCGGTGGTAAGGAACGGATTTCACTTTCGAGGAAATGATGCTTAACGATTGAAATCAACATCAATACTCCACTTTGGCGGTTACCAGACCAGAGGGGTAAGATTGCCATGGAATGAATATTCTGACGGATGAGGATTTCTTGAAGATTCTTATCGATTTTGGATTCAGAAATGTTGTCGTAGAATACCGGGTTACTGGTAACAAAGATCTTACCATATAAAGAATTGAGATATTCTGTTTGAATTGGCGGAGGAGGCGTTCCTGCTCCGCTGAAATAATTGGCTTCTACGACCATTCTTTCAATTTTGTTGTCTTCGTTGTAATGGAAGAGCACCAAAATGCCACGGTTGATGCTCTGAGAATGTACCCCTTGAATCAATGCTGATAGCATTTCCTGAGAGTTATTGGACAGGGCAAGTTGGTGAGAAGCGGAATACAATCCTTCGGTCTCTTCCAATGAACTTTGTACCTGCTTCAACAATTCTTCGCGAATCAGGGTGTTGGTTAAAGCGTCTGAAGCAATTCGCAAAATGTCAATTTCTTCTTTTTTCCACTCATGGTTGGCAGAGAAATTTTCGAAAGCGATAAAACCGTTTCGATTATCTCGCCGGGGAACTGCCAGTAAAAGTAACGTATTTATTTGTTGCGATTGCAAATAACTTTTTTCTGCGCCCTTGGCTGTTCCGATAGTCGTTGAACGCCAGCCCTTTAAACTAAGATCATTCAACCATTCTGGAAATTCAGTGGCAACCATGCGTGAAAGCAGGTCGTTGCTAAGCAATACATTCGCGTCGGGTTTAATGTAGATCGGGGCCGCTGACCAAACTAATCCACCGTCTTTTTCAAGAACCGGTTCAGCATAATAAGTTCGTTCACATTGGGCTGCAACAGCCAGATATTCCAGGATTTGGGGTAGCGTTTGCGAACCCAATTCACTGAGCAAAGCCACTGCTTTAGTAACATTGGATTGATATCTTTCACGAATTTCAATCGTTCCAAGTGCAACACGGATGTTTGTGAATAAACTTGCATTTTCAAGAGATGAAGCAGTTTGAGTGGCAATTGTCGAAAGCAATTCTACTTGAACATGGTCAAATACTTTCTCTTTTTCATCGTTCAGTAAGGTAATTACTCCTAATGCGCGATCGCCCACCATGAGTGGAATTGCCAGGAGTGAGGTCGGTCTTTTTATTGGATGGTCAAAATCTTCATCTCCGAGGAAAAGTTGAGGATCTTTGTTGAGGACTAACGGAGCATGAGACTTGAGTAACGATTCTTGATACCCCTCCCTCAGTTTTCTTGGCGGCAGTGCTACGTTCTTCCCGTTGTTGATACATACCGGAAAAGAAAAGCTTTCATTTGCCGGATCATAAATTGAGATCAGCAGGTTTTTGATCTCCGTGGTCTCTTGGATCATGGAAGAAACCAATCTGTAGATTTCTTCTTGGCTAACCAACCGGCTCAACCTTTGACCAATTTGATTTAACGTAGCCAGATCCCGATTACGACGTTCGGTTAATTGTTCAGCTTTGATTCTTTCGCTCAATTCCTTTTGAACCGTAGAATATAATTGAGCATTTTCAAGTGCCAGACCAAGTTGGGTTGAAATTTCTTGCATCAGTAAGCGATCTTCTTCTGACCAAATACGATTCGGATTGTCATCGATCAGTTCGATCACACCGGTCTTTTGATCCCGCAATTTAAGTGGACTCGCCAGGATTGCCGGATTTTCATCTGACGCGGGGGAAGAGACAACGACATTCTCAGAATAACTAACTAATGCTTGCTGAGTCCAGACATTTTGTGAAGGCTTGAAATTGTCTCCCTCCATGGCTACACCGGTGATCTCTTTTGCTTGCAACGGAGCTGTCTCCCCAAAGGAGGAACCGGGTATATAAGAAGGTAGCGGACCCAGCGGAGCGGTTTTCGATAGTTTCGAAAGGTCGGGTTTACTCGGTTTGTTTTTTCTGCTTGGCGGTTCAATGACGCGTTCAGGATGGCTTGTCTTGAGGATTTCTTCCTCTACTTGATCAAGGCTGATCTCCTGAGGCTCGTCACCCCTGGGTTTCCTATCAATGGGAAGAGTATCTCCATCGTTTTTTGGTTCTACTGTTTGGCGAGTTTCTTTTTCGTCGATTTCCTGCTCCGTGACTTCAGTTGTTTTCGAGGTAACAGGTTGGGTAGCTACCGCTTGAGGTGCAGTAGACTCTGAAAGAATTTCTGTTTCGGCCGATTCTTCAATTAACTGGGTAAATCCTCGAAAACTGGAACCTTTCTTGGAGTTATTCTGTATCTTGAAGACGTGGAAGCGGGTAAGAACGATCTTCCTTTTCAACCCTTCCATGTGCAAGTTTACTTCGAAGGGGAATACATCTTGTTGAATATTCTCAAGAAAGATCTTGCGATCCTCATCGGCGATATGTTGGCTTAGCAACGGAGATCCTAGAAAATCTTTCACTTTTAGACCGAGAATTTCACTGACCTCGGGGCTGCAATGGGTATAAATACCATTCGCGTCTGTTTCCCAGGACCAACTGAGGGTCTTTGGTTCCTCAATTACTGGGGTTTCGATCATTCCTTGATCGTTTAGATTCGCGAAAAGGTTTTCAAGCCGGTTGTTGATATTTTTCTTGGACATATAGAATAATCTCCTGAGCCAGAAAACGATATTGCAGTGCAGACCTACTCTTGGGTGCATGGTAGATGATTGACTGACCTGCCATCGGGCTTTCCCTCAATTTTGTATCTACTTCTATGACAGAATCGAATACGCCTGTAGTAAAGGTCGTCCGTAAATGTTCAGCTAATGAACAATGAATCCGATTTCTTTTATCGAACATTGTGATTAATAATCGATATTTAAGCTTTGGATTACCGGTTGCACGTATGCGCCGGATCAAAGCCATCATATTGCGTAAAGCGAACACAGAGTAATATTCTGCCTGGGTGGGCAGGATGAGCAAGTCACAGGCCATGAGAGCATTGGTAGTGATCGCACCGAGAAAGGGTGGGCAATCGATCAAAACAAAGTCATATACCGCCTTATTTTCCTCTAGAAGGTTTTTGAGCAAAAAGCTGTAATTGGGCCGGGATGGCAATAATCGTTCGGCTAACCCCAATTGATTATTAGCTGGGAGCAGAGTGAGATTATCCAGATTGGTCTTTTTTATAGCATCGCCAAACGGTACATTGTCTATCAAAAGGTCGACGATTGAACGAGCATAATTGGCAGAATCTTCTCCTAAAGACAGCGACAGGTTAGCCTGTGGATCCAGATCAATTGCCAGAACTCGATAACCAGCTTCTACAAAAGCTCCACTTAAGCTTAATGTTGTGGTTGTTTTTGCAACCCCTCCTTTTTCATTGGCGATTGAGACGATCCAGGTCATGCTAAGCCTCTTTGCTGTCGTTATTGTCTTTTGACTCAATTGTCGATAACGGACCGGGTACATTGATGACGATTTGTGCTTGAGACGCTCCCAAATGGCGTTTGAGTTCTTCCAATGTGATCTCTAACATTTGTTGAGGATCATTGGTAGAACGGATTCTACTGGTGATTTCCAATATACGGCGTTCTCGATCAGCACGACGTATAGTCTGTTCAAATAGGCGGGCGCTTTCCAGAGTCTGGGCAAGTTGATCGGCAAGTGTTTGAACCGTGAGTAATTCATTTTCGCTCCAGACAGAGTTCGTTTCTTCATTTTCTTGCAAGTGAATGACCCCAATCACTTCACCGCGTAAAAGAATCGGAACTGCAAGTGTGGAAAATGTTATTTTGTTGGAACTATCTTGGACTCCTGACCGAGTGACAGGTCGGCCCGATTCAAAGACCATTTTTACTTCCGGAAGATCTTCTTCATAAGTCGATAGGCCTTGAGCAGTATATTTATAGCTGGTACGACCGATATCTGAAGACCGCCTTGTCCATTCCTGGTTCAAGTATTGGCGGTGGAGGTTTTGCGCTTCCGTTAATGCTGCCTGGGTGTTGGCGAGTAATTGGTTATTGTTAATAGCCACAGAAACCAGGTCAGCCAGAGTGGTAAAAAGCCTGACATTTTCTTCTGAAAAAGCATTCGATTCTGTGGATTGAATATCCAGGGCGCCGATGATGCGATTTTCGATCTTCAGCGGCAAAGCCATTTCTGATTTAGTCTCAGGTAGATCTGGATTGTTAAAGAATACGGCATCTTTACCCACATCAGTTGCGATACGAGGCGAACCTGAACCGGTAACATAGCCGACGATACCGACTTGCCCGACCTTTAGTTTATGCTGTCGATTCAACATGCGCTTCCCGCCGGGTGAGCTGGAGGCGCGCAAGACTGCGTATTCGTTCTGCTCATCGATAAGGAAAATGCCCGCATGATAAAAATTAAACCGGTCGCTGATTAGTTCCGTCACCGAATTTAACAGGGATTCCACGTCATTGGTCGACACGATCTCGCGCGCCACATCCGTCACGGTTTGTAATTGTCTTGATCTATACCGTAATGTATCATTTTGCGTTGCCAGCTCTTGAGTACGTTCGCGAACGCGATTTTCCAGATTTTCAAAACTTGATTTCAATTGCAAAGCCATTGAGTTAAAGGTTTTACCCAGCGTGCCAATTTCGTCACTCGATGTCACATTGACATATGTATCCAGGTCTCCATTGGCGATTGCCGCTGCAGTTTCAGTAAGGTCAATGATTGGTTCGGTGAATAAATTGGAAACGATCGTAATGATGATGCTAACGATACCTGCAATGAGTAGAGCGATCAAAGCAGTAGTTTGGGTCAAAGATTTTTGTGCTGCCACAATGGCAGTTTGTTCTTGAAGATAAACCACATACCATTTCTGCGTCGACATAATCGCGAATGTTGCCGAATCAAGGATTCCGGTATTGGTGCTTTGCATGTCGACATTAAAGAATTGGTAGGGTTTGGATTGAGCTACATAAATCGCATTAGCAATCTCATCGATTGGAGAGGTAATCTGTGTCTCGGGAATATAGGATGGAATTTTCCCGGTCGTGACCAGACTGGTATATTTATCCCCCCCTAGAGATTGGATGGAGTGGTAGATCAAATCCGGGTTCGATGCATCAGCCAGACGAATTCCATTTTCATCGAGGATCATTGGGTAGGAATGTGCCCCAATCAGACCGGAATATTTTTCTAGCTCTGCCTGTATAATTCGGGAATCATAAGTCATGCGTAGATAACCGACAGCGGTTTGATTTGAAGCCAAAATTGGAGCGATAAAGTATATATAGGATTCGTGAGTGTTTGGAATAAATTCTACAGTCGATGCGTAAGCAGTATTGGTCGTCATGCAGTTTTGAAAATAATCGGAGCTTGATTCGGATTTTCCGATATTGTTCTGATTTGTGTCGTAAATATTCTCGCCTGTGAGATCAAGTATTCCGAACGAGGGTGTGTACAAAGTTCCTTTTGTTTGAAACGAAGCGAGTGTAGAAGATAATTCCACCCATTCCTCACTATTTTCACGAAGAGTTGGGGCTATGTTCAAATAAGCCAGGAAGATGGGCAAAGATGCTTCATTTTCAAGGGAGGTCAGGTTGGATGAAAAGAAATCATCCATCTGATTTACAGTGACTTCCGTGGCCACACGAAGAGTATCATTGGATTGGGCAGTAACAGAATTCTGAACTGCTCTCAAATTGATCACCGCCAGAATGATCAATGGAACAATAGCCAGGGCAAGGGCGAACAAAATTAGTTTTAACCGGAGATTTGCGGTGATCAACCCTGAAATCAACAAACGGATCAAAACAACCAGAGCGACCAGATCTAGCGCGAGGATTATGATCGAGGCAATAAGGTTGTTGATCTGCGGAAACGGTGTTAACACTCCCAGAAGTACACAACTTAATGCACCAATTAGGCCGGCGCCAATGATCCACTCATTTAGCCGACCAGTAGGATTAAATGCTGCAAACAAAAAGGCGAAGACAATTGCCACAAATGCGAAAGGCAAACCATAAGTCAATGAAATGGCCCCGCCTGCCAGGACGAAAGATAATTCAATCGCCAGAGTTGCAGTAAAGATTTTTATTCCGAATGAAGCATTCCAAATCGGTGAAATGACAAAGATATTTGTTATAAACGAAATGGCAAAAGCTGCGGAGACAAGGTATAAAGGCCAAAAGTTTAAAAATATTCCACCGAATAGGGTAGCAATTGAAGCCAGGGCTGAAAATCCCGCCATGAAGATTGCCAAGGTGCGCGAATTCTGTGAACTCGGAGTTTGTTCTTCCTTTTTTTGACCTTGTGAACCTGTAAGTCTTTGAGCTATCATGATTCCTCCGGTTACATGGATTCAGCGGTCTTTAACTGAACCCGAACTTCATCAATGCCTAGAGATTTCCCTAATTCAGTGGCAGTTGTCCGAAGAATTGAGTCGATATCCGCCGCTGCTCTTAACTTTGAAGAAATGTCTCCTACGAGGTGTTCTCGATCGGCACGTTGCTGAATTTGTTCCAAAAGCCGTGCATTTTCGAGCGCTAGGGCGAGACGATCCGAGGCATTGCTTACCAGTGCTACCAGGTCATTGGGAATTTCTGTGCCCTTATATTTGATGTTCAGTACACCCAGTACCTGGTCTCGGAGGATGATCGGAACCGATAGTAAAGATTGATCTTTTTCGGGGTTTTGTTCGCTCCCTGCGAGTGCAATGACGGGTTCGCCTTGACTGATGGCATCTTCCGAGATCGAGGGTTGTTCAAAATCTGTTTTCAAAGAATTTTGCACATATGCAAAATTGAGCTGTTCCTTGGTTCCCTTGAGATGGCTTTGCCATGTTCCCTGTGTGTATGAACTGTAAACTTCTTCCCAGGAGGCAATATCATTTTTTAGTTTTTGAATCTGTGTCGTCTTATCGATGACTGTAGCTAACTGGTCGGCAATGGATTGGAGCATCTCTAGATCTTCATCCCCAAACGTACTCTTTTGCTCGGATTGAACATCGAGGGCACCGATAGTATGTTGTCCTACTTTCAGCGGTACAGTAAGTTCAGATTGTGAATTCGTCTGGATGCTGCTTTTATATTGTTGGTTTTCTTCGGTCAGTTCGTTGGTGATATGTGGTTCACCATGTAAAATAACTGAGCTGATTATCCCCGGTTCATGAATCCTAATTCTGAAATTCCGTTCGAGAAGCGGTTTACTTCCCTCACCGATTGCAGCTTTTAATGCGGCATTTTCATCCCGTTCATCATTCAAAAAGATAGCAACTTGATGGTAGTTTAATTGGGTGCGAATCAATTCCACAGATTCATTAAGTAGTTTCTCAAGATCTGTTTGGTATGAAATTTCACGTGAAATTTGGCGAGTGGTTACCAATCGTAGCCGTCTAAGGTCGAGATCGTTTTCGAATTGGATTCTTTTTTGTGCCAACTCCTGATTCTCGAGAGATAGGGTGGAATTTGATTTGTCAAGTTCGATGATTGATGAATGGAGGGAATGTATATATTGTGCAATAGGGGCTGTGATCAAGAATGTGAGGAAAATAAAATTGACGATAATAGAAATCCAGTAAAGTACCGAATTGACACTAACAAGGGGTGAACTGACGTTGATCAATTCGGTTTGAATTAAATAGCTGAATATTGAAACTGTAAGGGCTACGAGAACCACCAGAATTGCCCAATAACTTTTTTCTTCGAGTATGCCAAAAATCAGTACGGCGATTAAGAAATAAAGTAACGCATTCGCATTTACCCCGGATTGCAAGAGGCTGATAACCCCTACCGTATAATAGGCCAGAGTGAGAAAACCGACCCTGATTTGGTAGGGTAGCATACGTGCGAAGGTCATTAAGAAGACGAGGCCAAAAGCGATCAAAATTAATGCTACCGAATAATAGTCCTCGTTTTGAAGAGCGGTATACATATTCGAAAAGAATAAGATCGTTCCCAGGATCAGACTGCCGTTTAAAAAGTTCTGGAGCAGCACTTCATTGGAGGATCTGATCTGGTGTGGTCCAGCCATTTGTGCAGTCGTTGGGACTGGTTTTATCGAGGGGTTAAGGAAATTCATGTTTTCACCTCACTCGTTTTTCTAAATCGTGACCAAGGTTCGTCTCTTCAGGAGAAAGCAAAGATATCGATGCTTCTGAGACCGAAGGCAATTTCCCAAATTCTGTTACAGCAGTCTTGAGAATATCTTCGATTGTCAAGGCGCGCGAGAATTGTGTGGATAAGCTGTTCAGTTTTTGCTCTCTGGTTGCAGCTCGTTGAGTTTCATCGATCAACCGGGCATTTTCGAGTGCACTACTGGTCTGGGCAGAAACTGATTGAAGGAATTCCAGTTCGTTCTGGGTGATTTCGTCACCTGCAAGATCAAGGTTGATTTCTCCAATTACCTCATCCCGCAGGTACAGAGGAATTTTTACTGTCTTTATTTCTGCACTTGTCGGTTGTAAGTCCGGCTTTATGTATTCAGCAGTGAGTTTTCCATGGCTGGCGATGGCTTCTCCCCAGGCTTGTTGGACGAATGCTTTATTTAGCACACGGATCTCTTCAAGTGCTTTCTGAGTAAGCTCGAATGAGCTGTTATTCTCCAGGGCGATTGCCAGGTTATCTGCAATGCTTTGAAGCACAACGATATCGTTCTCATCAAACGAACCTGGTCTGTCTGATTGAATGGTCATGGCGCCATAGAGAGTCGCATTAGTGGTGATCGGTAAAGCTAGCTCAGATCGGGTATCGGGAAGCAGGGGGTTGTCAAAATGGACAGCTTCGTCGCCAATATCCAGAGCAACACGTGTTTGGCGAGTCTGTGTTGTCCAACCGATCATGGAATAACCGCCTACGGCCAGACGGTGCCGATTTGCAACCATCTTTCGACCTGCTTCTCCGGTTCCATATTGTAAAATAGCAAAGTCTTTCATAGCATCGACCAGAAAAACTCCCACATAATAGAGGTCGAAACGATCTCTCACAGAATCTACCACTTGTCGGATCAAGAGTTGGGGATCGAGGATTGAAGAAGTAGACTTGGTGATTTCAGCAGCGGTTCGCAACTGCTTGACGCGTCGTTCGAGCATAGTGGTTTGTGTTTGCATTTGCTCTTGCAGGGCTTTTTGTTCAGTTTGCAAACTTTTATTTGCACTATCGAGCTCGAGATATCGCGATTTCAGACTACTGATTACCAGATTGGTGCTAAATCCGGTAAGGAGTACGATGAGCAAATCTAGGGCAAGCGAATTTACCGTGAAGGCTAAGCCAACTCCTGAAATAATATTTGTTAAGCGCAAAGTAGCCCAGACGAGCAGTGTGGTCAGACTGAGGACTAATCCTAACCGGGATGGGCCCTGATAAAGAAGCGTCGTGGACAAGAAGGAGAAAAATAGCAGCAGGATGATGGAAATACCTGTCCAGCCAGAATTGAAGTAGATGATATTTGAAAAGACGTAAATGGTCGCCAGTGCTATGATCGAACGAAACCAGTAAGAGATCTGACGAAGTGCAAAGAAAACCAGGCACACGACAAATAGGCCGATCGTTGAACTGATGAGTGAAAAATTATGCTCTTTGATGGCAGTGGAAGCAAACAAAAGACTAAACACAATACCCGAGATTGCACCGGCTAGGAAAAGGGAATGCAATATTCTTTCCTGCCAGATCTTTAATTGATCTTCAGGGTCCAGGTAATCCGGAACTTTTAGTAGGGATAAAGAACGGAGATAGTTCATTGTCCTTGCTCCTTCTTCGCCTCAGCCTCAAATTTTGGTGAAATATTGATCGAAGCGCGCCGGGCGTTCAATGCATTACCGATTTCACTGACCGAAGTTTGCATGATTGTTTCGATATCTACCGAGCGTCTGATTTTGCTGGTGATTTCGATCAGCTTCTGTTGACGGTTAACCTGATCACGAACCTGTTCGATAAGTCTGATGTTTGAAATGATGGAGGCCATATTGGCAGCAAGGGTTGTAACAAATTCTTCGTCATTCTCATCAAATTGCGCCAATGCAGTGCTCTCGATATTGAGTACCCCTAAAAGGGTATCGGCAAATTTAACCGGAACTGCCAGAATGGAGTTTGCCTCAAAACTCAACGGTTGGAAGGCTGGACTTGACTGTACATCGTCCACCTGGATTGGTAAGCCTTCACTTGCCGCTCGACCGACTACTCCACGGCCAAAGGGGATTCTGCGTGAGGTTTGGTCTGGATTCTTGATGCCTACTGAGGCACGCGCTGTCAGGACTTCTTTTTGGTCGGACTCGAAATAAGTGATTTGTTCATCCGGCATTGCTTGACGTAGGACATCTAGTGTTGTGCGTATTGCGTCTTCGATGGTCATACTTTCGACATTTGTCGAGGTGACTTGGTGAAGCAACCGGTGACGACTCAAGGATTGGTTCGTGTGCGTGAACAGGTCCTCATTCTGGACTGCTACAGCAATTTGATTCGCCAGAATCTGTAAAATGTTGATGTCTTCTTCTGAGAAGGCATCCAGTTCCTTGGATTGAACATCGACCGCGCCGAGGACTTTCTCGCCAATTTTCATCGGAATAGCCAGCTCAGACCGGGTGTCAGGCAATAAAGGATTGGCGAAGTAATTTGGTTCTTTCGTGACATCGCCAACCACCACGGGGTTTCCCTTCCCGGTTGCCTGACCGACGATTGAAGCAGATCCTACGGCCAGTTTATGCCCGGCCTGTTTCAATTGGGCACCGGCTTCACCGGTGGATTCACGCAAGACGGCGTTCCTTCCTAGCGGGTCGAGCAGGAAAATGGAGGCGTGATAGAAATCGAAACGCGACTTGATCAGGTCCACCAAACGGGCCAGGGTGATATCTACATCCATTGTCCCGGCTGTGGATTCGCGAGCAATCTCAGATGCAGTAAGCAATTGATTGGCTCGGTGTTCGGCCAGTTGCCGCGCTTGCACTAGGTCAGTGATATCGTTGGAAATACTCAATAAACTTTTGACCGAACCATCGGCGTCGACCAGTGGAATTCTGTTGGAATTCATCCATTGAAGATTCCCCTGTTGATTTATCCATTGTTCCGTATGATTGAGAAGAGGTGTCTGTGTGGATATTACCTCTTCAGAGGCTGCCCTGTCGTTTTCAGCAATGTACTGAAACTCATCTGTTTTACCGACCAATTCTCCAGTTTCAGGATAACCCAGGTATTCAGCCAGCGACTGGCTGATTCGAATGAACTCATTGTTGGTATTTTTGAAAGAAATGCGGTCGGGTATGTTTTCCAGCAAAGAATCCAATAAATACTTCTCATTTTTATATTGATTTTGCAGTTCGCTCAGTGATTGATTTTGCTTGTCAATGAAAATTGCTAATGCCAAACGTGAAGCTAATAAATGGAGAACTGTATTGGTGTCCTGGTTAAAACTGGCAACTGTGTCGGTGGTGAAAACCGCAATTGCTCCAAACACCTGATTCCCGGTGAACATGGGGAGACCCAGCCATGATTTTGCGGCCAAATGTTGGTCAGGGGAATCAATTGTCAGTAAACCGTTGATTGAGGCATCGTTAAGTAGAATGCTGTCGCCTGATTTTAGTATTTGGGAAAGTAGATCATCAGTAACTGCATAAGGATTAATTTGCAATAATTCATTTCCACAATAATAAGGGATTTGGATCAGGTTTTTTTCCAAATCAAATAGTGCTACACAAAAACCGATATTTTCACCGTTTGCTTCACGAATTTGCTTATGGATCGCCTCATAAGCGGTTTGCATTTCGGCTTCACTTTCAATTGTGGAATCAACCTGGCTGAGCAGGGAAATGTCCCGCTCTTTTTGCGATAGCGAATTACTTAAATGGATCCTTTCAAGTGACGTCCCGATGGCTTCTGCAAGGCTGGTATAAGGTTGTATCTGCAAGGAGGTTAAAGGTGTTTCTTCACGTGAACCAATTGCCAGTACGTGCATCAGTTGTTTGCCTTCGAAAACTGGCAAGACAGCCAGTGAGCGGCATCCTCTCCGTCCAAAAAATGCGTTCAAGCCGCTGAAATCAGTCGATATCTGTAAGTTATCGATTACTTCCATCCCATTGGCAGCTAAACTGTTTAAGGCATTTGTAAAGGGGAGTATTGCCCCTATTAAGGATTTATCGGATGCCGTGGTACTTGCATCTCCCAGACCTACTAAACGAATTTCCCCTCCATTTACATTGAGGAAAAAGCTGACATAAGCAGATTGAGAGAACAATGTATTTACTTCTTTTACAACATCATCCTCTACCTGTGCCTGAGAAATCGACCGGGAGGCAGAATACAAGGCCGCCGTTTCTTGTAAGGTAAGTTGTGTGGATTCAAGGAGTTCGATATTGCGTAGCCCGGTGGCAATCTGATTGGTCAGGGTCGTAAATGCCGGCATGGATTCAAAATCGAATGTATTTGGCTGATCACTTTGAATATCCAAAATACCGATCAACCGCTCCGCAATCATAATTGGTAGTGCAATTTCTGAGTGCGTAGATGCCATTAATGGGGCGGAAGCCAACTGTGGACGTTCTGCGAGTACGTTTTGAGAAAGGCGTGCCTGGCGGTTGGCAGCAGTCCAGCCGATCAATGAAGTGGGACCAACGGGTAGCCGCAGATTGTGATCGGGCATCTTCTCGTCTAAATTACTATGATCTGCTGCCAGTACCAGGTTTTTGCCGCTTTTATCCAACAGATAAATGGACGCATAACCGTAGCCCAATTTCTCGACAATTGATTCGACCACACGTTGCAAAATATCATTCGTTGTAGCCGCTGAAACAGCATCCATAGCGATTTCAGAAGCGGTTCTCAATTGCTCGGTACGGTCTGCTACTTTTGCTTCCAAAGAACTGTAAAAAGTGGCTAGTTGATCGACCATGAAGTTGAAGGAAGAAGCCAGCAGACCAATTTCATCACGACGATTCACATTGGCTTTTTGGCTGAAATCACCGGTTGCGAACTTTCGCGCTTTCGCCGAAAGGTCGACCAAGGGAACGGCGATCTGTCTGGCTCCGATGAAAGCGACCACACCAGAAATCAACAGAGTACCTGCCAGCAAAATAAGAATAAAGTTCAATAATACTTGTACTTGTGCCTGTACATCTATAATGGGAACTTCGATAACGAAGTCGCTATTAAACATGGGAATTGGCCGTATATAAGCATAAACAGCTTTTCCCATTAAGTTTGTATAGGAGAAATTTTTCCCGTTTCCACTAGTTGCAGCCATATCGATAATGGATTTTTGAAGTTTGCTGTCTATTTTAGTAAGTTCCGGTGTCTGCATCACTGGGTTTAATGAAACGAATTGCCCAGCAGCCGAAATAAAGTAAACATTTGCTGAAGTGAAATAGGAAAGAGGACTATGGAGTATTGTGGCTAAAGAAGACGGATCAGAAAAAAATAAAAATGTCGTCGGCGTGGTTTGGTTAGACATTTGCTTTGTGAATGCAGTGACAATAATTAATTGATTTGGATACATTCCTCCAGGATTAAATAGTAGAGAGGAATTGGCTGTACCTACCAATGAACGTAAATATTTGTCGGAAGGAAGATCTTGCCCAATTTGATTTGTTCTGGAGCTGAGAATAATTTGATTGGAGCCATTTACTGTATAAATCGCAAAAACACCGTCTGGGGAGAGACTGGTTATCATCGACTGCATATAGGCATTTAACGTTGCATCCGACAAATTATTAGAATCTATCGAGGAGGATAGAAAAGCATCGTTGACTTGTGAAGATGAAGCGAAATTTACGACATCTGATTCAAGGCGTGGGGATAATTGCTCGATTTGAAATGAATATGTTTGTGCCAAAGAGGATAGTTGACTATAGGTTTGAGTCTGTAATGAACTTCTGAACCGCAAGTAACTGGTCGTTCCTATAATTGCTGCTGGTAATAGAGCAATCAGTATCAGACTGATAAGGACTGTTCGAACCAGGCTTCCTCGGAATTCAGGCGTTGCTTTTTGTGAAAGGGTATCAGCCGTTTGTTCACTCATTTTCAACTCCTTAGTTGTATTCCCAGACAGCCTTGCCGGCCAATATTTGTTTGATCTGCTCAGGAAAACGGTCCGGATCCAATGGCTTGCCAATGAATCCATCGAAACCAGCCAGTTGGGCAATTTTCATTTGTTCTGGCTCGGCTACTGCAGTAACGGCAACAATTGGAATTCCATCAAATCGATTGGACTGGCGAATCTTTCGCATGGCTTCGTAACCGTCTTCGTACGGAAGGCGGATATCCATTAAGACCAGGTCGATGCGGGCCAGGCTGTCGGCAAATTCCACCACTTCGTAGCCGGAAGTCTTCCATTCACATTGCACTCCCAATGTTCCCAATAAGCGCGCAATCAGCTTGAAATTACCGATATTATCTTCGACGACTAATATGACGATTTGCGAGGCGACTGCTTTATCAGTTTGTTCGAGTACGGATGGGTTTGAGGCATGCTCATCAGTGGATGCAACCTGGGAAAGAGTCAAAATATCAAACATGGGGCTGTTCCGTTTCGAGAGGAACCTGGAGGAATTGTTCGACCTGTTCCAGTAGAATATCGATATCGATGGGTTTTTCGATATACCCATCACATCCTGCCTGCAAAGATTTCTCTCGGTCTCCGCGCATGGCATTGGCAGTGATGGCGATGATGGGAATATGTTTGATTCCCCGCACAGTTTTTAATTTGGATGTAAGCGTATAGCCGTCTACGTCGGGCATGTTGATGTCCATTAAAATCAAATCCGGCCGGGTCGTGCGCAAATAATTGATGGCTTGTAAAGCATTCTCCGCTTCAAGCACCTGGTAGGAAGCAGATTGCAATATTCTGCGCACAAGAATACGGTTCTCAAAATTGTCTTCGATGTGAAGAATGATTTTTTGAGTATTCATTGTAACTTTCCTAAAAAATAATTTTATTTTTAATTAAATTGACGTTGCTGGCAATCGATATTACTTCTAATATGTTTATACACCAGAATGAATAAAAAAAATCACTGGTAAACTTTACATTAATGCAAAGTGAAAAAATTATTTTGATAAAAGGGAGATATTCAATGAAAAGAGCGGGTGATGGGATTCGAACCCACGGATACCACCTTGGGAAGGTGGTGCCTTACCACTTGGCGACACCCGCATAGTGACTTACACAATTTGGGCCGGATAACCGACATCTATACTTTTTTACCAACCCGAGGCTATTATACACTAAGGAATTCATTTTTGCAGGGGAAATTGTCCAAGCGGCAATATAATTATTCGATGAATAAAGGGATAATGTTTCAAAATTTGAGAGGATTGAAAAAACCAGACCCGAGGCAAGGTAAACTGCTGTGAACGGATGATTGGTGAAATGACCGAGTTTGTCAAAAAAAAACGAATTTAAAGTCGAAGAAGAGGTAAGAATTGGTTGAGAAATGGGAATTTTGCATCGTTAATGCACAACATGTTATTTTTTGTTCTCCCGGCGGCAAGGTGATTACAGGGGTGACCAAGGGATTTATTCAATCAGAGGGTGGAGTGAATGCAGAAAGTTTCATTTTGCCATCGATTGCCCCCTATTTTACTGCCATCGCATATATTCTTGATGATGGCTGGCAGCCCTTTGGTTCTGATGAAAATGGTTATCTCTTTCGCAGAAAATGTGAAGGCTAATGTCAGCACTTGCTGTTTGCACCGAGGAAATTGACCTTAATCAAGGTTTTTACTTTACGCCGAAAACTGCATTCTCCAGGGAATGCAGTTTTTAAACATTTGGTTGTGATCAATAGGATATGGATTTTTGTTTATCGCCCCATTTTCTATTGAAAGGGATATGAATTGGAATCGTGAGTTGTCGTCAAGTCCTCTCAGTATATTTTGGTAGTTGATTAAATACTCCTCTATATATCCTATGTAATTCTTCTTCGACAGCGGATGGTCTATCAGTTTCAGCCCGTCGAATTACAATAATTTTTTACGTCTTCGTTGTGTCTAATATCTTTTCCCGAGGAATGAGGAATTTTTCCTTTTACCAAACCCTGCTTCACACTCATTCGTAAGTTCGAGGCTTTCCCTATTGTTAATCGCTCATCAGTATTTATTAGTTTTACTTCATAGACGCCTGCGGGATCAGGAACTTTAATAGCTTCAAAACCTGAACGTGCATCGAGTAGAAACTTTGACCACGAGTATCACTCGCTCCAATTTAGAGTAATTAAAGGAATTTTTATAACACGTATATCCATATTCTTCCTTTTTCTTAGGGTTCCTATCTTCTCATATTCTGCTCGAAGGCATCGATATCGGCAAAATATTGTGCCACCATTTCTGCCTGGCCGGGATTGGTGTACAGTTCAGCCCTTGGATGGTCGACGAGGTCTGCGATGGCGACGGCGACCTGTTCGGGGGTCTGTGCGTTGGCACCAGGGTTATATGCTCCCGGCTGGGGTGGCGTGCTGTGTAGGGCGTTCTTGCCAAAGTCAGTGGTCACCATGGGTGGCATGACCACAGAAACATGGATCTCTGGGTAAGTGAACTTCAGATCCATTCGCAGGTTGGCGGTCAGGCTGTTGAGCGCTGCTTTGGCTGCGCTGTAGGCTGAGCGGTTACTGGCGAAAGGTACTCTTCCGAGTGCTGAGGAGACGTTGATCAAATGACCCTGGCCACGTTCCTTAAAATGGGGCAAGATGGCTTGCATACCGTAGAGTGCAGATTTGACGTTGGCCATTATCATCTGGTCAAAATCTTCATCAGTAAGGTCGAGCACCTGCCGGTTGATGCCGCGCCCAACGTTATTGATCCACACATCCACATGTCCGAAGGCACGTATTGCTTCGTCGCGCAGGTGCTCCACCTCTTCGCGGCGAGTCACATCGGTCACTACTGGCAAGGTGTTGGCACCACATTCTGCAGCTACTTGATTGAGCTCGGTGAAGCGCCTGGCTGCCAGAACGACCTGATCACCGCGCTGGGCGAACAATTTGGCCGTGGCTGCTCCGATTCCGGCACTGCCTCCGGTGATTACGATTATTTTCGTTGTCATGGTTCACTCCTCTACGAATAATGAAAACTTTATTCGATCCCTTTGAT
>Ga0182027_10001583_pt1 | contig 37890 bp, 39 predicted proteins | sample 712E1DmetaG_FD_121300 | JGI IMG/M metagenome (GOLD analysis project Ga0182027, IMG submission 121300) | Permafrost microbial communities from Stordalen Mire, Sweden - 712E1D metaG (Illumina Assembly) | ecosystem: Environmental > Terrestrial > Soil > Wetlands > Permafrost | place: Sweden...
AAATACTTTTACGATCCTCTCTTTTTCTGATCTGTAAGTACTATCGTGATATAGATAATTAATAAAGGATTTGTTTTCATAATAATTCCTCTGACAATAACATGGCTTCAGGACAACCGAGAGAAATAAAACCAATAAATACTTCATATTTTATTTAAATGAATATCCGTAATCTTACCATAATTAAATGTTCAATTTAATGACATTCCGCACTTCCTGCCAGCCGACAGGCTGGGATGCGGAATCCAGTAAATTCTACACTGGATTGACTTCGTCGAGGGCTTCGCCGTTCCTGCTTTCACAGGAATGTTAATTGTTGCAATTAAATTTCAGGTATCATAACGGAGATACATATTTATTTAAATAACCAATTTCAGTTTGATAAATAACAACAGCAATTGTATACGCAATAATTGAATTAACTGATGCACTTTTAGTTAAAAAACTTAAGGAATCAATTCATCAAAATTTTTAAATTCTTGCACTTGCACATTTTCAAATTTTCAAATTACCATCCTGACCTCTCCAAATAAAAATGCCTTTTTCACTTGTTGCTGCGTAATTAATATGAGTTCACCTGTTTGTCCTACTTCTTTTATTGTTGCTTTAAATAACTGATCACCTGCTTTAAAATCGCACGGAATATTGCGCCTGTAGAGGTTATTATTATATTCTGCATGCAAAGGTTTATAATCTCCGGCAGCCAATTGCTGATATCGTTTATTCATGAATAGTATAAGTTTATCCAAAAATATTTTACGGTTTAATCGGTGCTTCAGGATAGTTTTCATTGAAACCGGATTTGGCAATTCATTTGGAAAGATTTCTTCATTTACATTCAATCCAATCCCGGCAATCATGTATTTAACTATATCGTTTTCAATACTGTTTTCAATAAGTATTCCTGCAATTTTCTCATTGTGCACATAAATATCATTTGGCCATTTTATTTGTGCTTCAATTTTGTAAAAATGCAGGGTATCTGTAATTGCCAATGAAACAAACTCGGATAGCGAAAAATGTTCACTTGCATTTATCAAAGGTTTGAATAGCATACTCATCAAAATATTAAGGCCCCTTTTACTATGCCATAAATTAGATCCCTGACCTCTGCCTGAAGTCTGATTATCTGCCAAAATTACAGTGCCATCATCAACCTGCTTTTCCTTAACTAATTTTTTTAAAAAACGGTTGGTTGAGTCAATTTCATTCAGGAAAATAATAATATTCTTTGGGATTTTTGGGATCATATTGTTACTTTTATAAGCATACTTTAATTTTGGTATTGTTATTGTAATCGCATCATAAAATTAATACATACAAGGTAAACAATCATTAAATAGGATTTTACCAGAATGAACGAAATAATCATAAAATCACTACATTTGTGGGTCTAATAATTAATTGTATATAATCTGTTGGCAAACAAGAATTTACTTCTCAACAACATTGTCGAAGGAATTTTGGAAAAAAAGGGTCGGGAAATTGTTGACCTTGATTTAAGGAAAGTGCACAACGCAATCTGTGATCATTTTATAATTTGTCATGCCGATTCTAATACTCAGGTTAGTGCAATTGCAGATAGTATTGAAGATATAGTAGAAAAAAATCTTCATCAGAGAGTTGGTCACAGGGAGGGTTTAGAAAATGCAATGTGGGTGCTGCTTGATTATTATGACATAATTGTACATGTATTTCAAAAAGAATACCGCGATTATTACCGGTTAGAAGATTTGTGGGGCGATGCTCGAATTAAACGATTTGATGAAAGTTAAAATTAAAGATTTCAAAAATGGCTGAGAACAGGGAAAACTCGATGAAAGAAAAAATGCCTGAAAATCAAGGGTTAAATAACAATAAGAAGAACAAGTTTAATTCTTTTTTGGTACCGTTATTAATATTATTGGCTTTTCTGACCATGTGGTTAATGAGTTCAGGAAGAAGTCCTATTCCAACAGATTGGAAAGAATTTAAAAACGAAATGCTTCTGAAACATGAAGTAGAGAGAATAGTTATTGTCAACCAGTCTTATGCTGAAATATCCATAAAGAAAGAATTTTTAAATGAACCAAAACATAGCAAGGTATTAGACAGAGGTTTAAAACAGTTTGCAAAAGCGGGGCCCCATTACAGGCTTAACTTTCCCTCTGTAGAATCTTTTCTAAAAGATCTTAAAGATGCTCAGGCCGATTTTTCGGAAGACCAGAAAATTTATCCCGAGAGTGAAGTAAGAAAAGATGTTTTTGGAGATATCCTTAGTTGGTTATTACCGATAGGACTCCTTGTTGTTGTCTGGCTAATAATCTTCAGACGGATGAGTGGAGTTGGAGGCGGTCCTGGAGGTTCTGGTAATATTTTTAATGTTGGCAAATCAAAAGCCAAAATATTTGACAAAGATACCAGTGTTAAAGTCGATTTTAAAGATGTTGCCGGTTTGGAGGAAGCAAAATTGGAAGTAATGGAAATAGTAGAATTCCTCAAAAAACCTAAAAAATATACAGAACTGGGAGGGAAAATTCCTAAAGGCGCCTTACTGGTTGGGCCTCCCGGGACTGGTAAGACACTTTTGGCAAAGGCTGTTGCCGGCGAAGCCAATGTACCGTTTTTCTCCATGTCAGGTTCTGATTTTGTAGAGATGTTTGTTGGAGTTGGCGCTTCAAGAGTACGTGATCTGTTTAAACAGGCTAAAGAAAAAGCTCCTTGTATCGTGTTTATAGATGAAATCGATGCCATTGGCAGAGCAAGAGGTAAAAACCCGAACTTTGGAGCCAATGATGAACGCGAAAATACACTGAATCAACTTCTTACTGAGATGGACGGATTTGCTTCCAACTCGGGTGTTATAATTCTGGCTGCTACCAATCGTGCCGATATTCTTGACAGGGCTCTTTTAAGAGCCGGCCGTTTTGACAGGCAAATTCATGTTGAACTTCCTGACATGAACGAACGGTCAGCCATTTTTAAAGTTCACCTTAAACCCATTAAACTGGATAAAGATCTGGATGTTGAATTTTTAGCCAAACAAACTCCCGGATTTTCAGGTGCCGATATTGCCAATGTTTGCAATGAATCAGCCTTGATTGCAGCCCGTAAAAATAAGAAAAGTGTGCAGAAACAGGATTTTCTCGATGCTATCGACCGGATTATTGGTGGATTGGAAAAGAAAAACAAAATCATTACCCAACAGGAAAAACGCACAATTGCATACCACGAAGCCGGCCATGCTACAGTTAGCTGGATGCTCGAACATGCCAGTCCTCTTGTTAAAGTTACTATAATTCCCAGGGGCAAAGCATTGGGCGCAGCCTGGTATCTTCCCGATGAACGACAAATTACGACACGAGAACAATTACTGGATGAAATGTGCTCTGCACTTGGTGGACGTGCTTCTGAAGAAATTAACTTCAGCCGGATCTCAACCGGTGCGCTGAACGACCTTGAAAAAGTCACAAAGCAATCATACGCCATGGTTTCATACTTTGGCCTGAGCGAAAAAATCGGAAATATTAGTTATTATGATTCTTCCGGACAGAGCGAATATTCGTTTACAAAACCATACAGCGAAAAAACGGCTGAAATTATCGACGACGAGGTAAGCAAATTAATAGAAGGACAATACGAACGAGCCAAGAAAATTCTTAAAGAAAATGCAGCAGGATTAAACAAACTCGCACATTTTCTTTTGGAAAAAGAAGTGATTTTTACTGAAGATGTTGAAAAAATATTTGGGAAAAGACATTTCAATCCCGATGAAATGCCAATGGTCAATACGGAGAAAAAGAAACCTGGAAAAGTTATTCAAAAGGCTGTGAATACGATTAAAGTGCCCTCTGCCGAATTGAGCCCTAAAAAGAAACCTGCTGTTGCAAAAAAGAAAACGAATAAAACCAATTCAAAGAAATCGGGTGGGGTATAGCCTCACCTTTTCTTTTTAATTTCGGAGATGGAAAAGAACTGGGTATGCATATATTCAAACAACATGATGTATACGGCCGAAATAGCCAGAAATATCCTGACAGAAAATAATATTGATGCTGTGGTCATGAATAAAAAAGATTCCAATTATCTCTTTGGTGCCTTTGAGATATATGTAGAACGGGACAATGCTATTCGTGCGAAACGTCTTCTTGAAACCATCGAAGATTAGTAATTATTAATTTTTAACATTGCACACTTTTTATTTAGATGAGCAACATTATAGTTAGAACAATTACCGGCGCAATTTATACCGGCCTCATTATAATTTCTTTGACTTTACATCCCTTTTTTCTGGGTATTATCACGGTAATCCTGAATTACTTTGCACTCCGTGAATTTCAAACGCTGGCTGAAAAATCCAAATCAATTGCGTCTAATACCCGATGGATTTATATAAATATATCTCTGTGTATCTTAACCATTTCAATTATAAGTTTCGATTTTCAGCCGATCTATATTTTTATTCCTATGCTGGTTTTGCCATTATCTTATATGATGGTCGCATTATTTGATAAAAATAATGGTTCCCTGAATAACCTGTCATTTGCCATCTTTGGTACTATTTATATTACAGTTCCATTGATGATCCTTAATTTACTTCAACAAATATCAATTCATCAACACATATCCTTTGCTTTGGCAGTGTTTGTAATAATATGGACAAACGATACTTTCGCATACCTGAGCGGTATGGCCTTTGGTAAACACCGGATGTTTGAAAGAATATCTCCTAAAAAATCGTGGGAAGGATTTGCCGGCGGACTATTCATGGCTATAATAGCTTCAATGGTATTTTATTATTTCTTTCCTGCCCCTGGATTGGTTAACTGGATTTTGTTTGGCATCCTGACCGTGATTGTTTCCAATCTTGGCGATTTCTTCGAATCGTTTCTAAAACGCAAAGCAGGCACCAAAGATTCCGGCACATTGTTGCCCGGACATGGAGGTATGCTCGACAGGATTGATTCCATGCTTTTTGTATGTCCGGTAATTTTTATTTATCTTCTGTTAATCCTTAAATAAAATTACAAATGAGTATTCATCGAGAAGGCAAAGTTTCCATAATCCTCGCAACATTACTACTGATATTGGTTGTAATTTTAGCCGTGATTAGTGCTCTCCCAATGATCTTAAAATCATTGATCATCGCACTTTTTTTAGTTCTGCTTGTTTTGATTCTCTGGTTCTTTAGGATCCCCAATCGTGTTGTACTTTTGGATGAAAATGCTGTTTATGCTCCGGCCGACGGGAAAATTGTTGTGATAGAAAGGACTGAAGAAGGTGAATATTTTAAAGACGATAGGATGCAGGTTTCCATCTTCATGTCACCACTCAATGTGCATCAAAATACATATCCCGTAAGCGGGTTGGTGAAATATACCAAATACCATAAAGGTAAATATCTAGTTGCCTGGCACCCGAAATCTTCAACATTGAACGAGCGGTCCACTATTGTCGTTCAACATAAATCGGGAAAAGAAATATTGATACGTCAAATTGCAGGGGCAGTGGCAAGGCGAATATGTACTTATTCAAAACCTGGTGATGAAATACGGCAAACCGATGAATTGGGCTTCATTAAATTTGGTTCCAGGGTTGATCTATTCCTGCCACTCGATGCAGTGATCGAATGCAAGCTGAACCAGGTTTCAATTGGGAAACAAACGGTAATTGCACGGTTGAACTGAGGTTCTTATTGATTGCTAAAAATTCAACCCTTAAGAACGCTGATTTATTTTGAGCAGATAGACTGAAGACTTAAAGGAAATTTTTAAGGTAATTCTGTTAATCTGACATTTTTTTAAGAATCCCTAAAAGTCTATGCTATAGCAATGATTAATCAACAAATCACTAAATCAATAAATAAGCTATATCTACCTGAACAAATGAATAAATCCCTGCTGATTGTATTTGCCGGATGGGTCCCCCTGAGTAGCTTTTAAAATATAAAAATACACGCCTGTATTTACCTCTTGCCCCGAAAAAGTCAGTCCATCCCAAAGGATATGGGACGCTTCCTGCTCGAAAATCAACATTCCATAACGATTAAAAACCTGGAAGTGAAGAACAATACTAATATCCTTCGGATCAATCTCATAATATTCTTGGCTGTTGGGGGCGAAAACATTCGGAAGTAAGACGCTATCTGTTATAACCATTGGAATTTCCGATGCGGAAGTGCAGCCATAAGTGTCTTGTATTCGCAGTTTAACTTTATAAATTCCTTTCTTGAAAGTAAAACTATCAATTGCATAGGTCTGATTTGAAATAGAGACTGTTTTTGTTGGCTTTGTTATTGTAGTTCCGGCAATTGAATCCTTGTAGCTCCACATATAGAAATAGCTGGCAACCGGATCAGTAATCGGCGTATAAGGAATAAATCGGTAACTATTTCCAATGGTATAATTCTCAGAACGAAAGAGCGCATTAATAGCCTGATGAACTTTGATATAATTTACTTTTATTGCCGGTGCATGATTTTTTATGATAACTGTAACATTAAATTGACCTTCCCCGGTATACACCGCATTCATGGTATTAATTCCCCTGCTTCTCACAGTGTCCCCAAATCCAAAATACCATTTTACACTGTCAAAAGTACCAATGGATGGTGCAGTTATAGTAAAAGTTACATGAAAATCAGTGCATCCTGCTGTATCTCCATTGGCCGTAAAATCAGTTTGCGCCTTTACAGAGCAAATAATAAGCCATTGCAAGGTCAGTAATTTTATTACCCGGAATAATCTAATTTGCGCAATCATTCCCGTAAATTTAGAATTATCCCTGACTAGCTATTGCATATTTTTTGTCAATTTTTGAACAACTGAAAAATTATTAAAGAATTCTTTGGCAAAAACCCGGAAAATAGTATACGCAGGAATGGCCAATACCATTCCGATTACCCCTGCCAGTGAGCCTGCTATCAATATTACCAGAAATATTTCCAGCGGATGAGCATGCACACTGTTTGAGAAAATAAAAGGCTGGGAAACAAAATTATCAAAAGTATGTACTATTACAAATACAAGAATGATTAGCCAAATAAGCGGCAGTATTCCGGTAGTAAAATCCATATCGAGGTGATTTGCTACTCCGAGAGTTATACCCAAAAGGGTCCCGGTGGGAGGACCAATATAAGGTACTATATTTACAATTGCAGCCAGAAGTCCTATTAATATTGCTGTACTAAAGCCCACACCAACAAGAGTTAACCCAAATGTCAAAAGAATAAAAATTCCGGTTAACTGAGCAATTATTCCAACGAAATAGCGAACAAGTAATTTTTGCGATGAACTTACCGCGCGCTTAAAAGTATCACTATATTTTTCTGGTATAACGATCAATAAGAGTTGTACAAATAGTTTTTCATCCCTCAAAAAGAAAAAGGTGATAAATGTAATTGCAAAAATTCCCAGAAAAATATTACCAAGCATTCCGGCAAATTTTGAAAAAACCATAGAAAAAAAACTTTCATTGAATATCAAACTGGCTTTTGTTATTAAATATTCCCGAAATGTAAATTTATCAGATCCGGCAATGTTATACTTACTAATGATATGTTCAATATTTTTTATTGGTTGATCGAGGGCAACTAAAATTTTTTCGGGATCAATGACAGAAAGTTTACTGACTTCAGCTACAATGATTGGAATGAATGTCCTGAAAAACAGAACCAGCAGAGACCAAAGAACCAGGAGGGCTATAAATGCACAGATTGATTTAGGAAGTTTAAAATGCTTATATTTCAGCCTTGTGAGAAATATTACAATGGGCCGGCCTACAAGTGCAAAAACTGCTGCAATTAAGATATAAGCAACAATATTAATAAAGTACCAGATACCTACTATTAAAATCAGTATTCCTATTCCGATAATAATATTGCGCGTGGTTGCAGACATCAATTTTATAGTCTTTTTTGTAAAAATATACTTTTTAGTTCTTCATTAAAAAATCCGTGGATAGAATCTTTAAACATTAAGAACATAATAAGCAGAGGATTGATATTAACACGATCGATTGTTAACATTGTTCTGATTAAATTTTTATAAAAAACATCGCTTCCAATAGGAGAATTGTAATTTTGTGAATGAACTAATTTATTATGCAACAGTACTTAGGTCTTTTAAAGCATGTTATGGATCATGGCTATGAGCGGCAGGATCGAACCGGAACGGGGACACTGAGTGTTTTTGGTTATCAGATGAGGTTCAACCTGGAAGAAGGTTTTCCGGCCCTCACAACCAAAAAACTTCATTTAAAATCCATAATTCATGAGCTTTTATGGTTCCTGAAAGGAGAGACAAATCTTCGCTATCTTCAGGAAAATGGAGTTAGTATATGGAACGATTGGGCTGATCCAGAAGGTGAATTGGGGCCTGTATATGGTTACCAGTGGCGTTCGTGGGGCAAAGACAAAGGGGAACCTGTTGATCAAATAACCAATGTTATCGATTCTATTAAGAAAAATCCCTATTCACGCAGACATATTGTAAATGCATGGAATGTCAGTGACCTGAACAAAATGGCCTTACCTCCCTGTCATATTCTCTTTCAGTTTTACGTTGCCGGAAATAAGTTGTCCTGTCAGTTATACCAGCGAAGTGCTGATATTTTTCTTGGTGTGCCGTTTAATATTGCTTCTTATTCATTATTATTGATGATGGTCGCCAGGGTCACTGGTCTTGAAGCTTATGAATTCATACATACATTGGGAGATGCACATATTTACCTGAATCACATTGACCAGGTAAAGCTCCAGTTATCGCGCGAACCGAGATCATTGCCCATAATGAAAATCAATCCTGAAATAAATAATATTTTTGACTTCAAATATGAAGATTTCACCCTGGAAAATTATAACCCTCACCCTCATATTAAAGGAAATATTTCGGTATGAAGCCCATTTCAATTATTGTTGCCATTGCAGAAAATAACGCGATCGGAAAAAATAACCAACTTCTGTATCATATCCCGGGTGATATGAAAAGGTTCCGGCAAATAACCACCGGACATACTGTGGTAATGGGGAAACGAACCTATTTTTCGCTTCCCAAAAGGCCTTTGCGCGATCGTATCAATATTGTAGTTTCTGACGACAGGAATGACAATTTTGAAGGTTGTGTTATGGCATATTCTATAGAGGAAGCCATTGAAAAGTGTAATGATTGTGACGAAAACTTTATAATAGGTGGCGGGATAATTTACAGGGAATTCTTTCCTTTTTCAAATAAACTTTACCTCACGAGAATTCACAAAAGTTTTGATGCTGATACTTTCTTTCCTGAAATTGATCCCGACCAATGGATTGTGAGAGAGGAAGTCGATGCAATGGATGGCGCACAAGCTGAAGTTAAATGCACTTTTCTAATCCTGGAGAGGTTGTAATTGTCCGGAAAATAGGGAACTGACCATTTCAAATTACATTAGAAGCCCGCCAGGAAATAGCCGGTAGTTAACATTATTCATTTACCCCACTAAATTAGATTCTCATACCTCCGTTTTATCATTCTATCAATTGATAACAACCAATGGCATCGATTGGCGTAAATTAATGTGAAACAACACGCATGACAATTGATAATTGATAGAATGAAAAATCGTATAATAATAATTTTGTGCATCGTCGGACTTAGCTCATGCACACGCACGCTGACAGTAATAAGCGAAAAACAATTAACAGATGATATCTTTTATTTGCCCGAAGCTAACAAGCCATATACCGGAAAATGCATTATCAACTATACCGGCACCCATATTGCAAAAGAAATGCTTTCATTTCGAAAAGGAATATTAAATGGTCCGGTTATTAGCTACTATGAAAATAGCAAGATAAAAAGAAAAGGGGAATATCACGACGGCAGATTTCATGGAAAATGGGAATACTGGGACATGAAAGGGAATAAATCCTATGAGGTCAATTATGAAAATGATTCATTGTGTGGCGAATATATAACCTGGTACCCAAGTGGAACAATACTTGAAAAAGGAAAATACTCCAAAAATAAGAAAACCGGAACATGGGTAATGTTTGATCAAAACGGGTCAGTTCTTAAAGAAAAGAAATTCGATATTAATTGAACCGGATCCCATGTTCATCGAAATTTAATTCACTTCATTAATTATTATAAAGTGCATAAACCGTGTCTTCGGCATACACCAGTCCATTTCAAAGTCGACCGGGGCGTGAGCGGAGATTTTACTTCTGTAACTTTTCTCTGTATCGTTGACAAAGAAAAGTAAATTCTTTTTCATCACATATGTACGCAAGCGTCCAACGCTATAAAAAAGAAAACCGGTTTTTTGCAAAACCGGTTTTTCGAAGGGTGGGAGATGGGATTACTCGCAACTACGTTGCTCGTGATCACCATGAATGAGGTTTCATGACCATCTGAAAAACCGTTTTCCATGCTACGCATGTAAACCAATTTTCTTTTTTCCTGCTTATGAACACAAGTGTTCAACGCTATAAAAAAGAAAACCGGTTTTTTGCAAAACCGGTTTTTCGAAGGGTGGGAGATGGGATTTGAACCCACGACCAACGGAACCACAATCCGCTACTCTAACCAACTGAGCTACACCCACCATCTTTGAGGCTGCAAATATAAGTATCTTTTTCAATTATGGAAACAAGTCATATCTTAAAATATAATGCAAAAATTATATCAAAAATGGCGTTGGTGATCAGGATCATAAAAAAATAATTGCCACTGGCGAGCGGTAACTGCGATTGAAATGAACTTAGATTGTTAAAATATTCATGTTCATTTTTTACATTTAAAATATTTGTGTATTTTTGCAAGCCTTAAAAAAGGAACATTACAGAGAAAATTTAGAAAAATGAAAAAAGATATTCATCCAAAGAATTACAGATTAGTGGCTTTCAGGGATATGTCGAACGGTGAAACTTTTGTTACCCGTTCAACAGTGCAATCAAGAGAAAATGTGAAACTTGACGACGGCATTGAGTATCCACTGATAAAGATCGAAATTTCCAATACTTCACACCCTTTCTATACAGGGAAGATGAAGTTTGTTGATACAGCGGGTCGCGTAGATAAGTACCTGAACAAGTATAAAAAACATTTGGATAAAAAAGCAGAGTAGTTTAAAACTTACTTTTGAAGATAGGTAAGACTCCGTTATTTTCGTATAGAAAATACGGAGTCTTTTTATTCATACCACATACTATAAATGGATAATAAAATCAATATAATACTTTTTGATGATCAAAATCGTGATAATTTATTGCCCCTTGTCTTTACACGGCCAGTGGCTGAATTAAGAATCGGGATTTCAACCATTAAGGAAAAGTGGGAGCTTATTTGCCCGTCGGAATGTTCTTATCAGACAGTTAATTACCTGGCAAAGAAATACCCGATGAAACTGGAGAAAAACAATCTTTTCATCAATTCCTGTCTAATCCCTGATGACCGGCTGATAAACGAAATGATCACTTTAAAGTCCGGCGGGGTAATTCAAAAAGATGGAGTTATCCTTGGATACAAAGCATCTGAACCAATGCATTTTAATAAAAGCTTTGTTGGGATCAATGAATATCAATATAATATTTTATTTATCCGCAATCTCTGGGATATTTTCACATTGAATGATAAAGTACTGAGAGATGATTTTGTAAGAATAACCAGGGGACGAAAAACAAAGACATTAAGTCAGACGAATAAAGTACTTGGCGCTGAAAATATTTTTATTGAAGACGGTGCAAAAGTTGAGTGTTCAATAATAAATGCAGAAAGCGGACCTGTTTATATTGGTCGGAATGCCGAAATTATGGAAGGCAATATTATTCGGGGTCCACTGGCAATGTGTGAGAATTCGGTTTTGAAAATGGGTTCTAAAATATATGGCGCTGTAACGATAGGACCGTATTGTAAAGTTGGTGGTGAAATAAACAATTCTGTTTTTACTGCAAATTCCAATAAGGCTCACGATGGATTTATCGGTAATTCTGTCATTGGGGAGTGGTGTAACCTCGGAGCAGGAACCTCCAACTCAAACTTGAAGAACAATTATGCTAAGGTAAAATTGTGGAATTATTCTTCTGAAAAATTTATAAATACCGGACTTCAGTTTTGTGGGTTAATTATGGGCGACCATTCAAAGTGCGGAATCAATACAATGTTCAATACCGGCACCATCGTAGGGGTAAGCGCAAATATATACGGTTCGGGTTTTCCCAGGAATTTTATACCTTCATTTTCATGGGGAGGGGCGCAGGGATTCATGGATTATCAGCCTGAAAAAGCAATTGAAACTGCAGAAATTGTCATGAGTCGTCGGGGAACGGTTCTTTCAGAAACAGATACGGAAATATTAAAGACAGTATTCGATCTAACCCGGAATTATAGAAAATTTTGATGTTGTAATAAATCGTGGCACGTTGATTGACTAATGTCAAGACTTAATCGAATAAATTAAACAACTGTCAGTTTGTCTTGTTTGTATTTAGGATGAGGAGATATTTTGTATGACGAAGAGAAGTGAAAAATTTAAAAATATGTACATTACGAGTTCTCTTAATGATGAACCGGATTTTATACCGTTAATTACAGACGAAGACGAAGATGTTCTTCTCACAGAAAATATACCCGAAAGTCTGCCAATTTTACCTTTGCGAAATACAGTGCTTTTCCCAGGGGTAATAATACCGATTACTGTTGGCCGCAATAAATCGATAAAGCTCGTAAAAGATATGTACCGAAAATCCAAAATTATCGGCACTGTCGCTCAAATTGATCCGAATAACGATTCACCCGGTTTTAACGATTTATACCGAGTTGGAACTGTGGCTCAAATAATCAGAATATTAGAAATGCCCGACAATACTACGTCTGTGATAATACAGGGCAAAAGGCGTATATTAATAAAAGAACAGATTGGTGATGAACCTTATCTGACGGCAAAAGTTAGTGAACTTACAGATACCCGTCCTAAAAAGAAAGACCCTGAATTCGAGGCAATTGTAGGCTCATTGAAAGATCTTTCGTTGCGTATTATTAAACTTTCTACAAATATTCCTCCGGAAGCTTCCTTTGCGGTTAAGAATATCGAAAGTTCTACTTTCCTGATTAATTTCATTAGTTCGAACAGCGATATAAAATTAGAAGACAAACAGAAATTACTGGAACAGGATGACCTAAAAAAGAGGGGAGTCGCCCTACTTGAATATCTTGTTCGGGAAGTCCAGATGCTGGAACTAAAAAATGATATACAATCAAAAGTAAGGGTTGAAATTGAGCAGCAACAACGCGAATATATGCTCCATCAACAAATGAAAACAATCCAGGATGAGCTTGGGGGCAATCCGATTGATCAGGAAATTGAAGAACTTAAAGTAAAAGGGAAAAAGAAAAAATGGACAAAAGAGGTTAATGAAGTTTTTCTTAGGGAAGTAGATAAATTACACAGACTTAATCCTGCTACCGGTGAGTATTCTGTACAGCTAAATTATTTACAAACCTTGCTTGATCTGCCATGGAATGAATTTACAAAAGATAATTTCAATCTAAAACGCGCCAAAAATATACTTGAAAAGGATCATTACGGATTGGAGCAGGTGAAAGACCGTATTCTTGAACATTTAGCCGTTCTTAAGTTAAAAGGGGATCTGAAATCACCAATTCTTTGTCTTTACGGTCCTCCGGGAGTTGGCAAAACTTCGTTGGGAAAATCAATTGCCAGGGCCCTGAACCGTAAGTATGTGCGGATGTCGCTGGGAGGACTTCATGACGAAGCAGAAATACGAGGTCATCGGAAAACATACATTGGTTCCATGCCCGGCAGGATTCTCCAGAGTCTGAAAAAAGCAAAATCTGCGAATCCTGTATTTGTCCTCGATGAAATTGATAAGGTCGGGAGAGATATACATGGCGATCCTGAGTCGGCATTGCTGGAGGTTCTGGACCCGGAGCAAAACAGTGCTTTTTACGACAATTTTCTTGAAATGGAATTCGACCTCTCGAAAGTTTTATTCATTGCCACTGCCAACACAATTAATTCGATTCATCCTGCATTGCTCGACAGAATGGAATTGATCGATATAAGCGGCTATATTGTGGAAGAAAAAATAGAAATAGCTCTTAGGCATCTTATTCCACAAAATTTAACGGATCATGGTCTGAAAAAAAACCAACTTATCTTGTCAAAAAAGGCCATTGAATTTTTAATTGAGAATTATACACGTGAATCAGGGGTACGACTTCTTGATAAGACACTTGCCAAGGTGGCGAGGGTTATTGCCAGAAAGGTAGCCCTCGAAGAGACCTATAATCCGAAACTTACAACAGATGATATTCTTGAGATTCTTGGCATTCCGAAATATCAAAAAGACAAATATCAGGGAAACGAATTTGCAGGTGTTGTTACAGGCCTGGCATGGACTAGGGTCGGAGGAGAAATACTTTATGTTGAAACAAGTGTGAGTAAGGGGAAAGGTAAGTTGACACTTACCGGAAATCTGGGCGACGTGATGAAAGAATCGGCAGTGATTGCCCTGGAATACCTTAAATCGCATGCTGATATACTGGAAATTAAACCTGAAACTTTTGAAAACTGGAACGTCCATGTTCACATTCCCGAAGGTGCTATACCTAAGGACGGTCCTTCTGCCGGTGTTACGATGGCTACTTCCATTGCTTCTGCACTTACACAGAGAAAGGTTAAGAGTAATCTGGCAATGACCGGTGAAATTACTTTAAGGGGTAAGGTACTCCCTGTTGGCGGTATAAAGGAAAAAATATTGGCGGCTAAGAGGGCCGATATTACTGATATTCTATTATCCTCGGAAAATAGAAAAGATATTGAAGAAATAAAACAGGTTTATTTGGAAGGATTGAACTTCCATTTTATAGATACCATTTTGGAGGTTTTGGATTTTGCTTTAATGAAAGAAAAAGTGCCAAATCCTGTGAAATTCGATTGATTTTCACAATCAACAGCGGTTTGAATGTATTGGATAAAATGATATTTCGTTTCAATATTTTTGAAAAGTGATTCAAGCATCGTACATTTATAATTCAAACTAAAAAGATGAAAATGGGTGCTGGTATTTTTTGGGGTTCTATCCTCATCGTATTGGGTGTAAGTCTTATACTCAGGATTTTTTTCGATATCAGTGTTTTCCGTATTATTATTGCTTTCCTGCTTATTTTTATCGGAATTAAATTGCTTGTAGGAAAAAGAATATTCTCTTCCACAAATGATGAAAATCAGGTATTATTTAGCGAAAAGGTCTTTAAGTCAGCACCCCGGAATAATTCTGAATATAATACGCTTTTTAGCCAAATCACTTACGATTATAGGGAAATGGATTCCCTGACTGCCTCGAGGACTAAAATTTCATTTAGAACAGTTTTTGGTAATACCATAATATTATTGCCCAAAAATATCAATGTACAAGTGAAAGCAGATGCGGTTTTTGCTTCTGCAACACTACCCAATGGAAATACAATTGCTTTTGGCAGTACCAACTATACTTCAGAAAATTATAACATTTCATCTCCTCAATTGATAATCGATGTGAATGTTGTATTCGGTAATATTGATATCAGGCAGTAAATATTTGCCTGCCTTTTGGAACTATCTTTCAATGATTAAATCGAAAATTGGTATGGTTATCAATATTAAAATAATACCCATTTTATTCATAATTGCCATAATTAAACTAAATATTCCGGCAAGTTCTCAGACGACCTCCTCCCTCAATAATAAAAACGCTTACCCTATACCGCCAACAACTGTTATTCATATATTATCGGCATCGGCAGACAAAACAGAAATTGTTATAAACGCAGATAATATTACGCATCTAACTTCCAAAGATAACCTGGGAGTTGCATGCCATTTAGTTTCCTGGGAGAAGGACGGAAGAAGTTTTTATGATGAGTCCGGAAATAATTACATTTTCAATTCTCTTTGTGAAAATCAATTAAAAGCTCTCAATGTGCCAATGTCCCGAATATATCGAATTTATAATGAACCGGGCGGTATGCACCAGGGATTTGATCGTCTGGCCAATGTTTGTAAACGGAATAATATACCACAGGATAAAATTATTGTTACGCTGGAAAACTCTAAAGCGATGTCTCAAATGGATATCCTTGACCACCAGATTTATACAGATGCAATCCGATATTGTAAAACTAAAAATTACAAGTTTAAATACTGGGAAATATCGAATGAGCCGGCAATGGCTGATGCCAGGAGTGGCTTAAATATTCCGGAAAATTATGCAAATCATGTAAATGATATAGCCAAAATTATAAAGGAAGCGGATCCGACCGCTATGGTGGGTTGTCAGATTTGGCGCAGAACAACTTATTATTCCGATCGGGTTTTAGATAATATCGATGGTTCAAAAATAGATTGGATTGCCGGCCACTGGTATGGTATTACCAACATGGATTACTTTTCTCCGGAAGAAGTAATATTGACTGAAAATTTTAAAGACCTGGAATATATCGCTATTGAAAACCAAAATATTAAGAATCGTACAGGGCGGATAATTCCCCAGATTGATAGCGAATGGCGACTTTTGGCTTGGGGTCCGTCTGGCGGAAAGCATTATGATTCGGATGTTTGGTATCCAAGAAATGGCAATATAATTGGCACTTTATTTCAGGCAGTAAGATTGATATATTGCATCCGTGATAGCTATACATTAGGAGCTAATTGCTGGAATTCTGCCGGGAATATTCCTGGATGCCTGGTTCCTGCCGGCCATGATATAAATAGCAATATCCCTATTGCCGGTAAGACGACATACCTATACTGGCTTCATAAATATTTTATGGATTATACGGGAAGTTATGTTGTTACATTTACAGGATCGGCTCCTGTTTTTAAAGGGAACTGTGTCAATAGCAATGATGATCATTATGACTTCTCCAAAACTTCAGTTTATTCTGGGCCATTGACGCCGGTTATAGTTACAAAAAGCGAAGATGGATTAAAACTATTTATTACTATTGTTAATGGTTCAACTTCCAGAACGATACCTTTTAGTGCAGTGGTAAACAATTTTAAAGCTGGCAGACAAACTTCGGTTAGAATTTCAGATTCCGATATTGATCAAAATTGGTATCAGGATAATAAGTCTCGGTTTGTTTCGACACCTGCAATTACTAAAAACGGGAATGTTTATACATGTGAGTTGGTTCCTCTGTCTGTAACCTTCATTATTCTGGATGCCACTTTGTAACTTTCTTCCCATGTGACCTCGGAAAAAAGAATCGGGATTCATAAAGATGGTTTGATCTGCCTTTCTATCTTTGTATAATTATCTACCAAACCTTCAAAGTCATGACCAAAATTGCATTGTTCCCTGGTTCATTTGACCCTTTTACGATCGGTCACGAATCAGTAGTACGAAGGGCCATTCCTTTATTTGATAAAATAATTGTGGCTATCGGATACAATACCCTTAAAATGGGTTTCTTTTCTTTGGAAAAAAGAGTGAAATGGATTGAAGATGTCTTTGAAGGTGAGAAAAAACTTGAAGTGAAAACTTACGATGGACTAACGGTCGATTTTTGCGCAAAAATGGAGGCAAGAATATTGTTAGAGGCCTTCGTACCGCAGTCGATTTTGAATATGAGAGGGTAATTGCCCAGATGAACCGTTCGATGCATCCTGAAATTGAAACGGTCTTTCTGCTCACCGAGCCTGAACATACTCATATTGCATCGACAGTTGTCAGGGATATTATAATGCATGGTGGCGATGCATCAATGTTTCTTCCTAAAAAAATTATTATTACGAAATAATTCGAATGATGAAATGAGAAAAATTTCCAGTATTATTTTGTTTGTTCTGTTTGCTTCTCAAAGTTATGCTGACAAAAATGTAACCGTTTTTGGTCATGATACTGCATACGCTGGAGTGGAGATCGTTCTAAATAAATATATTGAACAGATTACCAATTCAGAGTCAGAAATTGCCCGATGTATAGTTGCAAAAGATGGATCTTTCAGCTTGTCTTTTCCTGTTAAAGATATTACTTTGGTGTTTGCATATTTGGGAATTTATAAAGTGCATCTCTTTGTTGAACCTGAAAAATCATATGAAATTATGCTTCCCCCAAGGGAGGAAAAAGAACAGAATGATTTTCTGAACCCATATTTTACATATACCGTTGTCTATCTTGGTACAAAACAATACGATGAAAATGAGCTCAACATTTTAATCAGAATGTTTAATGATGGCTATCAGCCATACTATAACAAGCACATACTTGATATAACCGATAAGAAAGATCTGTCTCAACTCGACAAAGACAACGCACATATAAATAAGACAAAAGATTTTTCAACACTTGACAAAGACATAACGCAAATAGAAAAGCCTTTTGCATCGTGTCAAAATAAATTCTTTAACGATTACCGTAGATATAGATACGGTCTGTTAAGACAGTTGGCTCTTGAGCAAAAATCAAAAAGCTTGTCTGATGAATATTTTAAAGATAAACCGGTATTGTATAACAATCCGGCTTATATGGAAATGTTTAACAAGGTTTATGATAAATACTTCAATCATTTTTCACAAGGTGACAAAGGCAAAGAACTGGCAAAAAACATTAATGAAAAAGATTTGAAAGGATTGCAAAAAACGCTCTCTTCCGACAATGTTTTAGGTAAAGGGGAACTTTTAAACCTTGTTATTTTGAAAGGATTATTTGAGGAGTTTTACGATGACAACTATTCACGCAACTCCATGCTGGCAGTCCTGGATTCGTTTATAGCGCAGGTAAAAATTCTTCCGTTAAATGAATTAGCGCAATCGATTCGCAACAAAACGACCAAACTTCTGGTTGGTTTTGACCCACCTGATTTTAAGCTGTATGATCGCGACAGTAATATTGTTAGTCTGGAAAATTTCAAAGGGAAGTATGTCTATTTGAATTTCTGCAGTTGCTATAGTTATACATGTCTGAATGAATTTGTCATGCTCGACAACCTGCATCAAAAATACAAGGATAAGTTGGAGATAGTTACAATAATTATCGACGAGGATGTAAATGTATTAAAGAGTTATCTGAGCCGAAGTAATTATACCTGGAAATTCCTGTATTTTGGGCACCAGTCGTCAATAATCAAAGATTATGATATCAGGGCATTTCCAACTTATTATCTTGTCGATCCACAGGGCAAACTGGTTATGTCGCCAGCCCCATCTCCCGGTGAAGATTTTGAAGCCCGTCTCTTTCAGGTTATGAGGGCAAGGGGAGAAATATAATCAGTCACTTTCATTCAACAAAATATAAAATGAATTTTAAAATATAAAAAATGGCAGCACTAACACAAGAAATGAAGGACATGATAGCAAAACAGCAATGTTTTGTAGGGACAGTCAATGCTGACGGTACTCCCAATGTTGCTCCAAAACGGTCGACCCGCGTATTAACCGACACTTCTCTTATTTTCTCTGAGGGCACAGGTGGGGCTACCTATGAAAACATTAAAAGAGGTTCAAAAGTTTCTGTATCTGTTGTAAACAGAGATATTTTAGATGGATTCAGATTTGTTGGAAATACTTCTTTATACGAAAGTGGTGATTTATATGAACAGGCAGCTGCAATGTCGGTTAAAATTGGAATGCCGAAGCCTCGGGCTGTTGTTGTAATTGATATAATAGAAATCCATTCGCTCAAACCTGGTCCCATGGCAGGCAAAAAAATAGCCTGACACAAAAGCCAAATTTGTCATTGACTAAATATCTTTTCGAAGTAAAATTTGATCTGATTAAAACTGGAAATAGATAAAAGGTTGTAAACCCGCCGTTGCTGATTGATATATTGTAAATATTACAACAACACTTATACTTATTTGCTGATAAACGGGCCTGGCGATAAACCACTCTTTATACCTGATTTTTAGAACTTCAGGTAAGTAATGCAAAACAAATCCGATACAAATAATTAAAAATACTTTCCAATAATTATTGATCATTGCTGGTATAAGTGACGCACCGAAATTTGAACTTATTTGCCTCAGCAATTCAAAACTGTTTTCAATGGATTCGCTTCGAAACCAGATTCGCGTGAATGTTATGAAGGTAAATGTCAGTAGTATCCTCCAAACATTTATAAGCCAGTGATGGCTGTTTTCATAAGGACTTATTTTTTTCCAGAATTTGTAAATTATAAGGCCGATACCGTTTAGGATTCCCCAGATAACAAACATCCAACTTGCGCCATGCCATAGACCTCCAAAAAACATGGTTATCATCAGGTTAATGTTGGTACTTATTTTTCTTTTAATGGAAGGAAAAAGTTCCGCCAGAAGCCACACAAAAAATGTTATAAAGATAAATACGGGAATCAGGATTAGTTTACCCGCTATAAAAACTACAAACAATAACAAGACGGCCAGACTGATGAATGTAAAAGCAGAACTGTTGCGGTTTCCACCCATAGGGATGTATAAATAATCCTTTAGCCACGATGAAAGCGACATATGCCAGCGTTTCCAGAAATCGCCCACATTTTTTGCTTTATATGGAGAATTGAAATTTTTAGGCAGGTGAAAGCCCATAAACAATGCAACTCCGGTAGCAATATCCGTATATCCCGAAAAATCGCAGTATACCTGTAATGAATAGCCAACAAGAGCTGACAGGTTCTCAAAACCGGTAAAAGATGACGGATTGGAAAAGACCTTGTCGATTAGATTCAACGCTATGTAATCACCAATAAGAATTTTTTTTGTTAAACCTTGCAGGATAAGGAATACCGCATTACCCAGCTCATAAAAGGAGAGTTCATATTTCTTATAAATCTGGGGAATAAATTCGGTGGCGCGAACAATGGGACCTGATACAAGTTGTGGAAAGAAGGATACATAAAAGCCAAAATCAAAAATATTCCGGACAGGACTCAGTTTACCCCTATAGATATCCACAATATAACTGATGGATTGAAAAGTAAAAAAAGATACTCCTATAGGTGGCAATATCCTTGCCAGGTCGAAATGAGTGCTGAATAATTCATTTGACCATTTAGCAGCATGGGTAACAACCTCAAAATTGGTCCCAAATACTTTATTGAAAGTTTCAGTGATGAAGTAATCATATTTAAAGAATGCCAATACTCCGAGGTTCAAAGTGATACTAAGGATAATCCATAACTTTCTGAAAAATAATTTTCGTGCGTTAAATAATGCCAAACCAAAAGAAAAATCAGAACAGGTAGTAAATAAAAGAATCAGGAAGAACAGACCTCCTGTTTTGTAATAGAAAAATATACTAACGACGAAAAGATAAAAATTGCGAATAGGATTCTTTCTATAGAATATAGAATATCCCATTAGAACAAATAGAAAAAAGATCCAAAAGCCCAGTCGGGTATAAATTAATGGGTTCTTTTCATCAAACAGAAATATGTTTTTTATAAGATCCATCAATTTTATTAAGTTAGGATTCCAATGTTCATTATATGATTAAACTCCCATTTACTCATTTACTGGTGCGATTTGTCAGTTTCGTTTATAGTGTTTTTTTCATAAAGATTGTATTCATAAATAAGTGAGTTATAAAACATTTGTGCAATGACCTTTGACCCTTGTAAATTGAAATGAACAAAATCTTTAGATGCAAGCGGTGGCTTGGCATTAACCCAACTTGGCATTGAGTTCCTGCCGCCCATGGCTTCAAATGTATCCCAATAAATCCCGTTTGCTTCAAAAGTTGCATTTCTCATTGCATCCCTTACTTTCTCCAAATTCGGGTAAGTCACATACCCGTCTTTATTTTTTATCGACATGTCAGCAACACCGATTACAACAATAGCCACATCCGGCAAAATTTCCCGAATCCTTTTTAACTGGGCATAAAAACTTTTCTCATAATAAGTATAATCGTCTGTTAGATTCGTTGCAGTATTTCCCCCAAATTGCAGGATAATCATTTTTACGTTGAGTGCACCGTAATTTTCTTTCAGGTTTCTTTTATCCAGCCGGGTGAATATTAATCCGGAACTACCTCGCATCGGAATATTATCCAGTGCGACTCCCGATAATCCATCGAGGGCAATGCCATAAATATCAGGACTATCACTTCCTTTAAAAACTATTTTTATATTGGATACAGGACGATCAAAGACCCAGCGGATGGTCTGAAAAGTGTTGGATACCGGGTAGGTTTCAGTGCTTGCCAAAACATCTCCCTGGTAAAGCTCAGTAAGAAAAGGAGAACTGTTATTGCTGTAGAAAATCCTGCACTGTTGAAAGGATTTGGTATTGGGGTATGATGATGAAGATGAGGAAAATGAAACCCAAGCCATTGATTCTGAATTTGTAAGATTTTTATTGACTTTTGAAAGGGTTGTGAATCGGTTAAAACTTGCCAGAGCTCCGTAACGATTTTGAGAAGTTGTTGTATCATGTTTGCCGTAAACTGTATAACGGTACCAATTATCTGAGTTTTTCTGTCGGATTGAGAATCCCATATCATATAACTGCTCAATAGGAAGTAGACCAATTCCCATTCCTCCGAATTTTAGCTGAAGGTTCGCCCTTAAGTATGATGATATACGGTCGCCTTCTATTTGGGAGTCACCATAGTGTAAAATCCTGACAAGTTTTTTTTCTTTACTGACATTTTTAATTGATTCAAAAAACGGATAAAGAATTTGGCTTTTGTTTTCCGGAAATTGTAAACGGATGGCCGGGGTTATTGAACTGTCAATATCGGTCTTATTTGTATCCTTTGGGATTGGTTGGTTATCCTGAGAAAGTTTTGTATAAGATGTATCGGAGAGCATTGCACTCTTTTCAATAATTTCAGAAATGTTGGCATATTTCTCTTCTGTCCGGAAAAGAAGATCTTCCGGTTTAATAAATGTGATAGTAATATCATCAGTGACCTTTAAACCCTCTTTTGGGAAGAATATAGAAATGGACAATAATATTGTCAGCACAGTGACAAGAAAAAGTAGCGTAATTATTGGTCTCACTGGCATATCCTGATGGATGAGAACAGGGCTATATCTTCGGCTTTATCTTTAGTTGCTGTCCTGGTTTAATCAAACTTACATTAGTGATATTGTTGAGCTGCATAATATCATTACCGGTGACACCTGGGAATTTCTTAGCAATATCCCACAATGAATCTCCCGACTTTACAGTATAAACAACATATTCACCCGAATAATTACTATTCTGAACCGTTGATTGTGCCTGCAAGGTCGGAACTGGTTTTCCGGTGAATGCCTGTTTCTGTTCCAGTGTCATATTATCAATATCCTTATATCGATCTGCCTTGGCTTTACGCTTGTAGATGGCAAGTCTTTGTCCTGCCCGAATTACATTCCGGTGAATATCATTCCAATATCGTAAATCAGTAATACTTACATCGTACCAGTTTGAAACAAATCCAAGATTATCACCGGCTTTTACAGTATAGGTCAGCTTTGTATAATCCGGCCCTGGCAATTCAGGTGTAAAATAAACATGCGATTTTGAAGCGGGACTAAGCACAAGTCTTGCAGGGTTGAAAAATATTGAATCTTTATATGTGAAGACGGAATGTTCACAATCGATGAAACTGTTTGTATAAGCAGTCGGAATACTCAATACGTATGTTTTGTTTATTGCAGGAATAATATCACGACGATATTGCGGATTTAAATCCCTGAGTTGCTGAAGTGGAACTCCGACAACTTCGGCGACCTGTTGCAGATGCAATTGTTTATTAATATGAATTGTATCAAAGGCTAAAGGCATTTCAACGGTTGCTGCACTTAGATTATGTTCCTTGTAATAATTCATAACATATGTTGCAGCTATAAATGCAGGAACATGCCCTCTGGTTTCGCGTGGCAGGTAATAATAAATATCCCAGTAGTTGGTCTTTCCGCCCGAGCGTCTGATGGCTTTATTTACATTACCTGGTCCGCAGTTATAAGCAGCAATAACCAATATCCAATCTTTATAAACAGAATACAGGTCTTTAACATACTTTGCGGCTGCATAAGTTGATTTTATAGGATCCAGTCTTTCGTCAACGACGCTGTTTATTTCAAGACCATATAGCCGCCCTGTTCCATACATGAACTGCCATAAACCTACTGCCCTGGTTCTTGAGCATGCCCTTGGATTCAATGCAGACTCAATGATAGACATGTATTTCATTTCGTTGGGCACGTCATAAGAATCAAAAATGTCATCGAATACCGGGAAATAATGTTGAGACAAGCCAAGCATAACTTCAACTATAGGTCTTTTTTTCTTTGTATAAACATCGATATATCGTTTTACAATTGGATTGTATGAGAGGTTTACCACTGTTGGTATAGCTGCCAATCTTTGTATATAAATTGAATCCGGGAAATCGGGCACATTGGATGTATCAATCAGCGCTTGAATAGGATTAACATAGGCTTGCTGCTCAACATCATACATGTTCATCATACTGTCCATGTTGTCATCAAAATTCGATTCAACGGAATCATTCAAATCAACATTTGAAATCAATGAATCCTGAAACATCATCGAAGTAGTATCGTTAGGGTTTTTGTTGGCCTTTACAAAAGTAATTGTCATGAATAGCATTCCTGCAATTAAAAATTCCTTCATCTCTATAATAATTTTTGAAAAGATAAGATTAACTAATTAAAATCTGAAACTAAGTTTTAAACCAAAAGTGTAATTATCAGGTTTAGTGGTTGTTGGAGCAGCAATCATGGTGGGCACAACTTTCATGCTGAGATCGTCACTTATATCAAATTTAGTGAAATATGCATCAGCCATGGCATCTATTATATTGAGTGTATAAAGTACTCCCATAAAAATAATATCGAGATCCCTCCATTTACGAAAATAATCCCTGTTGTCTGCATAATAATTAGACAAATTTTTGTTCTCTTCTACGCCTTTTAAAGTTTCTTCTTCGTATAATTTTTTAGCCTCTTTGTATTGTCTGTTACAATCATAAATAAAGTAATATAAAACAGCACCACCGGCATAAATAACAGGAATTTTCCAATATTTATGATTGTAGGCCTGTCCGAGTCCCGGCAGAATTGCAGAATAAATAGTTGCTTTTTGAGGAAAGCGTTCTTTCATTATTTTTGTTGAATCAATAAGTGTTGTTTCCGTCTTTAACGAATCCTGATCATTTAAGTTATTATCAGGGACCTGTTTTTTTTTAAGCAGAGAAGAATCCAACTGAAAAAAAGTAGTCACAATTCTTTTTTGGCGGGGTAGCCTGTAAATGTCCCTGGCAATAGTTAAATTCGGCGATAACAGCAAAGCAGTCAATAATATGCCGGCTTGAAATACAGGTATTTTGATTTTGATCAATTTAGCAGATAATTTCAGCTATTTAATTTATCAAAGATAGCAATAATCCTTTCCAGGTCATCGTCGGATTTAAATGGAATAACAATCTTACCGATTCCTTTTTGGTTACGGGAAAACTCGACCCCTGTATTAAAAAAGGACTGAAGTTGTGATTTTAGCTCTTTATATTCTTGTGAAAGAGTGTTTTCAGTTTTAGGTTGTTTCTCTTGTTCATTTTCAGCATTTAGATTTCTTACAAGTTCTTCAACTTTTCTGACCGAAAGATCCAGATCCAGTATTTTACTGTAAATTTTTAATTGATCTTTTGGCTGCTCTATATTCACCAGAGTACGTGCATGGCCCATCGAAAGTTTATGTTCTTTGATTCCAAGCTGTATCTCTGCCGGGAGTTTTAACAAACGTAAATAGTTTGTTACAGTTGCCCGTTTTTTACCGACCCGTTGACTCAGAATTTCCTGTGTAAGACTACATTCGTCTATCAATCGTTGAAAGCTGATGGCTATTTCAATTGCATCAAGATCCTCACGCTGTGTGTTTTCGACCAGGGCCATTTCAAGCATATTCTGATCATTGGCAGTGCGAATATATGCCGGTATTTTAATCATGCCGGCAATTTTTGAAGCACGCAACCTTCTTTCTCCGGATATCAGTTGATATCTGCCATTCTCCGACTGACGGATGGTTATGGGTTGGATTATACCTATTTCTTTAATGGAAGAGGCCAATTCATTCAATGTTTCTTCATCAAAGATAGTTCTTGGTTGATATGGATTGGCATCAATTTCATTGATATCAACTTCATCCACGCTGCCTATATACTTTGCCTGAGCTCTATTGTCCGGACGGTCTTCGCGGGAAGTATCAATTAATGCATCTAAACCTCTGCCTAGTGAATTTTTTTTGGTCATTTTTGTATTACAGTATTAAATCAATCATCTTTATTATCAAGCCTATCCTTCGTTCTTTGCTATCAACTCACGTGCAAGATTCAGATAATTGACAGTTCCTTTTGATTCGGCATCGTAGAGGACAACAGGTTTTCCAAAACTGGGGGCTTCACTCAATTTAATGTTACGTTGCACAATGGTCTCGAATACCATTTGTTGAAAATGCTTCTTCACCTCATCTACTACCTGGTTGGAGAGACGCAAACGGGCATCATACATCGTAAGAACAAACCCCTCAATCTCAAGCTCAGGGTTTAATCTTCCCTGAATTATTTTAATCGTATTCAGAAGTTTACCAAGGCCTTCCAAGGCAAAATACTCACACTGTACGGGAATCATTACCGAATCAGCTGCTGTAAGCGCATTCACCGTTATGAGTCCCAATGATGGTGAACAATCGATCAGCATATAATCATATTTATTTTCTATCCTGGCAATAACTTTTTTAAGTATTCGTTCTCTTTCTTCTGAATTAAGCATCTCAATTTCAGCACCAACAAGATCTATGTGGGAAGGTATTATATCCATACCTTCTATTTCTGAATGAATGATAACATCATTGGGGTTTTCATTATCGATAAGGCATTCATAAATACTTTTGTCAATATTTCTGATATCCAATCCTATTCCGGAAGTAGCATTGGCTTGTGGGTCGGCATCAATGATTAATACCCTTTTCTCCAGCACTGCAAGGCTTGCTGCCAGATTAATAGCTGTAGTAGTTTTTCCCACGCCCCCTTTTTGATTCGCTATAGCAACAACTTTTCCCATTCAAATGGTTTTAAAATTTCGTTAATTTAATTTACAAGTATAGGATAAATTTTCCATTCAGTTTTCAAAAATACTACTAATTAGACCAGAAGAATCCACCACTTTTTTCCTTTTGTGAACAAGTTATTTTCAAGTAATAAACAACTTATTAACAATTTATGAATATACAAAATTCAGGTATGTTCTCCACAGTTTATCAAAAATTAAACTTCATAATTCAATCAACTATTTTGATCTCATAGATAACCGGCCAAAGTTTTCCTGTGATAAAAAACGTATTGTTATCCGGATTATAGGCAATGCCATTCAGCACGTAATCATAGCTAACCGGCATCCCTTTAGGAAATATATTTTTCAGATCGATCTGAGCCTTTATAATGCCGGTTTTTGATTCTATTTTAACGATCCATGATTTACCGTATATATTTGCCCAGATATAGCCATTTACATATTCCAGCTCATTCAATTTGCCAACAAGTTCTTTCTGGTCACTTACATCCAATTGGTTGGTCTGGGTAAAGTATTCACGGTCGTAATAGTAAATAAGGGAGGAGCCGTCGCTTACAATAAGATATTGCCCATCGGTTGTCAAACCCCAACCCTCCCTGGTTTGCATACTAAATTTCCTGATTAGTTCGAAGGTCTCGAGATTATATACAAATCCCACCTTTGACAAATATGTCAATTGATAAATTTCATTGTTTAAAATGGTAATTCCTTCTCCAAAAAAATCATTATCGAGTTTTCTTTCCATGAGTGTATTTCCATTGGAAGGATCTATCTTTTTAAGTTTTGATCGCCCTTCCAATCCGGTTCCTTCATAAATAAAACCTTTATAATATATTAGGCCCTGAGTGTAGGATAATGTATCATGCATAATTTGTCGGACTACCTTAAAATGAAGGATCTTAGGTTCTTCATTCGACAATATGATGAGACTTGTAGATAAGGTTTGAATTTGTTTTTGTCCATAAAAAATCTTTAGGCGGATGTTCTGGTGGCCGACTTTATGAAACAGGGTTTTGTCACGAAAGCTAAGGCCTTTTGTCTTTTCAGTACAGATTTTTTCCCCATCGAGATATACTTCTGTCGAATCGATTGACAGTACCTGACCTTGTGCCTTAAATAAGAAGTCAACGGCTTCACCGAGACTAATAACCTGATTCATCGTAGGAGTGATCAGGATAAAGTCCTTTTTAATAATTGTACTGATTTCGGATTTCTTTTCAATATTTTTTCCGGAAGGGGGATGACATAGAACAAGAAATAAAAATGCGATACTAAAAATCGTCATTGATTTGAGTGCATTTGACTTGAATATGTCATGTATCATTATTTAAAAAGCTTTTTAAGCCGACTTCCTACAGAGAAATCACCCTTTCCGGAAAGACTGCTTAAGTCGTTGTACTCTGAATCCATAGAATCGGGGTTGATCAATTGCCAGATTTCACTCCAACCCGGGAAACCGCCTACATTTCTGTCATCAATATATAAATCGGCGTCAATTTTCCTACTAGCCTGGGTTGGGTCAAAATCCTCCTCCGGGTAACTTTTATTGATTGCATAAAATTCAATACCCTTTTTTGAGCAGTATTCAATTGCTTCTTCCAGTTCACGTCCATGTCTAAATGTCCAGAGAATAAGGAGGTGACCATATTTTTGTAATTGCTTCAGCGTCTCGAATGCAAAAAGTTTTTCTTCTCCGATTTGCGGATATCTGTGTTCAACAATCGTTCCATCAAAATCTACTGCAATCCTCATATTTTTTGAATTATCTTGAACCCCAAAAATAATTTATTTATTTCGACTTTGATATAGTTGGGGGATTATTATAGTAGTTTGAATTCTGTGATCTGTGAATTGTAAAAAAATGGCCGGTGGTATATTTTCACCCTTCAAGGCATAGCTGTCAAGCTAATGGCTATAAATAGTTAAATATTAGGTGAATAGAAGATTATTTCAGCGTTAATTTAAAGGCAATTATTTTTGCAATTAGAAACCTTATTTGTATTTATTTAACCTTAGTAGAAAGGCAACTATCTATCTGTCAAAACCTTATTACCTTATTTAACAAAAAAAAGTAGATAGTTCATCAAAGTTTATCAACCAAAATAAATTATGTGAATGTCATTTTCCATGGCAGCTATCATGTTCAGCATTTTCTGTCTCAAAAACGGATATTGACAAAGTGTGCAAATATATTTTGAATCAATTTATCCACTATAAAAAACACACGTTTAAAAAAGAACAGGATGCATTTATTAAGTTTTATCAAAAAACTTTAAAACCCAAATAAGGTAATAAGGTCTTACAAGTATTGGCATGTTGTATCTCTACTAAGGTTTCGAAAAAAATAAGGTTTTTTAATATAAAAACAATCCTTAGCTTGACGGCTATGCCCCAATTGGGGGAAATGTCCGAAGGTCAAAAGGGGTCAAAAACAGTGAACAGTGATCAGTAATCATTGAACTTTTGACTGTTCATTATTGAGAGTACATTTTATTTCTATTTATTTCTATGTACCTCAGTCTATTTCATCTTATAAATCCTGTCAATTAATTATTACGTATGTGTTTACCGGAATATTTCTTTGCCAAAACCCAACAACCCTTTTCTTCGACTGATATTTGCACAATTTATTCCTTACCATCTAAATTATTCATTTTTTTGTATCTTTAATTAAACATTTTAAATTTTCAAATGAAAAATTTACGATTTATTTTCCCGAATGCACTTACTCTTATCAATCTAATTTTTGGTTGTGCAGCTATTACAGTTGCGTTAATAGGTGAAAACGAATACAATGCTGCATGGCTGATAATCATTGCTGCAGTGTTTGATGTTTTTGATGGTTTTTTTGCCAAGTTGCTGAATGCAAGGTCTGAATTCGGAGTGCAACTGGATTCTTTGGCTGATATGGTCAGCTTTGGAGTTGCGCCGTCAATAATATTGTACAGGTGGCTATTGCTTGTGCTGACCAAACGGTCTATTTTCAGCACTTTTGAACTTACTTCGGCTAATTTTATGCAAAATGTTATTTTATTTTGTTCTTTTTTATTTGCGGTTGCTGTAGCAATTCGTCTTGCACGTTTCAATATTACACCTTCCAAAGGTAAATATTTTAAAGGACTGCCATGTACATCTGCAGCTTTGATAATAGCCTCAATATGGCTGATGCTTGGAAGCACGGAAAGTGAATTTATACGGGCAATTATATTAAATGTCTATGTTGTGCTAATTTTTATTGCTCTCTTGATATTTTTAATGCTATCGGGCCTTCATATGCTTTCACTTAAATTTGATGGATCTGCCTTTAAAAAGAATCTTTTACAATATATTCTAATTGTTGTATCGGTTTTATTAATTCTCCTTTATAACATAGTAGGGATATTTCTTTCATTGTTATTTTATCTTTTGCTCTCAGTCGTCACAAATTTTATTGGCAAAGCGGAAGTATAATATTTTAAATTTATTTCCTTGTTTGAAATACACCGACTAAAAAGTGTGTTTTATTCGTGAAACTCAAATTTCAAAAACTCCGCCTGAATGAAAGAATGAATTCTTTTGGGGAGGGGAGTTCATTGAAATTTGTAAGTTGAACGAATCCCGATAGCGAAGCGTAGCGGGATAAATGAGTTTAACCTGCCAGCCGGCTGGCAGGTGATCCGCTGCTTGCAGCGAAAAAACGGATATTCTTATTTGATACCTCGTCAGCTCTGCTTCGAGGTAAATCATTTAAGGTTATCTGATTTTTTTCAACGTGGTAATTTTTTATATAGACTGAGTAAAACAATTGACTTACACTATTGTTAAAGAATATTATTGCCCAATAATATTAAAATTCTCAACGGATCCGATTTCTCAAAACGGACATGGGATGAAATTTATTTTTACGGTAAGTTGTTTTTTTTAAAAAAACCGCTACCTTTGCAATCCAATTTTAGAATTAGTAACACAGATGTTTGTATGCCAACTATACAACAATTAGTAAGAAAAGGAAGAAATAAGATTGAGGATAAGAGTAAAGCTCCTGCCCTCGATTCATGTCCGCAGCGTCGTGGCGTATGTGTGCGAGTTTATACAACCACACCGAAGAAACCTAATTCAGCTATGCGTAAAGTAGCAAGGGTTAGACTTACCAACGGAAAGGAAGTTAATGCATACATTCCTGGCGAAGGTCACAACCTTCAGGAACACTCCATAGTTTTAATTCGCGGGGGCAGGGTAAAAGATTTGCCTGGCGTTCGTTATCACCTTGTAAGAGGTGCCTTAGACACTGCCGGTGTTGATGGAAGAAATCAACGACGTTCAAAATACGGAACTAAAAAGCCTAAAAAATAACAATATTAAGGTTTAGTATATAATGAGAAAGACAAAGCCTAAAAAAAGAGTTTTAGTACCTGATCCGAAATTCAAGGATACTTTGGTAACCAGGTTCGTAAACAATCTGATGTTCAGTGGCAAAAAGAGTGTTGCTTTCAATATCTTTTATGATGCAATGACAATTGTTGAGCAAAAAGCCAAAGAAACCGATGGTGCTCCGCTGGATATATGGAAAAAGGCATTAGAAAATATAACACCTCAGGTTGAGGTTAAGAGTCGCAGAGTGGGTGGAGCAACTTTTCAGGTACCTACCGAAATTCGTCCTGACAGGAAAATTTCAGTAAGTATGAAAAATTTGATTTTGTACGCACGGAAACGTGGAGGACATTCAATGAGTGAAAAGCTTGCCGCAGAGATACTTGCTGCATTCAATGAAGAAGGTGCAGCCTTTAAAAAGAAAGAGGATACTCACAAGATGGCTGAAGCAAATAAAGCTTTTGCACATTTCAGATTTTAAGTGAGATTTTTTGACATTACGGTTTTTAATATAGCGAACTAGCTGATAATTAGTGTTTAGATGGATGATAGCCTTAAATATACAAGGAATATAGGCATTATGGCCCATATTGATGCAGGTAAAACAACAACTACTGAACGAATTCTGTTTTATACTGGCATTACACACCGCATGGGAGAAGTCCATGACGGTTCGGCCACAATGGATTGGATGGTGCAGGAACAGGAGAGGGGTATTACTATTACTTCAGCTGCCACTACTACTTTTTGGAATTACAAAAATCAGGAAAATAAGATCAACATTATTGATACACCTGGGCATGTCGACTTTACAGTTGAAGTTGAGCGTTCGCTGAGGGTACTCGATGGTGCAATTGCCGTATTTTGTGCAGTGGGTGGTGTTGAACCACAATCAGAAACAGTTTGGCGTCAGGCCGATAAATACAATGTTCCCCGGATTGCTTTCATCAATAAGATGGATCGCACCGGCGCTGATTTTTTTGGTGTAGTAAACCAAATAAAAACCAAACTGGGTGCTAATCCGGTACCTATGCAAATTCCTTTCGGAGTCGAAGATAAATTCATTGGTCTTGTTGACCTAATTGAACGCAAGGCAATTGTTTGGAAGGAAGATGAAAAACTGGGTATGAAGTATGAATATTGTGCTATACCCGAAGATTTAATAGAATCAGTTGAAGAATGGCGTGCAAAACTTGTAGAATCCGTTTGTGAAACAGATGATGATCTGCTCATGAGATTTCTTGAAGACCATGAATCTATTTCTGTTGATGAATTTATGGAAGCTACAAGAAAAGCAACTATTAGCAGAAAAATTATACCTGTTTGTTGCGGCTCGGCATTTAAAAACAAAGGTATACAACGATTGCTGGATGCTATTGTTGCCTTGCTGCCAAGTCCATTGGATATTGGTGAGATTCACGGGATCAACCCAAAGAATGATGAGGAAATAACTCGCAAACCAGAAGCAGATCAACCGCTCGCAGCGCTGGCATTTAAAATAGCTACCGATCCATTTGTAGGCAGATTGGTATACATTAGAATTTATTCAGGAACACTGAATGCCGGTGATACAGTCTTTAATCCAAGAACGGGGAAGAAAGAAAGAATCAATAGGTTGTATCAAATGCATGCGAATAAGCAAAACCCAAAAGATAAAATTGAAGCCGGCGATATTTGTGCGGGCGTGGGCTTCAAAGATATAATTACCGGTGATACACTGTGTGATTTGAAACATCAGATCACATTGGAAATAATGACGTTTCCTGAACCGGTTATTGGCGTTGCAATTGAACCTAAAACACAGGCTGACGTCGATAAATTAGGTGCAGCGCTTCATAAGCTTGCAGAAGAAGATCCAACTTTCAAAGTTGCTTTTGATGAAGAATCCGGTCAAACTATTATCAATGGTATGGGTGAATTGCATATCGAAATACTCATTGATCGTCTGAAACGCGAATTCAAAGTTGAATGCAATGTTGGAGCGCCGCAGGTAGCTTATAAGGAAGCTATTACGGGTGAAGTTGTCCACCGTGAAGTATTCAAAAAACAATCGGGTGGTAGGGGTAAATTTGCTGATATTTCAGTGATATTTTCGCCTGCAGATAAAGATGTTGTAGGTCTTCAATTTGTAAACGAGATTAAGGGTGGGAATATTCCTAAAGAATACATACCATCTATTGAAAAAGGTTTTAAAGAATCTATGCGGAATGGCGTACTTGCAGGATATCCACTTGAAAGTTTGAAGGTGGTGTTAAAAGATGGTTCATTCCATGCTGTTGACTCAGATTCTCTTTCTTTTGAGATATGTGCAAAACAGGCATTCAGACATGGACTTAAAAAAGTGAAATCTGTTTTGCTTGAGCCAATTATGTCTGCTGAAGTTGTGACTCCGGAAGAATATATGGGAGATATCATTGGTGACTTTAATCGTCGACGTGGTCAGGTTGAGGGGATGGAAACCAAAGCCGGTGCTCGGGTAATTAAAGCAAAGGTGCCACTTGCAGAAAGATTTGGATATGTTACTGTCTTGCGCACCATTAGTTCGGGACGTGCTACATCAACTTTAGAGTTTTCACATTATGATGCGGTACCTGAAAATTTAGCAACCGAAATAATTGAAAAAATAAAAGGAACAAAAGCATTAGTATAATTATATAATGGATCATAATGAGCCAAAAAATTAGAATAAAACTAAAGTCGTACGATCATAATCTGGTAGATAAATCTGCTGAAAAGATCGTGAAAACGGTTAAATCGACTGGAGCAGTGGTAAGTGGCCCTATTCCTCTACCGTCGCAGAAAAAAATATATACCGTTCTTCGTTCACCTTTTGTAAATAAGAAATCAAGGGAGCAATTTCAGCTTTCATCATTCAAGCGTCTTTTGGATATATACAGTTCAACACCAAAGACTATTGATGCCTTGATGAAACTTGAGTTACCAAGTGGAGTAGAAGTCGAAATAAAAGTGTAATTCTTAAAATCGTAAAACGATGCCAGGATTAATTGGAAAAAAAGTTGGAATGACTTCCATTTTTGATGAAAATGGGAATAATATACCTTGCACTGTCCTAGAGGTTGGTCCCTGTGTTATTACACAGATAAAGACAAAGGAAATAGACGGTTATGAGGCGGTGCAAATGGCTTTTGATGAAAAGAAAGAAAAAAGCACAACAAAAGCGATGATCGGTCACTTTAAGAAAGCCGGTACTACACCTAAAAGAAAAATTATTGAATTAAGAGGAGTTGTGAAAGACTGGAAATCAGGCGATATAATCACAGTCGATTATTTTAATGAAGATGTTTGGGTTGATGTAGTGGCTAACTCAAAAGGAAAAGGTTTTCAGGGTGTTGTAAAACGCCATGGTTTCAGCGGTGTTAATGATGCAACACACGGACAACATAACCGAAGCAGGCATCCCGGATCATTGGGAGCATCTTCTTTCCCATCAAGAGTTTTTAAAGGGATGCGTATGGCTGGTCGAACTGGCGGCAATACCGTTAAAACCCTTAACCTTAAAATTGTTAAAATTATTCCTGAACAGAATGTTTTAATGCTAAAAGGTTCTGTACCCGGATCAAAAGGTTCTTACGTAATAGTTGAGAAATAATGGAATTAGCTATATTAAATACTGCCGGTCAGGAAACCGGTAAAAAAATCGCTCTTAAGGATTCGATTTTTGGAATTGAACCGAATGATCATGCTATTTACCTTGATGTTAAACAATATCAGGCAAATGGTCGTCAGGGAACTCATAAGTCGAAAGAAAGAGGAGAAGTAGCAGGAAGTACACGCAAAATAAAACGCCAAAAAGGTACAGGAACTGCTCGTGCCGGAAGTATTAAATCCCCTGTATTTCGTGGAGGAGGAAGAATTTTTGGTCCAAAACCACGTGATTATAGTTTCAAATTAAACAAGAAGGTTAAAGATCTTGCAAGATTATCAGCGCTTACTTATAAGGCTAGAGCTGAGGCAATTCGTGTAATTGAGGATCTGAATTTCGAGAAGCCTAAAACAAAGGATTACTTGAACCTGCTTAACAACCTGAAAGTAAGTGATAAAAAATCACTGCTTGTACTGAATGAACAAAATAAAAACATATATTTGTCGTCTCGAAATTTGCACGGTACAAGAGTTGTAACAATTTCAGAATTAAACACTTACGAGATAATGAACGCAACAAACTTAGTGTTTGTCGAGAGTTCAATAAACAACCTGCAAAAAGACGAATAAATTAGAAATACTTTGATACAATGGATATTATAATAAAACCTATAGCAACAGAAAAGATGACTGCTCAGGGTGAGTCCCTCAACAGATACGGTTTTTATGTTGATAAAAGGGCAAATAAAATTCAGATTAGAAAAGCAGTTGAAGAGATGTATGGTGTTAATGTCGCTGATGTTAATACCATGGTCTATTCTGGAAAGAAAAAGTCGCGTTATACAAAAGCCGGATTAACGGTAGGACGCACAAATTCATATAAGAAAGCATTAGTTACTTTAGCCGAAGGCGATAAAATTGATTTTTATAGCAACATCTGATCAATATGGCAATTAGAAAACTTAATCCTGTAACACCAGGCCAGAGACATAAGATAATAAGTACTTATGATGACATCACCTCGATGACACCAGAGAAGTCTTTGTTAAGGCCAATGAAAAAATCCGGAGGACGTAACAACGATGGTAAAATGACCATGCGTTATATTGGTGGTGGACACAAAAGAAGATACAGGTTAATTGATTTCCATCGCGAGAAAGATGGAATTTCTGCATCCGTTCATTCCATTGAATACGATCCAAACCGTACTGCAAGAATTGCTCTTGTAATATACGAAGACGGAGAGAAAAGATATATCATTGCTCCAAGCGGATTGAAGGTTGGACAAAAGATTCGTTCTGGTCAGGGGGTAGCGCCTGAAATTGGTAATTCACTTACATTGGGTGAAATTCCACTGGGTACTCTTGTTCACAACATTGAACTCAGACCTGGTCAGGGTGGCGTTCTTGCACGTAGTGCAGGATCATATGCCCAGCTTACATCCAGGGATGGTAAATTTGCAATTGTAAAACTTCCTTCGGGTGAAACCAGAATGGTCCTTGTTGCTTGCAAAGCTACAATTGGTACTGTATCAAACTCTGATCATGCAATTGAACGCTCCGGAAAAGCTGGAAGAAAAAGATGGTTAGGACGTCGTCCGAGAGTTCGTGGTGTAGCAATGAACCCTGTTGATCACCCCATGGGTGGTGGTGAAGGTCGTGCCTCAGGTGGTCATCCCCGTTCGAGAAAGGGTATGCCAGCTAAAGGTTTTAAAACCAGATCCAAGACAAAAGCGTCAAATAAGTATATAGTTGAAAGAAGAAAATCTAATAAATAATAAGAATCATGAGTCGCTCGCTTAAAAAAGGCCCTTTTATCGACTATAAATTGGAAAAAAGAGTCACCGAGATGAACAAGGGTGGAAAAAAACAAGTTTTTAAAACCTGGTCACGCCGGTCAATGATATCCCCAGATTTTGTCGGGAATACTATTGCTGTTCATAATGGAAATAAATTTATTCCTGTTTATGTTACAGAAAATATGGTAGGACACAAACTAGGTGAGTTTGCACCGACGCGTATTTTCAGAGGCCATGGTGGCAAACAGAAATAATTAGGCAGTTTAAGATAAAAAGATATTCAACAATGGGAGCAAGAAAAAGAAATAGGGCCGAACAACGCAAAGAAACTAGTAAAAGCACATGCTATGCTATGTTAAGAAATTGTCCTACCTCACCCCGAAAGATGAGGCTGGTTGCCGACATGATCAGGGGCAATGATGTAAACAGGGCACTTGATGTGTTAAAGTTTAGCTCAAAAGAAGCTTCACGCAGACTTGAAAAACTGGTTCTTTCTGCTGTTGCAAACTGGCAGAATAAAAATGAGAATGCCCGTTTGGAAGACAGCCATTTGATAGTGAAAGAAATTTTTGTTAATCAGGGACGTACTTTAAAAAGAATCCAACCGGCACCTCAGGGAAGAGCCTATAAAATTCGCAAAAGGTCAAATCATGTGACTGTGATCCTTGGAAGTAAAAACGAACAGGTTGAAGAAACAGTAAATTAAGAAACAACAGATTCAATCAAAATAAATGGGACAAAAAGTTAATCCGATAAGCAACAGGTTGGGGATCATCAAGGGATGGGATTCCAATTGGTATGGTGGAAAAAACTACGCTGACAAACTGGTTGAAGATGCGCGCATACGCGACTATCTGAATGCCCGGCTTGCTAAAGCAAGTATTTCAAAAATTATTATTGAGCGTACGCTTAAACTAATTACTGTTACAGTAAATACTGCCAGACCTGGAATAATTATTGGTAAAGGTGGTCAGGAAGTTGATAAGCTTAAGGAAGAATTAAAAAAGATCACAAGCAAGGAAGTTCAGATTAATATTTTTGAAGTAAAAAGACCTGAGTTGGATGCAACAATTGTTGCCAATAATATAGCCAGACAATTAGAAGGAAGGATATCTTATCGCCG
>Ga0182027_10001585_pt1 | contig 37857 bp, 22 predicted proteins | sample 712E1DmetaG_FD_121300 | JGI IMG/M metagenome (GOLD analysis project Ga0182027, IMG submission 121300) | Permafrost microbial communities from Stordalen Mire, Sweden - 712E1D metaG (Illumina Assembly) | ecosystem: Environmental > Terrestrial > Soil > Wetlands > Permafrost | place: Sweden...
CTTAATCGGCAGGGGAGAGTTAGTGTTGTTTCTAATCCTTACCTTGTTACTAACCGTATCTCCAGGATTAACAGACAGATCAAAGAAAACCGGCGAAACTGTTACATCATAATTGCTGGGAGTGGGAGTTTGGGCGAAGGCCTTAGCTAAAGCAGCAGCAAAGAATAAGACAATAACTAGAACGGATGTAAATATAATTTTCTTCTTCACCAGCATATATATTAAATTATTCCGGCAGGTTTATCTTATATTAACAATAATATTTTGTCAAAAGCAAGACCTAAAACTTTACGGTGTGGCCGTCCATGTTCCGAATGGGCTAAACGGAGCACACTGCGTTTTAGTATTAACGTCAGATGTTAATTGTGGTCCTACTCCGGCATTAGTACTCAGAGAAGAATTATTTATAAGATAATAGCTGGCTGCGTGAGACCCAATAGTCGCTCCAAATCCGCTGTTAGCTTGACTATTGTTATACCAAAGTCTGGCGGACTTTCCATTATTCTTAGATCCTATGCAACTATTTCTAACATAGAGCTCAATGCTTAACTGTGAACCTGTCGGGAAATTAACAGGAGAGAAAGAATTAAATGGAATAGCATCTAGATTAGCACCACTAAATCCTGCTCCTCCTGAGTCCACACTGTCTAATTCACCTGATGTAATTAACGTACCATTTTTATACACTTCAGCTTTTAAGTCGAATTTAATCCCTTTATCATTGCTGTTTTGTAAGCCTACCCAAACTTTGGCTGGAGAAAGGGTGGTTAGCTGTCTTGCTGGAATAGGCGTGAGTGTAGGAGTCATAGTGGGAATAGGCGATGGCGTGACTGTTGGGGTTGGTGTCAATGTGGGTGTTGGTATCTCGGTCGGAGTTGGCGTAGGGGCTTCGGTTGGTGTAGGAATAGGAGCTTGGTTTACATAAATTGTGGTTTCTTGACCGCCATTTAAAAGATAATTACTTATGCTGTTTGATAGATAGTTTAAGTCGTTTGGTGTTGCAGTAATAGTGTAGCCATTAGTAGACGTAGTTGTGTTCAATAGATATAGTGTGGCATTACCTAATGCGTCAGTGTCGCTCTCGTCATTCGAAACTCCGGTTACATTTGTTATTCCTGCAAGGTTAAAATTAAAGGGGGCAGGAGTTCCTGTTGCAGCGACATGTGCAAATACAGCTGTCGTAGGGGAAGTTGAGTCCCGCACCTTTACAGTTACATGTCCCACAATGTATCCTCCTAATCCAAAAGTTAATTGCCTACTGGCAGATAAATCTACATTGCCGGAAATAGTATATGAGGTGGGATTATTTGGCGTTTTCCCATTTGAGTGCGCAATAAACGTATAGTTTCCTGCAGGGTCTTTTGTATAATAATTACCCTGACCATCAGAGGTAGCACTATCAATAATGATGTTATTTTGAGTTAATTCAACCGTTTGATTTGCAAGCGGAGCTTCTCCGGACATAAAGCGGCCATATATTGTTGGCATTGTAGATAAAGTAGTAGTAGGCATTGTGAGACCATCAGTTAATTCAAGATTTGTTACAATTCTACTGTCGAAATAAGGACCACTTTGAGGATAGGCTGTAAAAATCGTTTCGCCTGGATTTGGACCGGAAGGCAGTAGATAAAAGACAATATTCCCGTTTCCGTCAGTAAATTGTGCATGTCCACCACCGCCCGTATCACCGGAATAACCCTTAAACTCTCCTATGTTTGGAACTGTAAAATCAGCTGGAATTGCTGTTCCATTGCTTACTGTTACATTACTAGCAGGTGTGCTATCGGGATTTTCTACGTGAAAATTCACATGGATAGTTGGAATTGTAATATCTTGAGTGGTATCTTGAGTAAGCGAAATTGACGCGGCACTGACCTGAAAACTTTGAGGAATATTGAGTGGCGCATCTATACTTCCCCTGCCGTTTGTTATTAAAAGTTTGTAATTAGTTTTAGGAAAAACTCGGAAGAAATAAATACCAGTGTTATCGGTTACATAGTTTACGGAGACAGTTGCGTTATTTTGTTCTACGTAGGTCAAGCCTGTAGAAATAGAGCTAATTGATTGACCGTCTGGAGTAAGAATTTTTCCAGTTAATACTATGCTTCCGGGAGATGGATCTAGAGCAATGTCGAGAACCGTATCTCCGCTTATCTCAACGTTGGTTATTGTTTTTTGCTGAAATGCATCATTCTCAGTTGGAGTTACAACAATATTGTATGTTCCAGGGTATGGAGTTAAGTGATAGATTCCATTTGATGTGTTTGATACAGTATCGGTTAAGCGTTGATTAGTATTTGGGTCTACGACTGCAACATCAGCAAAACCTACATAATGTCCCTGACCATCGGTTACTTTTCCGGTAAGGTTTACGGTGTCTGTGGCAAAAGCAAAATGACTTAAGCCTAAAAACGCAACAGAAATAATCATTGAGGAGAGCAGGAGTTTATAATGTTTGTGCATCATGCTTAGAATGATCCAGCGGCGGTAACTGTTAATATATCTGAATAATCAGATGCTGCAGCTTGAGTCGATGCTATTTTTGCCCTTAAAGTGTATTTAACAGTAGAGCTTCCTGTTGGGGTGGTTAGGGTTGCTGTTTGATGAAAAATTCCTCCGTCGAAATGTCCACCGGAAGACGAACCATTACCAGTGTAGCCAGCTGCAAGAGTTGGGGGATTTGTGCCCCCTGCTAATGTATCAATAACGACACCTGTAGCAGATGTCAAATCTGTTACAGTTGGGTAAGAGCTTGGACTCGTTATATCTGCATTGGCGTTTGTGGAATGTAATCCTCCACCGGTTCCCCCAGTAGCTGACGTACCTTTAATCCAAGACGTATATCCATTTCTTGCATTTGTATATACGGTTTGAGTAATTCCGGTAGGGTCGGAAGTGACAGAGCCCGTAGATAGAGTTCCAAGAGCGACAGAATTCGCATTTAAAGAAAATGTCATAGTGGCAGAGACAGAAGCGGAAACTGTAATCGTATCCGCAGCTGCCGCAACAACTGATGTTGCGAATACCATGTCATCTGTATATGGTGCTCCGCCTTGGGTTTTTAGTTCGCCTGTTTTATCGTTTCCTGCTGCTCCGACAGTCGAAGCTGCTGTGCCTGAAAAGTTAAAGCAATAGTAATGTCCGGCGGTAAATGCGGTTGTTGGGAAGGTTACAACTAAGCCGCTTACAGCGGATGCATTTCCAATTCCCGGCCATGCTTCTGCCGCTCCGCCGCCTACTGGATCTTTTTCCTGAGCTACAATACCGGTTGTGTTTGCGGTCCAATTCCCAACAGTTGACGAAATTGTCCAGCCCTGTGGAAAAACGATTTCAGTTTTTGTTTGGGTAGTTAAAGTGGATTTTAAGCAAGCAGTTCCGGAAATAGTGGAGCCCGTTGCTAATCTATCAAATCTTACAAATCCCTCGGTTACGGTAGCATGAGCTTGTTGTGGATAGAGTAATGGATAGACAACGCTTAAGAGAAGAATAGATAATTGCAGCAAAAGACTAAGTGAAACTTTTGGATCTTTTAGATTAGGTAATTTAATTTTGGATAAATGCATATAATTTCTTTACTTAGTAATAGCAAAACATTTTTTTAAATGTTTGTCAATAGGGCAATTTAGTCTTTGCTTCAATTAGAACGATCCGGTTGCCACAATGGTAATAGTATCGGTATAATCTCCTGCCGGTGGAGTAGTTGTTTTCGATTTGGCTTTTAACTGAAAAGAGGCTTGTCCGCCTGTTACAGGTGAGCTACTGGAATCGGCAAATTCTCTTTTGGTTGTGTCGACGATTCCAACAATATCTCCGGATTGATTATAGGGGCTTAATAATTCCATTGGAGCACCGGAAGTCGAAGTTCCCCTGGCGCCATATCCTTCCAAAATGCCGCCGCTACTTAAATCGTTGTTGGCGCTGGGAATTGTGTAGCCGCCAGCAATTGCAGTAGGACTCTTAAGTCCAGTATTGGTTCCATATAAATAGATTAATCCGCCGCTGTTAGCATTGGTTGTAATAGTAGTTGTAACTTGATCGGAAGAGGTGGTAACTGTTCCGGCATTTAATTGTCCGATAAAAACCGAGAACGGCGGAGAGGGTTGGCTAGTCGTTCTGACGCTAAGCGTAAAAGACGGATTTACAGTTGTCGCCGAGGCTATTGCGCCCCATCGTCCTTGTTGGAAAGTGCCTCTTTTGGCTGCGACTCTGGCATAGTAAGTGGTGCCGGCAGAAAGTCCAACTAAAGTAAAAGTAGATCCACTATTCCAGGTGGTGTAAGTTTGCCAGTCGGGGGTTGCTCCTAAGGTGTTGCTACTGCTTTGCACGTAAAAAACATTTTGTGAAAAATCAGCCGAGTTTGAGGCAATTTGGATTGCGAAAGTGGTATCGGTTGAGTTACTTGCGTTATTAATAGAAATGTTTAATTTATTATAGTAACTATTGGACGGATTAGTAATTGTTGGTGCCGGTGGAGTATTGGGTTCCAACGTGTAAGTTAGTCCGGGCAACATCATATAAGTAGATGAGCTAAGACTGGCGCTTTCTACTTGTCCTGAAATTCCCTGCAGAGAGTAGGTTGCGGATGTGGAATTGACTGTTCCGCCGGATCCAAACCCGTAATCTTTTAATTCATAAGTGCCGCTAGATGGGCCGGCAAAAGCCTGATTTATGAGTAAGTAGTTTACTATAAAGAATATTACGATATAGATTGATATATGTTTAATTTTCATAATTTAGATCGGTAAATAGAAAACGCTTAAGCCAAATAACGGATGTAAATAATCAAAAGTAAATACTTGTGAAACACCGCGTCTATTTGCCAAAACAGCTCTTAAACTTTGTGAAAATGTTAGTTCGGTTGACTGATAATTTATTAAAGTTTTTAACGCCGCTTTAATGTCGCTTTCTTCAGGATAAATAATATTAATATTTCCCAAAAAAATGGTTCTTAAAAAATCTTTTGAAAGCGATGGACTTATCTCCATATATATATGATTATAAACCTCGGTTAAAGTATTCGTGTCGGTAAATAGGGTGTATTGCTGTTCGGCACAGAACCTAAAAAAAGCCGATGCCTGATCGTGTTTTGGGTGGGCGCGGTCAATCAGCGCAAAAAAAGCACTTGGTGCGACGTAAACTTTTTTACTGGTTGTCATAATTAACTAGAAAGATTCAAACTTGCTCCGCGACCTTTTAATCTAAAAAGCGGATCGTCGAGTGAGAATATTTTTGCCGGATGAAGTTTGCTTTTTATAATTTGTTTTTGCGACGGACTAGCGGAAAAATCTTTGTTAAAATCTGTAAGACTTGATTCTTTAATTCTAACATTTCCGCCAACCCTTATTGCTTTTAATTTTCCCTCCTTAATGTATCGGCGAATTGTTAGGGGATGGACCTTAAGAATAAACGCGACTTGTTTGACATTTAATAAGTTTTCCATAAATCTTTTTAGTTTTAGTTTTTAAGAATAACGATTTCTGTGAAAATTTATATATGCAATAGTATATAATCTTAAGTAATAATATGCAAGTCCATCCAGGATTTGACCTCAAGCTCTATAATTGCTGTAATTAATACTAACGTAGTTAGTATTAATTAATGTTTAACGTACACTTTAATTTTAGATCCGTCTTGACCAGTTTGGCAATAGTCTTTTTACTGACTAATTTTTCACTGTTTTTCACAACCCCGGTTAACGCTGCAAACGGCATAAATAAAACGATAAATTTTCAGGGAAAACTGGTTAATAATTCCGGTGGAACAAATCTGGCTAATGGTACATATTCCATGACTTTTGCGTTCTACAACCATCCAACGCTTGGAACAACAACCACGGGCTATCTCTGGAAAGAGGTATATACAAACAGCGTAACAGTGACCGATGGCATTTTCCGAGTCGCTCTCGGATCTCAAACTGCATTTCCTGCTAATTTTAATTTCAATTGGGATGGGCTTTATCTGGGGGTTACGGTAGGAGCGGACTCCGAAATGACCCCCAGAATCCAAATGGCCTCGGTTCCATTTGCTTTTAACGCTCAGCAAGTGGACGGCCTGACAATTCAGGATTCCGCCGGAGTAGCTTCAACTTCGGCAACACTTAAGATAGGCACAAGTGGAGGAGCTCCGGTTACAGTAAATTTGGGAGCAAATAATTTGACATTTACAACCACTGGCACAACAACATTAGCTCTTCCGGCAGTAACGACAGGTACGGTAGTTGTTGATACTTTGCAGGGGGATATCACCGGAGCTAGTAAGAACATTACAGCTTTGGCTGGGTTGACGATTAATGCCGCTGGGAAAATTAATTCAGCTACGGCAGGAATGTTAACGATTGGAGATACAACCACGAATCAGTTGATATTAGGAGGCAGTAATCTGAGCGCGGGAATGACGTTAGCCGTGGGGAGTGGTCAAGACTTTACATTCCAGAAGAATGGATTAGCTTTTGCCTGCACGGGTACAGATAAGCTAACGCTTAATTCCTCAGGTCAGCTGAGATGCGCAACGGATCAAACAGGTGCCGGCGTAACGTCTCCTTTTGTTGAGCTTGGCGGCGTAAATGGGGGATTGGTTTACGAAAGTAATACAACTACGGATTTTCTGTTGGGAGGCCAGTCCACAGCTTCAGCCAGATTTAGGGTAACTGGTAATCTTCCAGGCGCAGGAACGTTAGTAGTAGCTTCGATTACCGGTGAAACTTCATTCGCAACATTAGCCGTTAATAATGACGGTTTAGGTGATATTTTTACTGCTTCATCTTCGGGGGTGCCTTTGTTCACAGTCAGGCAAAATGGAGGTGTGGTAATGGCGGGAAACAGTTCGGGAATTAGTTTTACCGGCACGGGCATAAACTCAATTACAACGGCCGCTGATCAAAGTTTTGCGATTAATCCAGCGGGTCAAGGTTTAGTTGGCATAAATACCGATGGGGTAACTCCTCGAGCCAATTTTGATGTTAGGGCGAATGTTGGAACAATTGCAATCGCCTCGGTTTCGGGCGCAACTTCTTATGCAGCATTAACAGTCGATAATTCCGGCACCGGCGATTTAATTACTGCTTCTACATCGGGCGCAACCAAATTTGTGGTTAGGCAAAACGGCTCAGTCGGCATCGGAAACGGAACTCCTACGGTTTCTGCGGGATACACGCTGGATGTTTTGGGGAACGCCAGGATTGGCTCAAGCAACACATCGGGAGATGATATTTACAAGGCAACTACTTCTGATTTTACGCAAGGAACAAAATGCACGGGAACAAATTATTGTGTTTCGCCGGCAATTGACGGAGCGGATACGGTTACAACTGCGAATAATCAGCTACAGTTGGTAACTGATTTAATAAGCGCTCCCGGATTTACCGCATTAACTGCTCCGACTAACGGTACGGGAACAGGGCAGAATATCGGCGCCGGCGCAATTGCGATTCAAAGGCCGGATTCCAAATTCTTAATAGTTGCCGGCGGCGGTACAAACGTAACCAGAATTTACGATCCGGCTACTAATGCGTTTATAAATAGCATTCCTACGATGCTTAACAACGGAGCGGGAAATCTTGCCTTCCAAAGAGCAGATGGTAATTTTATGATCGTTATGGGAGGAACAAATCAGTCGAGTATTTATTATCCAGCAGGAGCAGCTAATGCCGGTACGATGAGAGTAGGACCAGTATTAACCAATACGGTTGGAGTGGGAAGCCAGGTCATGAGAAGATCGGATGGAAAGTTCTTAGTGCTACTTGGCAATGGTACTCCGACAACTAATCTTTATGATCCAACATCGCCTCCGATGCCGCCGGCACCGCAGGGTACTGATTCCGGAAACTTTAACAACGGACCTAATTTAACCGGTAACGTTACCACCGGAAGCTTTGCTTTCGAAACGGTTAATGGGACCTGGATTGTTGGTTTGGGAGGAAATACGGTTAATACTTATAATCCGGTAACCGGAGTTTTTACAGCCGGTCCTAATTTAGCCGGCGGTGCGACAACCGGGGCAGGAGCGCATGTTATTCAAAGGCCGGATTCCAAATTCTTATTAGTGATGGGTGCGGGCAACGCTCCAACTACAACTCAAGTATATGATCCGGTTACAAATACCTGGACCAACACGAGTACTCCGACTTTGTCTGGAAACGTAGGCGCCGGCGCGCATTCGATTCAGGAATCTAATGGGAATTGGGTTACATTCCTCGGCGGAGGAAGCGCTGTTACCAATCTTTACGATCCGATAAACGGAGGAACATATGGAGGGTATACTAACGTTGGCACGTATGATCCTGATCTTACCGTTGCCGGAAATTCTGTTAATACCGGTGGTTTATCGTTCCAGAGGCCAGATGGAAAATATATCATTGTTTCCGGAGGAGGATTACAAACGTACACTATTTATGATGGTGGTTGGAATACTACCGGAACGTGGACTTCGGAAGCAATTGCCACATCTAAGATTTCGACCTACTCCGCGGTAATGTGGACCGGCGATCCGCCATCGGCAAATAATAATGCCCGTTTAGATAAATCAACGACAGATGTTTTTGTTAAAACTGCTGCAAGTTTGGGTGAACTTACCACAAACCCGTCCAATAAATGGAATAATGTTGCGGCCAGCGGAGGTTTAATTGGTGGAATTGCGAATCCGGCGGCAGCGGTGCAAATGCAGGTTACTTTTAATGCGCCGGTTAGATCTTATCCGCAGCTTGTTACAAGCAATATTAATCAGTCTAATGTTTGGACAGGGGAGGGCGGCACTTTTAATAGAAGAACTTTCCTCCAGCCAACTATCTACAGCTTAAGAATTACCGATCCGCTGGTGCAATATGGAGGATTAGCAAATGATCCAGCTTTTGGCAGAAATTTTGCCACATCAGGCGCGCTTTTAGAAGGAGTAGTAACTGATAATAATAATCAGTTGACTTTGGCGATCAATAGGAATCTGCCAACAGCCACTATTTCCGCAGGCTTTATTATTGCTTCGTCGTCGGCAAATTTAGGCGCTTTAGGCGTAAACGTTGGAGCTGGAGCAAACGTTATTCAGATTCCTAATGGTCAATTTATACTTATGGTTGGGGGAAATTCTCTTTTAACCAAGCTTTATGACCCGGATTCAAACACTTGGACAGCCGGACCGGCTCTTCCCGCTGGTTGTAATTCCGGTTGTCATTCATTCCAGCTGCCAAATGGTGGATTCTTTACTGTTTTGGGTGGAGCGACTAAAAATACGGCAATTTACGATCCTGCTTCGAACACATTTTATGCCGGACCTACTCTTGTTACCTCGGCCACCACCGGTTCGGTATCGTTCCAGCGACCGGACGGTCTATTTGTTATATTAATCGGTGGATCTGCCGTAACTAATATTTATGATCCTTTCTTAAACCAAGTATTCTTAGGGCCGTATTCATCCATATCGCCAGGCGTAAATTTTGGCGCTGGAACGTCAACCATTATGAAGTCTGATGGGAGAGTGTTAATACTTACCTCAAGCACAGTAACCATGACATATGATTATGTCACTAACGCTTTCATAAGTAACGGCACAGGTGAAACAATTGCCGCCGCCGAAGCGGCCGGATCTGCTCCGTTCCAGCTGCCAAGCGGTAGATGGTATGTCCCAAGAGGCGGAGGTAATAACACCGGTTCGTACATAGATCCGATATTAAATACTATAGCGGCTGCGGGGACGATGGCAACAGCGGCCAATACAGGAGCTTTTTGGATTCAACGCCCCGATGGTAAAGCCTTACTTGCCACCGGTGGTAGCACGTCTACTACCAATATCTTTGATCCTCAGGTTGATGGAGGAACACAGGCTATGACTGCCGGTCCGACTCTTCCATGTTCGGTTGGAGCTGGTACTGTAGCCTTCCAAAGGCCGGATGGTGCATATGTTTTGATTTGCGGAGGAAGCACCAACTGGGGAGTTATTGATGCCGGTTGGAATTTGGGAGGAAGTTATTTCTCAGAGCAAATTTATGAGCCAAACCTTTCTGCCAACACGGGAATATTTTGGCAGGCTGCTAATAACCAGGGAAATATTTACGTTAAATACAGAACAGCTGCAACTCAAGCTGCTTTAGGAATGGCTTCCTGGAAAACTGCGCCTGCAAGTGGCAGTCAGCTCTCGATTACAACGGGAGATCAGTGGGTTCAAACCAGATTCGATTTGCAGGGATCGCTTCCCGATATGCCAGGCTCGATGAGTAGGATTTGGGGAGCTTCAGATACCAGCAGCAACACGGTTTATTACAGAACTGTTGCCGCGCCGACTTTGGCTTCGTGGAAATTAATGAATTCGACCACGCCGACAATTTTAACCCTTACTGCCAACGGTTCAAATGCATTTAGATTCTCTGCCGACGGCCAGGCCTATACATCTGCCGGAGGAGCATGGAATTCAGGCGGCGCTGATTTGGCAGAAAATTATACCTCGTCTCAGGATTTGCAGCCAGGCGAAGTAGTGGTTGGAGATAAATTAAATTCGCAAAACGTAGTTAGGTCTACTAGTCCATACCAAACAAACATTATGGGAGTTGTTTCTACTAAGCCGGGATTTGTGGCCGGCGCTTATACGCCGGATTCGTATCCGATAGCGCTAGTCGGACGTGTACCGCTCAAAATCTCAACCGAAAATGGACCAATTTATTCTGGAGATTACTTAACATCGGCTTCAATTCCGGGGTATGCCATGAAAGCAACGGTTGCCGGAAGAGTTTTGGGAACGGCACTTCAGGATTTTGATCCTTCCGATCCGACCCAAGTTGAAGATTGTCCGAAAGATGGGGCAGGAAGCTTAACGACCACTAAGTGCGGAACAATTACTGCCTTTATTAATCTAACAAGCTATAACGGCCAAAATGTCGAATTGGCGATGGCAGATGCCGGCTTTACGGGCATAGCCTCACAAAGCGCAGGACTTAGCAATATTCAAGCCAATACGGGCTTGAATTCCTACATGAATCAAGTTTCAGTTAAAGATCAAAACATCTTATCTTACATAGAGAGCTTAAAAGACGCCGGTTCGGCAGCGTTTGATTCATCAGAGGTTTTTGCCGGTAAAGTAGTGGCGGGAGAAGTAATTAGTCCAAACATTGTGGCCGACCTAATTACTGCTAAAACGATTAGGGCCGATCATATTGAAGGCTTGGAGATTTTGACAAATAGAATATCTGCTTTAGAAGCCAACACGGCGGTACTGTCTGACGCAACAGGATCAGCTCAGTTGGCAACAGCGTCGGCTCAGCTGCCATCAACCCTTAATTTATCTAGTCTTAATGTCGACGGGCTAGCAACGGTTTCGGGCGATCTTAACGTAAAAGGCAACGGCTTTTTCCAGGGAGCATTGAATGTTTTGGATAGTATTACGACTAATAATCTGCTCGTTTCGCAATTTGCCTACTTTATTAACGATGTTGTCTTTAAAGGAAATGTTAGATTCAATGGCACGCCAACGTTTAATAATGATACGGCCGGTTTTGCGGTTATAAAACAAGGTCAGGACACTGTTCAAATTAATTTTAATCAAGAATATGCCAATACACCGGTTGTTACAGCCAGTATCGCTTTGGATAAAGTGGGGGACAGTGTTTCGCAAAAACAACTGGAAGATGCGATTCTAAGCGGTAACCTGTCTTACGTTATCACGCAAAGAACAACTAAGGGATTTGTAATTAGACTTAATAAACCGGCAGCGGAAGATCTTAACTTCTCTTGGGTTGCCTTATCTGTTCAAAACGCAAAAACTTCAGGTTTAAATATCGTGGTTACACCTGAGCCTCAGGCTACACAGTCGGCAGCTTTCCAATCAATTTTAAACCAAATTGAGACACCAACGCCAACAGTAGCGCAATAAAATAGATTGAAATAGCAATCGCTTTGCTATAATATCTAAGATATGTCTGTTTTTAAAAATAAACGGCTTTATTCGGGTTTAATACTTTTGTTCATGGGAATCTTCATTGGTTATTTTGGGAATAATCTTTTTTCAGCTAAAAATCCTAACAATAATCAGCCCCAAGATACCGCTTCGGAATTTCATTCGGGTAACGGTGCGTATAAACTTATAAATCCGCTTTATGAATGCAATACCGGTGAAAATTACGGTACCAAGGAGCTTTCCAGCTTAAAAAACAGCATTGATGGCTATATTAATCAGCTCACAGTTAAAAATTCTGTTACCAGCGTAGCGGTTTACTACCGTGATTTAAATAATGGTCCATGGTTTGGAATAAACCAGCATGATGTTTTTGCTCCATCCAGTCTTTTAAAAGTTCCGGTAATGATGGCTTATTACAGAATGGCAGAATCTAATCCGGCAATTCTTGACAAGAAAATAAAATACGCTACTCAGCCGGATGGCGTGATCTCGCAAAATTTCCAGACTCAAAATCCGATTGTTTTGGGGCAAACGTATACGGTAGAGCAATTAATCGAAAGCATGATCGTCGGTTCCGATAATGTAGCCTTAAGGCTTTTGGAAGATAATATCGATAACCAAAAGATTGATCAAGTGACAATTGATTTAGGAATTACAACAGCTACTAATTCCACACCGGATGACTTTATGGATGTGCAGGAATATTCAACTCTTTTTAGGGTTTTGTATTATTCAACTTATTTAAATAAGGATTATTCCGAAAAAGCCCTGCAATTATTAAGCCAGGCGGAGTTTAAGCAAGGATTAGTTTCGAATTTACCGAAAAATATACTGATTGCGCATAAATTCGGCGAAAGAGAAGTGGGAAATGGGACTCATCAGCTGCATGATTGTGGAATAGTTTACTATCCCGATCATCCATATCTTATATGCGTTATGACAAAGGGACCAGGTTTTAATGACTTAGCAACAACTATCCAGCAAATTTCAAGTAAGATTTACGCAGAAGCTACAAAAATGTACCACTAACCCAGAATTAAGAAGTAAGAATTATGAATTAAATATTCAGGTTCATATTTTGACTTTTGACATTTGATTTTTGAATTCCGTAGGGTATACACTAATAGTATCTAATGAAAAGGTCTGCCCGTTTTTTTAAACCGCTGTTATTTTTAGCAATAGTTACCATTGCTTTATTCTTTTCTCCAAAAACAGTCTTCGCAAAACTTTACGACTGCTCGGTTACTCTTGATACCCCTATCGTAGACATAAACACCACGTCAGATGTCGTATTTGAGACAACTAATAATGATAGTAGCGATGGGAGAATGCTGTGGATAGGCATTACTACCCCAACTGGTTCAACCGGGGATTTTACAATTCAAGACAGCGGCAGTAGCAAGTCTTTTAACGGTTTTGACGCGGGAGTGAATAACTATGTGGATGAACGTGTCACTGTGGTGTCCGGAGGAAATGCAGTGCGTTCTTCCGATTGGTTAGTTCAGGCTTCTGATGATCCGAACGGAGCAGATCCTACGACGTGTAGTGGAAATACCGGAATGCAAATCATTGACCCGGCTACTTATCAGCCGCCGCAAATTTCCGGTGTAACGGTTTCCAACGTTACCGATACGTCAGTGACTTTATCTTTTTCTACCAATCGAGATGCAACAGTTGAATTAGATTATGGAAAATCTGATTATGGACAAAGTAAAGCCGAATCATCTCCAACTAGCGCACATTCATTTAATCTTGATTCGCTTACCGCCAATACGACTTACCAATTTTTAATTAAAGCGACTAATGATAATGGTGAAACTGATGGCAGCGGTAATTTTACGACTGCGGCCACTCCTTATGCCACGTCCACTCCGCAAGTAATTAATACCGTAACAACAACCACGGTAACAACTACCACCGAAAGAACTTTAACGCCAACACCAAGTCCAACGCCTGTCCCCGATACAACTCCTCCTGCAATTTATGTCACAACTGATTTTTCTAAGCCCTTTGCTCAATCTCCTCAAATTTCGGGACGGGCAACCGATAATAAGGCAGTTGCGAAAATGGATTATTCTTTAGATGGCGGACATAACTTCTTGCCGATAGATAGTGCTCCTGACCTTGGTAAAGCAGCTACCAGCTTTAGTTTTTTGCCATCTCCATTGGATGATGGAAATTATGCGTTAGTTATTAGGGGAATTGATTCCAGTGGTAATATTGGAGTTTCAAAAACCTATACGCTAGTTATCGATAGGATGCCGCCACAAGCGTCCGGCGTGCTTTTCTCAATTGGCCCGCAGATCGTAGATCCTAGGAGTAATGGTACGGTTGTAGCACTAGCCGGTCAGCCGCTTAGGATCACGCTGTCTGATGTAGGAGGAGCAACTGGAGCGGCCATAATGGTTACAAACCTTTTGGATAAAAACGACCGTCAAACTTTTGTTCTTCGCAAAAACTCAGATACCGGGCTTTGGTCCGGCACATTTTCTCTAAAAACAGGCAGCTATCAATTAATTTTTAGCGCTATTGATGGAGCGAGTAACAAAACAACCAGAAATTTAAATAAAGTGCTGGTTGTTTCAAATGGCAAGCTAAGTGGCTCAAACGGGGAAGCAATCATTGGTAAAATAACTGTTTATTACCAAGAACCGGTAACAAATTCCTGGGCTGTTTGGGATGCAAGTGCGTATTCACAAAACAATCCGCAAATAACAGATGGAAAAGGAGATTACAGCTTATTCCTTCCGCCGGGTAAATATTATCTTCATATTGAAGCTTCCGGCTTTAAAACAACAGATACGGAGTTTTTTACAATTGATTCTCCTCAACCTATAAATGCCAATTTTACGCTTAAATCTTTAAAGTTGCTTTTGTCTTTGGGTCCAATAAAAATTTTCCTGCCGGATTTTTCTACTCTTTCAGTTCTCTTTGTGAATAATCTGCCTCAATTAGCCGCAAGCGCAAGTGAATTGGTTGGGCAAAACACGCCATTTTTTAATCTTACGGTTAGCAATCAAAGCGCATTTACAAGCGATTCTTTAACGGGAAAGCCAACAGTTTTAACATTTTTAAATACCTGGTCACCGGAGTCTACCGAACAAATTTCAATTTTAGATAAGTTTTCCAAAAACAAGGATTTTAATAGCGCGGTGATCGTTGAAGGTGAAAAAGTTTCCAAAGTTTATGTCTTCCAAAAGCGGGGAGGGTATAGCTTGCCGGTGTTTGCCGACCCGGATGCGACACTGGCAATTCCTTATAATTTGAGTTCTTTGCCGGTTCATTACTTTTTAGATAGAAAAGGAGTTATTAAAAAAGTCATTTACGGCGCCCTAAACGAAGAGGAGCTTGCAAATACACTAATAAATATCTCACAATAGAGTATAACAGGATTAACGATTGAGGATTAAAGATTAAGGAATATTAAAAATAAGAACGGATTATTCATTAATCAGAAATCATTAATCTTTAATCAAATTAATTTATGCTGATAACACAATTCTTACTGGAGAACCTGCATTTCGCAATAAATCTGTTTGCGTCCTTGGTCTTTTTTGCCGTTTCCTGGCTTTATCTGGATGCTTGGATGGAAACAAAAGAACACAAGGAACTACTTAAGATAATCGGCTTTGCGCTTTTTTCACTCTCTTTCTTAATTCACGCCACATATATCGAACAATCGGTTTTGACAAATGCGCTTTTTAATAGCTCTTTAATCGAAACAGCAGCAAATATTGCTAAACTGGCTGCGTTTTTATTCCTAATTATCGGTTTGGTCATTGACCCAATCCAGCCAAAACCGGTTTATAAAGATCAAGAGCCGGCACCGGTTCAACCACAACCTCAAGGAGTTAGCGTGGCAGCCATTGGCACTTTTTCTTTGCAAGTTGTTGCTTGGGCAGTTTGCTTTCCAATATTGGCTTTGGCCACTTTCCTACTTTTCTTGAGACGCGCAACAGTTGGACTTGAGAACCATCTTAAGCCTTTAACGTTTGGATTTTTCTTTATATTCCTATACGAACTTTTCTCTTTAAGTAAAATTTTTGAAAATACCATCACGATTTCAATTTATAATATTGTTGCGCCGTTCGGTCCACTTTGGATTTTAGCTCATCTCTGTCTTCTTATCGGCGTTGCCATTATTGCCAAATGGGTATTTCAGTATCTTTTAGAAAGACTGCAGACGGAAATTTTTATGATTTTCAATATTTCAGTTTTAATTATCTTTTTAATTACGACAGTTTCGTTTACGGGACTTCTTTTGGTTAATTTAAGTCAAAACGCGCTATCGCATTTAACAACCGATGCTAATGTAGTACAGTATGCGATTTCATCCAAACAGGCAGAGACTTTGTCCGATGCCGAAGTTGTTTCACAAAATCCACAGCTACAAACCGCAATTACAGCTTCCGACAGAAAAACTTTGAAAGATCTCTCGACTTCAATCCTTTTGGCCAAAAAGCAGTCATTCTTAATTGTAGTTGCATCTTCTGGTGCAGTTTTAATGCGAGGAGAAGACAATGAAAAGATCGGTGATTCGCTTTCCAACGACGCATTATTTATAAGAGCTATGCGGGGAGAAAAAGCCTCCTCCGTTGCAACTCACGACGGGCCAATTGCGCCGGTTGTGTCAATCCGTTCTGGGGTTCCAATTGTTGTTTCCGGCCAAACAATAGGCGTTGTAATTGTAGGAAATGATATTGACAACGCTTTTGTGGACGGCTTAAAAACCACCACTAAATTAGACGTCTCAGTTTACGCGGACAATGTTTTGTCAGCTACCACTTTTATTGCTTCAGACGGAAAATCTAGATACATTGGCGTTAAGGAAGAAAATAAAGATGTAAGCAAAAATGTATTAATTGATGGTAAAAATTACTCAGGAGAATTAAGCATTCTTAATGTCCCATATTTTGCCGCATTTACGCCTCTTAAAGACGTTGACGGCAATCCGGTTGGTATGCTTTTTGCCGGAGAAAAACAGGTATCGGTAATTCAAGCAGCTTCTAGCTCAATCGAGTACACATTTATAATCGCGGTTTTATTCCTCCTTTTTTCTATACTGCCGTCATTCCTTATTTCCAAGTTTATAACCAATCAATTTAAATAATTATGTCTAAGTTGACACTAAAAATTACGTTAGTCGTAGTTGCTCTTATTGTAATTATCGATGTATTTCAAATCGGAGCCGCCAGTCTATTCCATGGAAATAGCCCAAGGTTTATATTAGTAACCCTAGCTGATTCCGTTATTAGCATGGTGGTTATGCTTATAATATTAAGAATTTTTATTATTTCAAAATTAAAAAAGTTGAGTGAAAATGTTAATAAAGTAAGGGATCCTCTAAGTCCCGAGGAAAGATTGGATGATAAAGGGAATGATGAATTTGCAAAAACAGCTTCAAATTTTAACCAGTTACTTGATGATTCGGAAAAATTTAAACTGGCAATAGAGAATTCTTCGGATCATGTAGTAATGGTTGATTCCGATCAAAAGATTGTTTATGCCAATAAAGCAGCAGAAAAGTTAACCGGATACACAAAAGAAGAGATGATTGGCAATACGCCCAGACTTTGGCAATCGGAAGAAACAGCAAAATTAATAACACAAACAATTATTAATAAAAAAATTCCTTTTGAAAGCGAATTACAGATTAAAAACAAATCAGGAGAAATGTGTCCGGTAGAAGCTAAAATGTTCCCAGTTGTTGACAAAAACGGGCAGATTAAGCTTTTGATTGGTATTCTGCATGATGTTTCTCCCGAAAAAAAGCTAAAAGAGGGTTTGATGATGGAGAACCAGCAGATTGCCCAAAAAGTCCAAGAGCAAACAAGTATTATTGAGGAAAAAGAATCAGAGCTTTTGGGTTTAATTAATAGTATTTCCTTGGGCTTTGTTATGTTTGATATGAATGGCAAGCTGCTGTTTGCGAATCCGGCGGTTGAGAGAATTACCGGTTTAAGAATTTCTGACGGAACAATAGATTCCGTAGGGGAGCTTTTTGGAAAAACGTTTGAGGTTAAGGAAAGATTCCAAAAGTGTCTCTTAGAAAGAAGGGTGGTTGATATTAAGGAAGTCACTCTTAATAACCGGTTCATGCATGTATCTTTTAATCCGATATTCTCTTCCAGGGAATTGATGGCTTTAATCGGAGTAGCAATTCTAATAGAAGATAATACCCAAGCAAAAAATGCTGAGCGATCTAAAGATGAATTCTTCTCAATTGCTTCTCATGAGCTCCGAACGCCACTAACAGCGATCAGGGGAAATACGGCGCTACTTAAAACTTATCGGGATAAGCTAGGGCAAAAAGAAGTTGAGGCAATGATTGAAGATATTAATTCGGCAAGCGTACGCTTAATTGGAATTGTTAACGACTTTTTGGACACCTCTAGGCTTGAAACAGGTAAGATGACCTACAAGAGAGAGACACTTAATTTAGTGGAACTCGCTGAAGAAACAATTAAGGAATATCAGACAACCGGTTCTTTAAAAATGCTTTATTTAACCTTTGTTCCGCCGGCAGCGCCATTAGAAAACGTAATTGGGGATAGCGACAGGGTAAAGCAGGTCTTGGTAAATTTAGTCGGAAATGCGGTTAAGTACACCGATAAAGGTGGAGTAATTATAACCATGGAAAGAGATAATGGGTTTATAAAAGTTTTAATTACCGATACGGGAAAAGGAATTACTAATGAAATTCAGTCAGGGCTATTTAATAAGTTTCATCAGGAGCCAAGCGGACAAGTTTACACAAAGGATGTTGTTAATGGTTCAGGTTTGGGCTTGTATATTTCAAAGATGATGGTGGAGGGAATGGGTGGTAAAATCGCTTTGGAAAAATCAGCTCCGGGCGTAGGTTCAACTTTCTCCTTTGAGTTGCCAATCGTAAAGGGGGATGCAATCAGTGCCTAAGATTTTACTCGTAGAAGATGATGGATTAATGTCCAGAATGTATGGCAGACTTTTTACCTACGAAGGATATACTGTTGAAGTTGCTGCTGATGGCGAAGCGGGTTTTGTGAAGGCTAAAGAATTTCAACCCGATCTAATTCTTTTGGATGTTATGATGCCCAAAATGAACGGATTGGAATTAATAAAAAAACTTAAAGAGGATGAAAGAACCCGGAATATAATTTTGGTGCTTTTAACAAATTTGGGGATTCAGGAAAAGCTTGATGAAGCTATGCGATTGGGAGCTATGGGCTGCATAATTAAAAGCAATCACTCACCGGAAGAAGTTGTAAAAATGGTAGAAGGATTTTTGAATAAGAAAAATCTGGGATAGAGTTTTAATTCAGTACTTGACAAACCATTTTAAATGGATCTAGTATTAAATTAATGCCCGATACAGTTAGTCAACAAGTAGCCGTAAAGGCTGAACCTCAAAATACTTCTCCTGCAAAGGGGAATAATTCTAAGTTAATCATTATCGGCGGATTAATAGTGCTCGTGTTAATTATGGTTGTCGGCGTAGCCGCATTTATGTTATTTGGAGCAAAATCTACGACTACCGCTAATAATCAAATTACAGCTGGTCCCAAAGTAGAGGCAAATGCTTTAACGATTTATCATTGGTGGACATCGCCTGGTGAAGTTGCGGCTGTGACAGCCCTGGTAAATGTCTTCTCCAAGAAATATCCCGATGTGGCAATTATGTCTTCACCGGTAACATCAGCGGGAAATGTTGACTTTCAAAAAATCTTGCAGCCAATGGTTCTGAATGGTCAGGCGCCTGATTCTTTCCAAGGGCATCCTGGATACGAAATTATTCCGTATTATAATTCAAAAACAATAGGAACAGTGGATGATTTATGGAAATCGGAAAACCTCGAATCGGTTATTCCAAAAGCAATACAGGATATAAATAAATTCAAAGGCAATTATTATTCTGTGCCGATTGATGTACAAAGAGGAAATGTTGTTTGGTACAATAAGCCGCTTTTGGACAAAAACGGCATTAATCCGGCAACTTTGACAACTTGGGATGCGTTTTTTGCAGCTTGCGATAAGCTAAGGGCTAGCGGTGTCCAATATCCAATTCAAATGGGTGAGAATTGGACAGAAACACACGTGTATGAAAATATTGCCGGAAGCGTCGGAGCGCAATATTTTGAAGATTGGGCCAACGGAAAAGTGACATCGGAAACGGATCCGAGGACTATCCAGGCTTTTGCGATCTTCAAAAAGTATTTAAGCTATACAAATACTGATTACGCAAAGCTTGCCTGGAATGATGCGGTTGACAGGGTTATTAAAGGGCAGAGCGCCTTTAACGTGATGGGGGATTGGGCAAATGGGGAATTTAAGATTGTGGGTATGAAATATGGTAAAGATTATGGAACATTCCCGCTTCCCGGCACAAGTAACGAATATATCGTAACAGTTGACACATTCGTAAGGCCAAAAGGAATAGCTCACTCTGTAAATGCTACAAATTGGTTAGCGGTAGTTGGCTCAAAAGAAGGACAGGATGCTTTCAATGTCTTAAAGGGTTCAATTTCAGCCAGAAAAGATGCAGATGTCAGCCTCTATGACGGTTACCAAAAATCAGCGATTTCTGATTTTAATTCCGCCAAATACATTTTGCCTAGCAGGGGAACAAGCATGCCACCCTCATTTGTGACTGGGTTGGACGGTGTAATCGCAGCTTTCGTTGCAGATAAGGACGTAAACAAAGCGGCAAAAGCAATGGCTGATTTAACCAACAAAGTGCACAATGACTATATAATTACGTGGTCTTTCGTAAAGTAGAAGCTATTTTCTAGACACGAAAAGCTTGTTTTCTAGCTAGCGTTTAATATTAAATAATAATGGTAAAAATAAAAACAAGCTTATTGACTTCCTTCTTTATAATCATCGGCCTAACGATATTTCTTAGCGCTTTCTTGATTATCATGTACTCCAATATCGAGAGTAAGTACCGGACAATTTCCGAGACTATGATTTTGGAATACAGAATTACCGAAACATTTTCAAAAAGTGCTAATAGTTATGCGGCGTTATCAAAAGACATTACTGATAAAAACCAACGTGTTACTTATGATTCGTCCAATAAAACTCTTGATGGGATATATAAAAGTTTAAATTCGGCGATTGTTTTTCAGCAAAGCATAGAAATATATACACGCATCAAGAACATGACCACCAGCGTCATTAACGACTGCAACGGTAATTTAACGAGCCTTGCTAAGGGAGATTTTTCACAAGGAACCGGTGTTTACGACCGGACGATGCGTGGCAAGGATTATGTAGAACAAAATACTGCCAGTTTAGTACTTAAAGAACTTCAATATTCGGAAGCGCTCCAAGCACAACTGCTCTTGCTTAGAACCATTACGCTCATTTCATCATTTATTCTGATATTAATTATTGTTACCGGGAGCAGTATTTACGCGATTAAATATTCAACTAAGCTTAGCAATACTCTTTTAAAGCTTTCCGGCACCGCTGAATCCATTTCAAAGGGAGATCTTGATTTAGGGGTAAGCGCAGACTTATTAGGAAGAAAAGATGAGATTGGCAGTCTTTCGAATTCTTTTAGCATTATGATACGGCAGCTAAAAGAAAGAATAAATAATGAGAGCCGGGCCAAAACCGAGCTTGAACATTCTTTATCTGATGCCAACGCGCTGCAGCAGGTCATCAAGGAAGAAAGAGATAGGGCTCGCGGTATTGTTTCCTCAATGGGGGAAGGACTGTTAGTTATCGATAAAGATCTGAAGTTAGTTTTAATGAATCCGGCGGCAGAAAGACTTTTGGAAGTCAGCGGTCAGCAGATAATCGGTAGAAAAATTGATGGAATAGTACCGAATATTATAAAAGGTGGTCAACCGCTTTCTCTGGCGGAAAGGCCAGTTAATAGAACTCTTGCCGGAGCGTCAATGAACATTACCATCGAGGATAATTACTCGTTTAAGCTTATTTCCGGTAAGGAATTCTCGGTGGCTTTAGCAACTACTCCTCTAAGGGGAGAAGGTGGTATAACCGGAGTCGTTGAAGTCTTTAGAGACATCACTCCCGAGAAACAATCGCGAAGCGCCATTGAGCAGCAGGTGGTTGAAAGGACAAAGGAGCTTTCGGATAAAAACACCGCTTTAGTTGCCGCTAAGGAAGAAATCAGTAGGGGATGGCTACAGATCCAGATGGAAAAAGCCAGGCTTTTAGCTTCAGTTAACAGTATTACATTGGGCTTTTTGATGCTAGATATAAGCGGAAAAACTTTGATCAAAAATCCGGCTGTTGAGAAGGCAACAGGTATTAAGTCCGATTATTCAAATATTGATGCGATAGAGCTTGTTTTAGGCAGCGCTTTTTCCATCAAGAATAAATTCCATAAATGTGTTGAAGAAAGAGCTCCAATTGATGTCAAGGATATTAACTTTAACAATAAATATTTCCGTTTATTTATGGCCCCAATCTTTTCTACCGATAATACACTCTCCATCATCGGTGTTGTGATCTTAATTCAGGATGAAACAGAAGCCAAAGTGCTTGACCGTTCCAAAGATGAATTCTTCTCCATTGCTTCCCATGAACTGAGAACTCCGTTAACTGCCATAAGAGGCAATACTTCCTTGCTTGAGCAATATTTTGGCGACAAAATAGCTGAAGATCCTGAGATGAAAGAAATGATTGACGACATTCATGAATCAAGTATCAGGTTAATCAATATCGTTAACGACTTTTTGAATGTTTCAAGGCTGGAACAGGGTAAAATGGAGTACAAAATCGAAAATTTTGATTTAACTCAGCTGATTAACAAAAAAATAGAAGAAGTAGGAATATTGGCTCAGGAAAAAAATATGCAAATTAGGTTTAATAATCCGACAGCTGTTTTGCCCAGCGCATTTGCCGATAAAGATAGAGTTGGAGAAGTTATTCTAAACCTTTTAAGCAATTCAATTAAGTATTCAGACAAAGGAACTATTAATGTTGAAGCTTCACTTTTGCAGGGATTTTTGAAAGTTTCAGTTACGGATACGGGTAAGGGGATTGCGCCGGAGCAGCAGTCACTTCTTTTCCGAAAGTTCCAGCAAGCTGGTAAAAGTCTTTTGACCCGTGATACTTCTCGCTCTACTGGTTTAGGTTTATACATTTCAAGATTAATGATTGAGCAAATGCAGGGGAAGATTGTTCTGGAAAAATCAGTTCCGGGAGTTGGTTCAACTTTCTCATTTGAGATACCGGTTGCTAAAGGAGGAGAGTTATAAGCGGTAACAATATTGTTATTGCTTGGTGCCAAAAATTAGATATATGATAAAGATAGTCAAGATAAAGAGAGGGGGTGAAAATTTATGAATGAAAATGAAGCAGTACAAAAACCAGTAGAACCTGTTGCTCAACCGGCTGTAACCCAGCCAGTTGTTACACAGCCAACCGTTATGCAAGCGCCCAAGAGCAATAAAAAAATGCTAATCATGGTGGCGATATTAGTAGTAGTCGGTGTGCTTGTGATCGGTGGATTAGTAATGTATATTCTTAATTCTACGCCAAAATCTACGGCTGTAACCGCCAATCCTGCTACAAAACAAATCGTTATTGGATTCTCAATGGGTACTTTGCAGGAAGAAAGGTGGCAGAAAGACAGAGATTCAATTATAGCGCAGGCTAAAGTTTTAGGGATAAGCGTTGATGTTCAGGGAGCAAACAACGATAAGGATAAGCAAATTTCCCAGGCGGAAAGCATGATTGCCAAAGGGGTTAACGTTTTACTAATCGCGCCATATGACGCAACGTCCATGGTGGGAGTTATTAGCGACGCCCATAAAGTCGGCATTAAGGTCATTTCGTATGACCGTTTAATGACTAAATCAAATGCGGATTATTATATCTCGTTTGATAACGAAAAAGTCGGACAACTTCAAGCGCAATCTGTTGTTGATGCCGTTAAAGATCAATTGGGAAAGGGAAAAGTGCTTAAATTTGCGTATATCGGCGGATCGCCAACAGACAATAACGCAACCCTTCTAAGAAAAGGTTCTTTTGAGGTATTACAGCCCTTAATTGATAAAGGAGAAATTAAAATCGTAGTTGACAAGCCGACTGCCGATTGGGATCCGGATGTTGCTTATCAAAACATGAAGAGCTACTTAAGCACATCAAGTGGAGCCATTGACGTAGTTGTTGCCGCCAACGACGGAACAGCAGGTGGAGCAGTAAAAGCCTTGCAGGAATATCATTTAGCAGGGAAGGTTCCCGTTTCCGGGCAAGATGCAGAATTAGCAGCGCTTCAAAGAATTGTTGCCGGGACGCAAACAGCGACCGTCTATAAACCAATTCCTAGAGAAGACGCGGCAGTGCTCGACATGGCCATTAAACTGGCTAATAACCAGAAAATTGAGGCAAATGCGAAAGTTAATGATGGGCAGATAGATGTTCCATCGGTGCTTTTGGAACCAACGTTGGTAACAAAAGATAACATTCTTAGCACAGTTATCAAAGATAACTATCATACAAGCGCAGAAATCTATCAAAAATAAAAGGTTTAAGATCCTAGCATGTCAATCCTGAGGAAATAAACCCCCTCAGGGTTGGCTGTCGGGTTGTAAACCAGAAAGAAGAAGAATGAATTCAATAAGAAAAAGGGTTTTATTATCATATTTAGCAATTATTGCCGGAGTAATTGCGCTTTTAATTACTACGGTCATCGCTAACTATTATTTAGTAGCGCAATACGAGACGGTTACTAGCAATATCGTTGAAATCCAAGCGCTAAGCGATACGGCAAGCGGATTAACCGATGACGCATATAGCGGTTTCAAATCGAACGATTATCGTAATTATAATAAAAGGGTTACTCAGGTGCGGACAATCGAAAAAAATCTTGAAACCCGTTTTGGCAATAATAATGTTTCCCTTATCGCATACCGCGGCGTTAATAATTCCTTAGAAGCGGTAATTGGTGATATTACTCGGGTGAAGAAGCAATTGCAGCAAAACGGAGATCTTGGCAGTATCTCAAGCTTTTATCAGGAAAACAGCACTAAGTATGATTATGCAAGTCAAAGCATAACGTCTCTACTTTTAGCCGAAACGGAAAATTTAGTCAAAGTAACGCAGCAAATGGAAAAGCTAAAAACAATTTTGCTATATGTAATTATTGCGATTGTGGCTTTGGGAACCTTGGCATCAATTATTCTTGCTTATATTTTTTCCGGCAAAATAACAACGCCTCTGATAAATCTTGCCTTACTGGCGGAAAAAATTTCAACAGGGAATTTGGAATTTAAAACTGAGAATATAATGTTAACCAGGAAAGATGAAATAGGTAGCCTTTTCCGTTCTTTTACAAAAATGGTGCAGCAGCTAAAAGAAAGAATTAATAATGAAAGCCGCGCCAAGCAAAACGTTGAGCATCTTCTTTCCGATTCAAACGCCTTGCAACAAGTTATTAAAGAGGAGAGAGACAGGGCTCGCGGTATTGTTGCCTCAATGGGGGAGGGTTTGTTTGTTTTAGATAAAGATTTAAAGCTAGTTTTAATGAATCCAGCAGCTGAAAGGCTTTTAGAAGTTAGCGGGCAGCCGATAATTGGCAGAAGAATAGATGAAATAGTGGCAAAAGTGCTTAAGGGTGGCCAAGAGCTGCCGCCAAGTGAAAGACCATCGGCCAGGACGCTTATTGGAGCATCGGCAAATATTACGATTGAGGATAATATGTCGTTTAAGCTTGCTTCCGGGAAAGAGTTTTTTGTCGCAGTTGCCACGACTCCGCTTAAGGGAGAAAGTGGCATAACCGGAATGGTTGAGGTTTTTAGGGATATTAGTTCGGAAAAACAGTCGCGATCGGCAATTGAGCAGCAGGTTGCAGAGAGAACCAAGGAGCTTTCGGAGAAAAATACCGCTTTGATTTCCGCTAAAGAAGAAATCAGCCGTGGTTGGCTGCAAATTCAGATGGAAAAAGCAAGGTTACTTGCTTCAGTTAACAGTATTACTTTAGGATTCTTGATGGTTGATGCTGCCGGAAAGACTTTAATTAAAAACCCTGCGGTCGAGAAGGAGATTGGCATAAAGGGAGATTATTCAAGTATTGATTCAATGGATCAGATTTTGGGTCCTAACTTTGCCTTGAAGGAGAAATTTACTAAATGCGTTGAGGAGAGAACGCCGGCAAATAATCCGAATGTTAATTTTAACAATAAATTCTTCAGGCTTTTTATGGCGCCGATTTTCTCAACCGATAATACTCTTTCAGTCATTGGAGTTGTAATTTTAATTCAGGATGAAACAGAGCAGAAGGTAATGGATCGCTCCAAAGATGAATTTTTCTCAATTGCTTCTCATGAACTCCGAACGCCCTTGACAGCTATCAGAGGGAATACTTCCTTGATCGAGCAGTACTTTGGTGAAAAATTAAAAGCAGAGCCTGAGCTTAAAGAAATGATTGACGATGTTCATGAGTCAGCAATCAGATTAATTAATATTGTTAACGACTTTTTGAATGTTTCAAGGCTGGAACAGGGTAAAATGGAGTATAAGGTTGAAAATTTCGACCTGCCACTTCTGATTAATAAAAAGATAGAGGAGATAAGTAGCCTATCCTTAGAAAAACATATCCCAATAGTCTTCCAGAGCCCTACAACACCCATGCCAAGTGCTTATTCGGACAAAGATAGGACTGGAGAAGTGCTCTTAAATCTGTTAGGTAATGCGCTTAAATATTCGGATAAAGGAACTATTAATGTTCAGATGTTCCTGCTTCAGGGTTTTATAAAAGTTTCGGTTACGGATACCGGTAAAGGGATTGCTCCTGAACAGCAAAGCCTACTTTTTAGAAAATTCCAGCAGGCGGGAAAAAGTCTTATGACTCGCGATACAACCCGTGCCACCGGTTTAGGGCTTTATATCTCAAAACTTATCACCGAACAAATGGGCGGACAAATTTTCCTGGAAAGATCCGAAGCTGGAGTTGGTTCAACCTTCTCTTTTACTGTGCCAATTCAGCAAGTTGAAGTAGCGCAAAGTACGGCGATTCCCGCCTATTAAAATACCGATTGACAGGCCGAAGGCGATCTTGTAATCTTATATCATGAACTTGCCCATCATAGAATCTCAATCCTCAAGTCCTTCAATAAATACTACAAAACCATTAACTAAGTACTATAAAATATGTCAATATGTCTCGATAATACTCAAAAAAAGCTTGTTTAACGGGAGAATTAAATTACTATGACAACCGAGCAGCTTCCGGGAGGAGGAAATAGCGTAGATTCAGGTAATCAAAGATTGAAAAGAGATAATTTAGGTATCTATCATGTGGAAACAGTAGGAATAGATAATCCTCATAGGCCTCTATGGGTTAAGTACGGAGAGCAAGGCTATGTATACAACGAGGCTTTGTATGCTCCAAATTTCATGGATGAAAAAAGAAGGGCTCTAATTAAAATAGCAGGTGATTCCATTGCGGATTCCGGTATTGAGTCAGGATTGGTATTGGATATCGGAATAGGTCCGGGTTCAATCTCTTTGCCACTTCTAGAGCGGTTTCCTAAGATACATGTTATTGGAGTTGATATCTCGCCAACGCTAATGGCTCAGGGCTCAGAGCAGATGAAGCCTTACAAAGAAACTAAAAGATTGGCTTTGGTTGAGGCAGATGCCATTGTTCCTCCATTACCATTAGATGGTGAGAGCATTGACCAGGTGGTTTCAGGATTTGTAATGCAATATTTTGGGCATGAAGGAAGAGTAAACTGCTTTAAAGAGCTTCACCGCGTTCTTAAACCTGGAGGAAAGTTGCATTTCAGTCACTTTGACGATCCCGAATTTCAATTCAAGACGTTTATGGGAAGAATGCAAGCGGCCGGAGTAGAAACAACTGATGCTATGAGGAGGTTTATGCAGGTTTTTCCAATCGCGGCGGAAATAGATGTACACGTTCAGTCGGGGAAATGGAGAATTCCGTCTAGGGCTGAACTTATTCAGGAGCTTGAAGAATCAGGGTTTACAGATATTGCAATCAACAGTGCAAGCTTTCTTTACCCTGATACTCACATTGCCTTTGGTGGTATTTATTCGGCCGGTAAAGCGGCATAATAGCATAATACAGCATTAATATGGTTGTAATTTTAAACATCCTGTCAGCCATTTTAAGTTTTATTTTAGCAGTTTTGGTTTTCCGAAAAAATAAAACCTCCCTTAGCAACATCTCTTTTGCAATTTTTTCCCTAACAACTTCCGTTTGGGCTCTTGCTTTTGCTTTGTATTATTTTCCGATCATTTTCGATAGTCTGTTTTGGATAAAAGTAGTTTATCTTTTAGTAATACCAATGCCAATTGCTATGCTCTATTTTGCATATGCCTTTCCAAATAATAATAAACCGAGAAAATTATGGCTTTTATTGTATAGCCTACTTAATGTGCCAATTGTCTACAGCATATTGTTTACGAATTGGTTTGTTGCCGGAATTATAAAAACACCCGAAAGATTTGAGACATCTCTTGGTATAGGGTATTTATTGGTACTAGTTTGGGTTATTTTTTTATCTTTAGGTCTATTTAGGCTAGTTGGAGGATATATCTCCTCAAAGGGCATTCAGCGAGAACAATTCTTATATATTTTTCTAGGTTTAGGCGTATTTATGGTAACCAGTATAGTCTTCGATGCTTTGACTCCGCTTTTTTTACATACATCACGATATTTTTTCCTAAGCTGCATTTCCTCACTAGTATTCGTAGGCTTGACAACATATGCAATTATCAAACATAGGCTTTTTGACATACGCTTCATAATTATTAGGGTGTTAGTATACGCATCTTTTATAACGTTTTTAGTATTGGCTTATGTAGCAATAGTATCTTTCATCGGAATATTTTTTAATGTAAGCACTACTTCCAACGGTATTGCATTGGAGGTTTTGACAGGTTTTATAATAATTGTTCTATTTATTATTTTCCAAAGAATTTTTCAGAGAATAAGTAAAAAATTGTTTTATATAGATAGATATAATCCGCAGGTTTTGGTGGCTAAAATCGGTGAAATAATTGCCTCAAGCATCGAACTGTCGCATATTTCCGAAGCCATGCTTAAGGAATTTCTTTCGCAAATGAAAATAAATGCCGGTTCACTGGTAATTTCGTGGGAGGGTACGGTTTCGAGAGTAAAGCAAATCGGTGAAATGGAAAATCCTAGCGATAACGGGCAGGAGCTTTGCAAAATCATCGAGGATGTTATTAAGGCGCCGGGCGAAAACGTGGTGGTTAAAGATGAAATTGCTGAATCCGGCAGGAAGCAATTAATGGAAAAGGGAAAATACAGTGTTATTTTGCCTTTGATTGTTGGAGAAGAGGCTGTGGGGGCACTTATTTTAGGCAGTAAAATTTCGGGTCAGGTCTATTCTACCGAGGATGTCGAAATCTTAAAAATTCTTGCTCCTCAGATTGCGGCCGCAATTAAAAATGCCCTGTCTTATGATCAAACTAAACAATTCAATCTGCTGCTGCAGGTAAAAATTGAAAACGCAACCGAAAACCTCAAAAACGCCAATGACAAGCTTATGGATCTGGACAAGCTTAAGGATGAGTTTGTTTCGATTACTTCTCACGAGCTCAGGACACCGATGACGGTTATTAAAGGTTATGTCTGGAGGATTCTAAATGATAAAAAAGAAGGAGAGATATCTGAGAAGACCAAGCAGAGATTGCAGGTAATCTATGATGCAACAGAGAGAGAAATAGCGTTGGTTAACGATGTTTTAAATATATCAAGAATAGAGGCGGGGACAATGATTTTTGATCCTAAAGTTTTTAATATCGGCAGTCTTGCGGAAATAGTAAAAAAAGAGTTGTCGGACAGTTTTACCAAGAAAAAGATCAGTTTAATGGTTCAAAAAACAACTTTTAAAGTTAATGCCGATGAAGACAATATCCATCAGGTTTTTGTTAATCTTTTGGCTAATGCTTTGAAATTTACCAATGCGGGCGGGAAAGTAAAGATTCAATTCAAAAAAAATGGCGAGTTTATTGAAACTGCCATTTCCGATACGGGAACCGGTATTGAAAAAAACGATTTACCGAAACTTTTTACTAAATTCGGAAGATTAGGGAATACGCTTTCTCCGGATAGTACTGCCGGAACAGGCTTAGGGCTATATATTTGCAAAAAGATGATAGAAAGATCAAGGGGTAATATCAGCGTTAAATCGATTTTTGGAAAAGGAAGTACTTTTATTTTTGATTTGCCGAATGGTTCTTGACAACCCGAGCGAGGGGCAGGTACCATTTACTTATGGATAGAAAAAAATTACTTATCGTTGAAGATGACGCGGCCACAAGGGCGCTTTATAAAGAAGTCTTAGAAGAAGCAGGGTTTGTGGTTGACGCGGCGGCTGACGGAAAAGAAGGCTTAGAAAAAGCTCAGGAAGGCGGCTACTCGCTACTCATTTTTGATATTATGCTTCCTAAAATGGATGGCTTATCCATAATGGGTGAGCTTAAAACTAGCCCTGCAAAAAAACCTAACGGTAAAATTCTGATTTTGACTAATTTGGAACACGATACGGTTGTTCAGGAAGGATTAAAGCTTGGGGCAGTCGATTATATCGTAAAGTCTAGCGTTAATCCAGGAGAATTAGTTGAAAGAATTAAAGGCTATCTTGGCGAGGCTATTTAAAGATTCTAAAAGGTTATTGCATTTTTTTAAATTAGTCTCTATTATTAAAGTATGACTAAGATTTTAATTACAGAAGATGATCCATTAATGCTCCGGATGTACCAGAAAATCTTCACTTTAGAGCATTACGAGGTTGAAATTGCCACAAACGGTGAGGAATCTTTAGAAAAAGTCAGAGCCGCAGTCGATAAACCCGCTTTAATTCTTTTGGATATCATGATGCCTAAGATGAACGGCTTGGAGGCTTTGGATAAGCTAAAAGCTAATCCTGATACACAAAAGATTCCAGTTGTAATGCTTACTAATTTGGCAGGGCAGCAAGATGCGGAAGAAGCGCTTCTTAAGGGAGCAGTCAAATACATTATAAAGAGCGAATATGAGCCAAAACAGGTAGTAGACATGGTTAAAGAAGTTTTGGCAGGTTATACCAGAGATGCGGTTCCACAGGCAGCAGCAATGAATCAAGAGCCGGTTATGCCATCGATGCCGGCTCAAGCGCCAGCGCCAATTGCGTCAGCGCCGGTAGAAGTTCCGGTTCAGACAGCGGTTGCTCCAGTGGCAGCACCAGTTGAAGTTGCTCCGGCAGTTGCTCAAACGCCAGCAGTAGAGACAACAGTAACTCCTCAAGCACCAGTAGTGGATTCTCAAACTCCTCCAGTGGACGCGTCTTCGGATGCTCCCCAGACTCCTACGCAGTAAGTTCTTGCTTAACAAGTGGAGAATTAAAAACCAATTTTTGTGGTTTATAAAGATAGAAAATTAAAAGAATAACGTTAAATATGGATAAAAGCAGGAATGGCAAAACTCGCATAATTCCCAAAGGTGGAATAAAGAAAATTTCCAAAATCACAGTAAAAACCAGCAAAAACTCTCCAAAAGCACCAAGAATATTTTCCAAAGCAAAAATCACAATTTCAATAACGGATTTTTTATATTCATCATCTTTTTCAATATTAATCGTAATCGGCATTTCGCTTAAAGCCTTTTTTGAATATTCAACAACGGAGCTGGTGATAAAACCCTTTTTCATGACTGAAATTTTAATTTTTTCAACACCATTAAATTTTTTACAATAAAATTCGCCCAGTCTATTTGTTTTTAGAGTTGCTAAAACATTGTTCTTTTTAGCATCAACAATGTAAACAAGTGCTCTGGAAACTGGCAATTGAGCTATATCGTCATAAACTTTACCAATAATTAAGGAATTTTCTTTTAAGAATATTTGCCTTAACTTGTGGAAGAAGAAGTAAGGCATATAGAAAAGCGAAATATGAGTTTTGGCCGAGAATGAGAGAAAAGCCAAGAAGACAAATCCTAAAAGCGTTAAACTTTCTAAAAGGGCAAACAGGCGGCTTGAAGCCGAAACTTCGGTTAAGTATTTTTGGCTTGAGGATAGATAATCAGAAAAGGTTGTGCCAAAGAAATTAATATAGTTAGTAATGCTAAATGACTGACTTTGTAGGTAGATGGTCGGATAATTTCCAGAATTTTGTCCTATTTCAAATTCCACGGTTTTGGAATCATAATTTATGGCTGAAACATCTACTTTGTACTTTCCGCGAGGCAAAACAATTGATACGAGACCATCCGGTTGAGAGAAGGATGGATTATTAATCGGCAGCATTTCCGGAGAAATAATATCATAAATTTTCGTTGTCGGATTGTATAGATAAAAGAGTATTCTGGCATTTTCGATCGGGTTATTGGTGCCTTTTTCAATAATCCTGAATTTTGGAACAACTATTATATCAGCCATTTTTTGCAAGGTAATATTGCCGCTGTAGTCGATGATCTTAACATAAAGTTCGTAAATGCCAGGAGTTTTTTGACTTAAAAGCCTTCCCGTATAAACTCCCGGTTGAGTTTCTACTAAATCGACAAAATTAGAGGCGGCATTTTCCGGAGTAGACGTGCTAGCACCTAAAACGTTTTTATTCTCAATTATTACCTGGATGCTTTTAATTTGCGTGTATTTTACGAGTGAAAAATGAATTTCAAATACGCTTGACTGCGGAATAACTATGGAATAGGCATTTCCGCCGGTAGTTGTTTTTTCGGCGTGGGGAGTAAACAAGATGCTATTATTGCTAGTTACAATAAGCGATTGAAGATCTGCGTTTGGAGCCTCAGAAGCAACAGCGGTAGTAAAAGTAAAAATGTCTGATTTAATAATATTTCCATAGGCATCTTCGGCGGTTATTCTATAAAAATAATCTGTATTGGGATCAAGGTCCGGAAGCGTTAAAAGACTATTATGCATTGGCAAAGAAGAGGTAACACTTTGAGTAAGTGTTTTAAGGGAAGTGCCGTATTGAATAGTTACGGTAGAATTATTATTGGTTGAAACAGCGATTTGAGCCTGATTTTTGGATAAAGACTCTATCGAGATTGCTGAAATAGAAAGATTTGGAGTTGGGACACCAGTTGGGGTTGGTGTAGCTGTGGTGGTATTTGAGGTTGTTGAAGTTCCCGCTGATGGTTCCGAGGTGGGAGCCGGAGCCATTGTTGGACTTGGTGTTGGTTCAAGACTGGAATCATAGAGATAAGTTTGGCTAACTGTTTGATCGGGAGTAACGGTTGATCCGGACATACTTCTGGCTGAAACATCAAAGCTAACAACTTCGGTTCCGGTATAAGAGTTATTGGTTTTAAGCGCAAAATTTACTGTTTGCCCAACTGTATTGGCCGGAAATGAGGAAATAGTCCAGGTGATAGTCCGATTGACAGTATCTACAACCGCCGGGGTGCTTCCGTAGGCGTTAGAGGCACTGCCGATAACATAATCCAGAAGGTCAACCGATGGTGTCGGGCTGCCGCTAATTGTTCCTTTTGACCATTGGGCTTGAATTGTGATTGGAAAAGAAGATGCAGTTAGGGATCCGTAAGTAATTTTATAGCCAAGCGTAGTATATTCCGGAAAATTACTACCCGCAGTTGTTGACTCAATTGCGATTGGCAAATCTGATATATGCGGATCAACATTAGCACTTACTTGAATTTGACCGTTGGCAGCTATAGATACGCCATAGGTGGTAATGTCGATGCTTGCATCGGAGGAGTTTTTAGTAATTAAAGTTCCAGTCTTGTCGTTTCCGACTGCGCCCGTGGTAGACTGTGCGCCGCTAAAATTAAAGCAGTAAAGAGTATTGGCGGTTAAATCTCCGCTTGAAAAAGTAACAAATTGGTTGGAAACGTTAGTCGCGGGCGTGCCAATGCCTGGCCAGGGGATAGCTCCCGTAGGTAAATTACTTACGCTAGTTGTCCAGTTGTTTGCATTTGCCGAAACAGTAAAATCACTAGGAAACTGAATTGCCACTTTATTTTCCACTCCGGCTCCGGAAGATGACGGCTGAGCACAAACAGTTCCCAAGAGCGCGGAATTTGGAGCTTGATTGTTAAGGCGAACATATGCGCTTGTAAAATTGGCGGCGTAAGACACAGGCAGTTTGTAAATACAGGCTAATCCCCAAAAAAATAAGAGCAGAAAAATTATTTTTTTATTCATTACCTATATATTAACTTTACACCAAACCTAAAGCTCAAGCAATCCTTAAAGGATAGGGGATTGACAATAATCCAAAAGATTCTCTATGATAGTATTGTGAGTGTTTCTGTCCAAAAGAAAGTTGAAAATAAAGCTGCAGTTTTGGAAAACCTTAAGGGCAACAAATCCCTCTGGATTATTATAGTTATAGTATTACTTATTCTAGCTGCATTGCCCTCCTATTATTTTTATAATCAATATCAAAGTGTGCAAAAGTTATTGCAAAATCCAAAAGCATCGGCCAGCGCTGAGGTAACAAAACTTATTTCCGAAGTGGGAAATTTACTGGTGTTACCGGCTTCAGAACAACCGACAATCGCAACGGTTTCCGATGTAACTAAGCTTGCCGATCAACCATTCTTTGTCAACGCCAAAAACGGAGATAAGGTTTTAATTTATACTCAATCCAAAAAAGCAATCCTTTATAGGGAAAGCATTAATAAGATTATCGAAGTGGCACCGGTAAATATCGGCTCCAGTGCAACGAATAGTCCTGCGGCTACAGCAACTCCGGCAGCTGTTTCGGTAAGTATATATAATGGAACAACGACCAGCGGTTTAGCCAGTACGGCGCAGAATAAGCTAACGGCAGCGATGAGCAACGCAACCGTTGTTGGCACAAAAGATGCCAAAAATAGCTATACGAAGACGGTGGTTGTTGATCTTTCCGGAAATCAGGGACAAGCGGCAACTCAAATTGCCAATCTTTTAGGCGCAACCGTTGCAACTGCAGTTCCGGATGGCGAGGTAAAGCCAAGTAGCGATATTCTAATTATCCTCGGTTCAGACTTTAGTAAATAAGTAAGCCTCATCCAAATTAAAGGAATTAATAGTTATTGGAGTTATTTCAGCACAAAATACAAACTTCGGTTAGTGGGTAGTTAGGAGCGAAGTAAATTACTCTTCTTTTGCCTGAATTCCAAGAAGCCAGAGTACGGCTTCTTTCTTATACCTTCGGTCTCCTCTGGAGTTAATCCTTATGGCCGGGAGCTTTCCTCTTTTGCCCCAGCGTTTAATTGTGAGAGGGGAAACTCTCAGGATTTGGGCAACTTCCCTTACTGTTAAGAGATCGGGTAGGTTATTGATTGATAGGGTTTGATTGATCATAGGCTTGTGACTATAGTTATAGTCATCAATGTGATAATTAATCAACGATAAAGTAACAAAGTATAGCAATATTGTCAAGACCCAAAATAATTATAGATAACTCGCGATACTTTGAGCGAAGCCAAATGTATCAAGTGGCAAATTGATAATCAGCCACGCGATGCTGGGCGCGAAGCGCAGCATGTATCAAGAGGGAAAAAGCTTTTTATATTCATTTTCCCAACAAAAATCCCCAAATTCTCCGAGATTACGTAGCTTTAAGTTTATATGATATTATTGAACTAAATATGGAACAACCAAATGCAGAAGTTCAATTGCTCAAAAATAAATATGATCTTCATAACAAACCTGAAGTAAAACAAGCTACCAGACGAACTTTGCATATGCCCCAAAATATACCTGATGAAAAACTTCCTCGAGATCCTGCTTTGTTAATTCAAAATTATTTAGACCGACTTAATAATGTGTTTGATCCGCCGCAATTAGAAGGTCATCCAGATTTTGACAGACAACAAAGAAATATAGACATGCTTAAGCCGATTATTCTTGATAAATTTGTAACTAAAGTTGAAGAGATTCCCGAAGGCTATTGGAAATCACAGGAAAGAATAATTCGCGAAAGAGGCCAGCAGGGAGATTACGACCATTTTACCGATAAGGAGAAGTCAAAATGGAAAAATGAACTTGCCCAAGGCCTTCTTGAGGACCAGGGAGCTTCTCTTGAACAATGGGTTGATTATCTAGCGCATGCCGATTCTGCAGTTATCCCTAATGCAATGAAGTATTGGGTGTTTAGAAATATCATAGATTTACAGGAATACGATAAAGATAGTCAGGAGTTTCCGAAAAGATCAAAAGGGACTGTAAAAATGTTCCCCGAGCTTAACCAGGAAGCGCTAACGTATGTCGTTAATGCCGTGGTTGGAAAATATAAAAGTCAGGGCGTCGATTTTGAAAGATTTGGTTATGAATTAGGGGAAGAAGAAAAACAACGTTTTAAAAAAGCACTTGAAAGTGAAAATTTTGGCAAACTTTATGCTTGGGCAAACGAATATATACAGCCGGTTTCACAAGAAGAAATGGCGATCACTGATGGAAGGTGGGTCATATATGACCAGAATGATGACGGAGATGGCTATGACAAACTTACTAGCTCGCTTAGAGGAAGAGGTACGGGATGGTGTACTGCTGGAGATTTTACTGCAAAAATCCAATTAAAAAAGGGCGACTTTTATGTTTATTATTCAAATGACGTTAACGGTGACCCTGTTAATCCAAGAATTGCTATTCGCATGGAACATGGTAATATTGCGGAAGTAAGGGGAATCGCTGCAAAACAAAATCTTGATCCCTTTATGAACGAAGTTTTAGCGGCAAAACTTGAAGAATTTCCGGATAAGGACCGGTATCTAAAGACAGAAGCGGATATGAAGCGTTTAACGGAAATAGATGATAAAGCTAAAGCTCGTGAATTACTAACAGCCCAAGATTTGAGGTTCCTTTACGAGCTTGACTCTAATATAGATGGCTTCGGATATGAGCGAGATCCACGTATTGATGAGCTTCTAAGTGGAAGAAGCCAAACTCAAGACATGCTTGTTATTTTCGATTGTAACTTCTCGCAGATTGCTCATAACGCACGACAGATAAATGAAAGCACAAGAGTTTATGTAGGCCCGCTTGAACCCGCTATTTTTACCGCCTTGCAAAAATTCGGCATTGAAAATATCTATACAAAATTCCCAGAAGGGAAAATACGAATCCAAAATTTAGAAATTGGTGGCAAAAGCGTAGAAGAATTAACAAAACAAATGGAAGATGAAGGAGTCAAGATATTTGAAGGCTGGACAAAAGATATGCTTAAGAGCAGAGATTTTACAACTTTACCTAACCCTCAAAATCTAAAGCTAGTAATACTTAAAGTTTCTGACTTAGGTTTAACAGATTACGTAGCCATAGATCAAATATACGCTAGAGCAAATGAATTAGGTCTTGATCTATGTCCTGCCGAAGTTGGCCCGCATTTAAGACTTATGTATAAAGATCAAACTGCTAGGGACGATTGGTATTATATATGCATGAAACAAATTACTGACTCTGCCCGCTACCCGAGGATCTTTTGGCTTAGACATCGTGGGAACAGCTTGGGATTGGGCGGTAGACTGGCTGATTCTACTAACCCGAGTTCTAATTTTTCTCCGGGGGCCAAGTTTGTTTTCTCCCTTCCAAAAGCAGCTTAGTTTTCCCAACAAAAATCCCCCTGTGACGGGGGAAAATTGCGAAAACTATTAAGGTTTTTCTTTAGTCCTTCGCTTGCGCTCAGGATTTCGCTACGCTCAACTTAAATTAATTATTTAAGTTCTACTGTAGCTCCGGCCGCGGTAAGTTTTTCCTTGGCCTCCTCAGCTGTTTTCTTGTTAACGGCTGTCATTACTTCCTTCGGAGCCGCATCAACTAGTCCTTTAGCTTCGGAGAGTCCCAAAGTTGGAACTAATTCTCTTAAAGCTTTAATAACTGCGATTTTGGTTGCTCCGCTGTTTGCAATAACGACGTTAAAGACTGTTTGTTCTTCAACTGCTTCTCCGGCTTCCGCTGGAGCTGCTCCTGCTGGTGCTGCTGCTACCATAGCGGCGGCGCTAACTCCGAATTTCTCTTCCAATGCTTTAACAAATTCAGATAGTTCGAGAACTGACATTTCTTCAACTGCTGTTAATAACTCTTC
>Ga0182027_10001586_pt1 | contig 37853 bp, 41 predicted proteins | sample 712E1DmetaG_FD_121300 | JGI IMG/M metagenome (GOLD analysis project Ga0182027, IMG submission 121300) | Permafrost microbial communities from Stordalen Mire, Sweden - 712E1D metaG (Illumina Assembly) | ecosystem: Environmental > Terrestrial > Soil > Wetlands > Permafrost | place: Sweden...
AGAGGTACCCCCGTGCCAGGTGGGTGAAGAGTGCCGGGCAGGCGCAGGCGGCCGGGGTCTCCAGCGCGGCGACGAAGGCGAGTTCCGTCGGATCGTGGTCCGGGAAGGTTACGCCGGTGGACGGACGGCAGAGGACGGTGTGGCGGCCATCCGGGGCAGGTGACGTCAAGCGGATGGGGCGGAGGATAGGGATCGGGAGCATGGGCCCTCAGTTCGGGCGCCCGGATTCCTCCGGAAAGAAGTCGCTGCAGACCGGGATAGCCTGGCTGCCGGCGTCGAGCACGTATAGGCGGGCCCGGCCATTCGTGTAGTGGGCCTCGATTCCGACCAGCCCGAACGGGGCGAGGTGGTGGCTGTCCCCCCACTGGCTGGGACGGGGCATCCGGAATTCCTGGATGGCGGCCCGGATCACGTAGCCCTGCGAGAAAGGGGCGGGCGTGGCCATCGGATTCCAGGTGAGGCCCGCGATGGCGGCCTCGACGCGTGGGCGGCCGGCGGCGCCTTCGATGGCGGCTGCGCCGACGGTGGTCCAGTTGCGAATCATAGGGTGCTCCTGTCTGAGCTAGGCGATCAGGTGCTCGGTGCCGGGCGGGAACATGGCCAGGACGGTGTCTACGGCCCGGACCTGGTGCATGATGTCCTTGACGTGCGTTTCCCAAGCGGTGAAAGGGCCCGTGGCGTTCGGACAGCAGAGACACTGATAGGTTCCGGACGGCGTCGGTGGGACGGGCAGGCAGTATTCGATGAAGGTTGCGGCTCGGCCCAACAATTCCTTCAGGTTGGCCCGGTAGGTGGTGAGGCGCCCGGGCCTGATGAGCGCATACGGGCGGCTCCCCGAGGCTCCCACCAGATAAATCGCCCCGGCACTCCGACCTCGTTTGATCGGATAGCTCGGAAGCTCTTCCGTCCGGCAGGCGATTCCCATCCGACTCGCGGCCTGGACGAGGATGCGCGCGTAGATCTGGAGCAGGACCCAGCGGGCGGGGTCGGGTACGTCCAGGGAGGGCAGGCACGGGTAGCCCTTCTGGAGGTGGTGCAAGACCGTCGAACACGCGCAGGCCGCCGGTGCGTCGAGTGCTGCCGTGAAGGCGAGCGCCGTCCTGTCGTGGTTGGGAAACGTTACCCCGCGTGGGCTACAGACCACCCGGTGCCGTCCGACGACAGACGGGATCGGGAGCTGGAAGCGGCGGAGGACCGGAAAGATGACCAGGGGTGCCTCAGTCCGGGGAGCGGCCGGTGGCTTCAGGGGTCGGGGCCTGGGTGGGGTTCCGGCGGGCCGCCTTCCGCGGTCGGGCGGATACTTTCCGCTCGGCGGGGGCGCCGATGAGGACGAGTTCAGACGGCTCGGGATCGGCAGGCCCAGGGGCGTCGAGCCCCGTGGACGGGATCCGCTCCGGGGGCGCAGCGAGGCCCTCCGGTTCGGTCACCTCGGGTGGGGTGATCTCTGGCATCGGCAGCACGGCCTCAAGCGTGATGGGCTCCGGGGTGTCTTGTGTAGCCGAATATGCCGGCGCGATGGACGCCTCGTCCAGGGGGTCATCAGTGGGGGTCGCGGGTGATCCGATCAAGTCGCTCACCGACAGGATGGTGGCCACCGGGCACTCGACGCTCATCAGGTGCTCCCCCCGCCGCACGTGCCGGACGATCAGCCAGGGGTGGGTGCCGCCGAGCCCGTCCTGGAGCGCACGCACCGCCGCCGGTTCCGGTCCGGTGGCCAGGACGTAGCGGGCCTCCGCTCCCCGCGAGACGAGATAGGTCTCGGTCGGGGCGCCCCGCCCCTTGCGGCGGGGGCTGGGGGCCTCCGGGCACGGGTGCGCGAGCTCGAAGGCCTCCAGGTACGGCAGGAGCTTCGCTAAGGTGACCACCCAGGCTGGAAGCGGGTCGACCGAGAGTCCGAGGACCTCCGCCAGTTGGCTGTATGCCGCCCAGCGATGGTCGGCCTCGTCCAGGAGCGCGGCGACCTCCTGCTGCCAGCCTGCGGCCTCGCCCTGATGCCGATCCCAGTAGGCACCGGGGTCGCAGGGTTCGTTGAAGGCCGGGGCGATGGCCGAGAGGAGGTCGGCGGCTCGATTGGCGTACTCGCCGGTTGCCAGGTACTCGTATTGGGTGGCGAGCTCGATTGGCCCGTTGTGTTGCCAGTTGGCGTCCAGGGCTGCCCGGATTTCCTCCTCTCCGACATGTCGCTTTTTCAGGGTGAAGATCACGGACCGGGCGCGGGTGGGCCCTTCGAATTTCTCGACCGGGGCGTACTGGTTGCCGGCCGGCCACCAGCGCAGGTCGAGGAAATCGGCGCAGGTCCGGACCTCTTCGAGCAGGCGGGGCGTGTCATCCGTCAATGCCTTGGCGGCCTCAGGGCCAAGCCGGAGTTCGGGGACGTTGTCGTCCGGGTCGGGTGGGAGGACGGCCCGCTCGATCGGGACCTCGTCATCCGCGTCCTCGTCGTCGTCGTCTGTGACGACCATGGTGATCCCCACGGCGGGGGCTGCGACGCTCGCCTGCAGAGGGGACTGGCCGGGGTAGGGGAGGTCCAGTATCTCGCGGGCCGCCTGGAGGAGGACATCCCCGCGCAGGATCCGGACTTCTTCTTCTGGTCCCACCCAGACCGTCGGTGTGGTCCCGCCCTTGTAGCGGACCACGACCCCGTGTCCCTCGAAGCCGCCGTAGGGACCGAGTTCCTCGGCGAGGGCGGCGCGGAGTGCCTTGTCGGAGAGTCCTTCGGTCCGGTGCTGGTGCCAGCGGTAGCCGGCCAGCTCGAACCGATGGAAGGCCAGTCGGAGTGCCACAATCTCGGGGGAGTCCTCCGGACGGGCCTGTTTGTAGTTCGGGAAGGCCCGTTCGGCATCGGCCTGAGCCTCCATGACTTGCGTGTGGTAGTACTCGGCTTCGTCCCAGTCGACGGAGGTGGCGTCCGCCAGGCGGACGCGGAACTCCTCGATCAGCTGTGGGTTGTTGGTTTGTTGGGCTTGTTTATAGAGGGCGTGGAGAAAGTCCCGTGGGCTGCCGGGGGTCCCGGAGAATCCGAACGGGGCGGGCGGGCTCCCCCCGTCGTCCTCTCCCGGCAAGGGATCCGGGAGCGGGGTGAGCGTTTCTTCGATCGGTGCGTCGGCAAAGAGGGTGAGCTGGTCGAGCATGGGATCTCCGTGGCACCCTGAAGGGTCCTGGGGGCGTCCGGATGTTCTATCGGCAGTTGCACGGGGCGGGAATAGTCGAAAGGGGCTAGGCGCGGGGTCGGGTGGCAATAGCCGCGAGGTCCGGCGCGGCAACCTGGAGGGCCTGGTAGGCCTCGGTCACTCGCCGTGGAACACGGCGACAGAATTCAATCGCCTCCTGGAGGAGGTCGTCGGCCTGGGGCCAGTCGTTCTCGGCCAGGGCCTGTTTGGCTGCTCGCTCGAAGCTTCGGGGGTTCTTGAACGCCGCGAGGGTTCCCGTGTGGCCGCAGTTCGCGCACCGGCAGTGGCTCCGGTCGCCGTATTCGACGTCCCCGAACTCGTCCGTCCCATCGTCCATGACCGTGAACCAGCTGGTGGCCTCGATGCAGAAGCGGTCCCGCTGGAAACACTTGGGGTTGGGACAGATTACCCCAGCCAGGGAATTGGTGTTCATTGGAGGCCCCCCGTGACAGGACCTGTCATGGTCGGCTTGCCGTCCGATGTTGGGGGCAGGGTGGCCTCGGTGAGGTCGATCTGCCGGAGGGTGCCGTAGATCGTCTGTGGGGCGTAGCGGAAGATTCGCGCCATCTGCTGGACGACCGCCTGGATCTGACTGGTCATCTGTGTGAGCCGCTGCGCGAGTTCGGCCCCGGCCGCGGCGTCCACGCCGTTCGGCAGGCGCCGCGCGACCAGCAGTGCGGCGCCCAGGGGGTTGAAGGATCCGGTCGGCGGTGGTGGCGGCGAGTTCGCGCATGGCGGTCACGCGGTCGGCGTCCCGGGCGATGGCCTAGAACCGGACGAACTCGAGGGCCCGGTTCACGGCGAGCGTGAGGACCGTCGGCTCGACGGGCTTGACCAGGTAGCCGAAGAGGGTCCCTTCCCGGATGGCGGTGAGGACCCGCAGGGTGTCGTCGTGGGCCGAGAGCACGAGGGCGGGCGTCTCGGGGTAGCGCGCCTTGAGCTCTCGGAGCAGGGCGAGCCCATCCATTTCCGGCATCTCGAGGTCGGTGAGGACGACGTCGGCCGGTTGGACGGCCAGGGCGACCAGGGCAGCGCGGCCGTTGTCGGCCTCCGCCACCTCGAACCCCTGGCGGCGGAGAACCAGGGTGACCAGCAGGCGGGCGGATTCCAGATCATCGACAACGAGGAGGCGTGCGGGCATGAATCCTCTTAGGTGGTATGGCGTGTGCGGTGAGTGGCGGTCCGACGGTCAGTGGGTTTCGCGGTCCGGGTGGTCTGTCGGCGTGCCAGCCGGTCGGCGTCCTCGGCGCAGGAGTCGCAGATCCGGCGCCGCTTGTAGCGGTACCAGTTTCGGATCGTGGAACACTGCCGGCAGGTCGTCTCGCCGCAGGCGAAACAGGTGCATCGGGTGAAGACGTCGCACTCGGCATTGGCTTCATGGCACGTGGGCAGCATGCGATTCCTCTGTTCCTCTATCGGCAGTCTGGTGCCAGAACACCAGGACTGTTTCGCGTACTCGCCGATGCCGTTCGGCTGGCGATGGGCTGGTCGGGGTCGGGGATATGCGCACCTGGGGGAGGCGTGCGGGGGGGGTCCCCGGGGCGATTCGGATGTGCCAGCACCGGGCGAGCTCGTCGAAGATGGCCGGGCTCGGGCCCAGCAGGACGAGCGTGTGCAGCTGTTCGGGAAGCGACCCGTACAGGTTTCGGCGGATCCCGTTCCAGCAGTTGGATGGCGCATGCGCGAGATCCCATCCGGCGCGGGGGCCGGACGACCAACCGGGGAGGAGGTATCCGGGGAGGCGGTGGATGAGGTCCGTCAGCGGGACGGGGCTGCCGTAGGCCTGAGGGCATCCGATGCGTTCGAGAGTCTGCCGCTCGCGCATCCGGGTCTGGACGGCGGGGATGCGGGCAAGCTCGACCAGGGCGGCTTGCCACTCGTCCGCCAGGTTGGCTCGTGCCCACGCGTCGGCGATGGCGTGCCCCGTCCGGACGGCTCGCCGGAGTCGCGAGAGGGACAGTGTCAGCGTGCGCATGGCTTAGGCGGATGGGAGACCCAGGATCGCGCGAGCCTCGCTGATCAGCTCATGGAGCGTATCGAAGGCCTCGTCGTTCTCCCAGATCTTTTCGCGGGTTCCGGTGGCCGCTTCCCCCTCCTTCGGGAGGGCGGCGATTTTGTGGACGAATGCGTCGGCAAGGCTCATGCGGGTTCCTTTCGGGGTGCGCGGCCGTTGCGTGGTTACGGGGTGGATTCGCGGCGACGGATTCGGAGGACCGGGAGTGGATCGTGGCCAAGCTGGATCATGGCGACGACTCGATGGCGCCCTTCCATCACGAAGCCATCCTGGTCGTCCACGCAGAGGGGCCAGGGGGGTGCTCCACGCTGGAGCAGGGCGACGATCTTCGCGGCGCGGGCGGCCTCTTCTGGGAACTCCGGGTAGGTGGCCTCCATCTCCCGGGCTCCCGTGCGGTAGCGGGCGGCAGGCTCGTTCTGGAGGATCAGGTTCAGACACTCCTGGGTGGGGACGTGCAGCCAGCCACAGACCGCCCGAAGGTCGGCCTCAATCCCGGGGAAGCGGACGGCGAGCAGGGCCGCGGTGATGGAGAGGTGTTGCGGCGCGGGCATGGGCGGCTCAGGCCGCGATCGGTTCCGGGATGTCCTCGGCCTCGGGGATCCCGGCGCCCACCGGTTCGGCGCCGAGGTGGCCGCGGGTCGAGAGGAAGGCGACCTTCTCGGCCTCGATCACGACCTTCTGCCGCTTCTTGCCTTCGGCGTCGGTCCAGCGGTCCTGGCGGATGCGGCCCACGATGTGGACCATGTCGCCGGCTTTCTTGTACTTGGCGACGGTCTCGGCGACCTTGCCCCAGGCGATGATCTCGTGGTAGTCAGTGCGCTCGCCGCTGGCGGTCTTCTCGTTGGTGGCGATCGAGAACTTGACAAGGACCTTCTCGGACCGGGTGGTGGTGAGCTCGGGGGTGCGGACGATGTTGCCCATCAGGATGGCAAAGTTGGCACTGGCCATGGGGGACAAGTCCTTTCAGTGAGGGGAGAGTGGGGTGCGATCCGACGGGGGCACCCCGGATTCGATGCCGCAGGAGCGGCCTAGATCAGGGATCCGTTCTGGACCAGCCGGGTGACCACCGCGACCTGCCGGGTATAGGACATGGCGTGGAGCTTGTCACGGTTGGTCGGGCTGAGTTGCTGCGCGAGGAGCGCGATCCGGGTCTCGAAGAACGCCCGGGCGGCCCATCCCATCCGGTCGGCCTCGGTCGGGCCGGTGGGGTCGCCGCCGCAGCGGCGGCACATGCCATATCCCTGGTCGAAGGGATAGGGGACGGCTCCGTGGGAGCAGTTCTCGGCCGCCGTGTCGCGGAGCATGTGCCCGCAGCAGGAGCAGAGGAGCCACTCCGCGGCGGTGGCTTCGGCGGTGCAGGGGGAATCGAGGACGGTCGGGGGCATCGGGACCTCCTGGGATCGAGGGGGGAACGGGAACGGTTCAGTATATCAGGTCGAACCGTGTGAGGACCGTGGGGATTCGATCCTTCCGGAGGGAGCGGAGTATGGGGTTGGAGTCGCCCCCGCTAGGTCAAGCGGGGCGGTGGTCCGCGTGGGAACCGACGCCCGGTGCCGGGGGCCGTCCGGTGGCGGGACCCTATCTGGTGGGCGTTTCCGCGGGTGTCTCGTTGGGCATCTCGGCGGAGACCCGAGGCTGGAACGCCGCGAGGTGGGTCACGAGTTGGCGAATATCCAGGGGCTTTTCGACCAGCCGGTCGATGATCCCTTCCGCGTGTGCGGCTTCTGCCGCCTCGTCGACCAGCCCTGTCAGCAGGAAGATGGGCAAGTCGGGATGCGCCGCCTTGATCCGGCCGGCCAGATCCACCCCGTTGTCGGTGGGCATGAAGTAGTCGGTGATGACGAGGTCAATCGGTTGGCGGTCGAGGATTGCCGGCACCTCCGCTGGAGTCCCCGTGCGGACCACGGTGTGGCCGCGGGTCTCGATCATGTTGCCGACGAAGTGCCGCACGGTGTCCTCGTCGTCGACGAGGAGAATGCGGAGCCGGGCGCCCCGGGCGGCGGGCTCCTGGTGGGTCGCCGCGCCGGGGATGGGGAGCGCGGTGGCCGGTAGCGTCACGCGAACTGTGGTGCCTTCACCCACCACGGAGTCGATCTCGATGCGCCCCTTGTGCTGTTCCACGGTCCCGTAGACCACTGCCATGCCGAGTCCCGTACCCTTGGCACCCTTGGTGGAGAAGAAGGGTTCGAAGATCCGGTCCCGGACTTCGGGCGTCATGCCACAGCCGGTGTCGCGGAACGTGACGACGACTTCGTCGGGACCCCCGTTGCGGACCGGCGCGGGGCTCGCGGTGAGGTACAGATGGCCGCCCTCGGGCATGGCATCGCAGGCGTTGATGATGAGGTTCAGGAAGACTTCGGAGAGCTTGCTCGGGACACCCAGCACTGGTGGGAGGTTTGGGGTGATGGTCACGTGCTGTTGGATTCGATCGCGGGCCGCGCTCCGACTTGTCCGGAGAACGTGCGCGAGGATCGGGCCCAGGGCCAGGGGTTCCGGTGTGCTGAGAGGTCGCTGCCGGGTGAAGTCCAGGAGCTGCCGCACGATCGCCCCCCCAAAGCGGACGGCCTGCGCCAGGTCGGCGAGCTCCTCCGGGGTGGGTGGGGCGTCGTCCAGGTTCTGTTTCTCTTGCAAGGTCTGGATGCCGGAGAGGACGCCCTGGAGGGTGTTGTTCAGCTCGTGGGCGACTCCGGCGGCCATCTGGCCAACCGCCCGGAGTTTCTCGGTCTTGACCATCTGGTCCATGGTGGCCAGCAGGTGCGTGTGTGAGTCGTTGAGCTCTGTGAAGAGCATGGCGGTGTTGATGGCCACGGACAGCTGCCGGCTGAGCAGCTGGACCAGTTGAACCTCGGCGTCGTCGAAGTGGGCGTCCGGTGCGGTCCGGTTGAGGGTGAGCACTCCAAAGAGCGTTCCGCTGTGGATCAACGGCTCGGCCAGGACCGCCTGGTGGGGGGATATGGACAGGTTGGCGCCGTCCCTGTATTCCGATGCGGCGAGGTCGGCCACGCAGATGCCCTGGCGTGTCAGGGCGACCGTGCCGGTGACGCCCGCCCCAAGGGCAATGGTTTCGGGCTGGAGCGGGGCTTCTCCTCCGGCCCAGGCGGCGCGGCGCAGGATCTGGGCCTTAGGGTCAAGCTGCCAGACGGCGCAGGAGGTCGCGCGGAGTGCTGGGTAGGTGTGGGCGGCGATCGCCTGCAGCAACTCGGGGAGCTCCAGGTGCTTGCTGATGTCCTCGCTGATCGCGTGGACGGTTTGGATCGCGATTTCCGCCTGCTTGCGGGCGGTGATGTCCGTGTACATCCCGAGGGCTCCCTGGAAGGTGCCGTCGGGACCGAACACGGGGCCGGCATTGACCAGGAAGATCCGGGGGCGGCCGTCGTGGGTCAGGAGCGTCCGCTCCATGTGGACGGCTTCGCCGTGCTGGCTGGTCGCCCACGAGGCCTCGGCGGCGGGACGTTCGTGGGGGGCAACCAACTCGAGGTACGGCCGGCCGATCAGGGCCTCGGGGCTCTCACAGCCCAGGAATTCGGCCATCTTGCGGTTGGCGAAGGTGATCACGTGTGCGGCGTTCGTGCTGAGGATGCCTTCCTCGGCGGTCTCCAGAAGGCCGCTTAGGTGCCGCTCGTTGGCGGCGAGCTGTGCCCGGTCCCGGGCGTTCATGATCGCGATGGCCATCTGGGCCGCGAACAGCTGGAGACTGGCTTGGTCCGTCGGGGTGAAGGGTTCGTGCTCGGCGAGTCGCTTCAGCCCGAGCACCCCGATGATCTCGTTGTTGAAGAGCAGGGGCTCGGCGAGGATGCGGGACCGCTCGCCCGGCGTGGACAGCCGGGGGGTGTAGTAGGGGGACTGCGAGAAATCGTTCTCGATCAGCCCCTGGCGACGGGCGGCCGCCGTGCCGGCGACTCCCTCGCCAAGCGCGAGCGAGAGCCCCTCTCCGCCCGAGGGGGGTGCGCCGATGGCCTTGGTGAGTGCCAGGGTCTGGGTGGTGTCGTCCCAGAGTCGGATGGTGACGATGTGGGCTGGCACCACCGCCTGCACGCGGTCCAGGATCAGCGTGAGTAGCTCGTCGGGGTCTCGAACCTGGGTAATTTGTTCGGTGATCTTGCGGGCCGTCTCGAGTTGCTGGGTGCGCGCCTCCAGGGCGTGCTGGGCGTGTACTCGGTCGTCGAAAAGGCGGGCGTTCTGGATGGCGATGGCGGCCTGTATGGCCAAGAGATTGAGGAGTTGCTGATCCTCAGGAGTGAACTGGGTAGGTCCGACCGTCCCAACGTTCAGCACGCCGAGCAGACGGTCGTGAACAAGAAGGGGCTCGGCCATTACGGCGCGCAACCCGTGTTCGATGAAGATGGGGTTGGCCAGCGGGGACGCAGGGTAGTCATTGGCGCAAACGCCTTGGCGGCTGGCGGCTGCGGTGCCGGTGACGCCGTCGCCGAGCTGTATGGTCCTGACCTCTTCTGCACCATGATGGCCCGCCGAGGGCCGCTTGATGAGCTGTTGCGTGCCCGGGGTCCAGAGGTAGAGGCTGGACCGCTCGACGTGGAAGAGTTCGGCCGCTCGGTCAGTGAGCATCTGGAGGAGCCGATCCAGGTCGAGCTCTTGTGCCATGTCGGTGGCCACTTGGCGCACCGTTTCGAGCTGTTCGGTCCGGTGTCGGAGTTGGTCCTCCGTCTGCCGGCGTTGGTCGATTTCCTGCTGCGCCGTCTCGTACAGGTCGGCATTCTTGAATGCGATGGCGGCGTTGGCGGCCAGGATGCCAATCACGTGGGTGTCGTTCGCCGAGACCTCATACGGGGTGCGCCAGTAGATCGACAGGGTGCCGGTCGGGGTGCCCTCGAACAGGAGGGGGTGGATGCAGCTCGACCGGAATCCCTCGTCGATCGTCCTGGTCTGGTCGCTGATGCCGGGTGTGGCCTGCAGGTCGGTGACGTTCACCGGTCGCGCCTCGTGGTACGCGCGGGTGGCAAGTCCATATGCCGTCCCGTAGATCGGGACGGTGTCTGGATACCGGAGTCCGCGATGTCCAATCAGATGGAGGGCCGCTCGGGTCGCGTCCCAGCGGCGAATCACGAAACCTGCATCTGGATACAGGGCCTCGGCGGCGTCCAGCACCTGGGCGCCCACGGCCGCCGGGCTCCGCAGCCGGCCGAGGCCTTGGGTGGCTTCGCCGAGGGTCGCGAGCCGCTGGGCGTGTTTCGTGACCTGGGCGGTGATCTGGGCGTTGTGGATGGCGATGGCCGCCTGGGCCGCAAAGAGTTCCAGGAGTTCCCGGTTCTCGTTGGTAAACCGATGGTGCGGGTCGCCCGCGTTGTCGATCACCAGGACCCCGAGAAGCTGGTCGCGGTAGAACAGGGGCACGGTCAGGATGGCCGTGACGTTGGAGTGTTCTAGGGTGATCGGGTGGGCGTGGGGATGGGTCCGGTAGTCGTTGATCAGCAGGCTTCGGCGTTCCTGGGCAGCCAGGCCGGCGATCCCTTCGCCCAGCCGGAGGCGGCGGTCGCGCATCCACTCGCCGTATTTGGTCCAGGTGTTGATCACGAGCGTGTCCTCGGTCGGGTTCCAGAGCCAGACCGCGGCGCAGCCATCGACGACCAGGGCGGCGGCGCGCTCCGTGATGGCCTGGAGGAGCGGGGCAAGGTCGAGCTCCCGGATGATCTCCTGGGTGACGGCCTGGAGGCTCTTGAGCTGGGCGGTCTTGGTGGTGGCGGCGGCGAGGATCTGCGCGTGCCGGATGGCGACCGCCGCGTGCTCCGCGAAGGCGGTGAGATACATTATTTCGGCGTCCGAGAATGTCCGGAGGGTCGGACAGTCGAACGAGAGGACTCCGAGGATCTGGCCCTCGTAGCAGACCGGGAACCCGAGATAGGTGATGTTCCCGACCGCTCGGTCCGCGTCCTGCGACGGGTTGCGGGGATCTTCCCGCATGTCGGCGACGTAGAGGGGATGCCGGGTCTCGGCGACGATTCCGGAGAGCCCTTCACTAATCTTCATGGGGGCCCGGGGACCGTGGTCTCCTTGGTAGGCTCCATAATACAGGGTGCCGGTCTCGGCATCGACCAGGAGGAGTTTGACCTTCGGGGTCCGGGTGATCTCGCTGGCCATTGTGACCAGGTAGGTCAAGAGGTCCGAGAGTTCCCCGCCGCCGAGCAGGGCGTGGGTGGTGTGAAGCAGGGTCTCCAGCTGTGCCGCCCGGTCCTGTTCGGCCTGGAAGAGGTGTGCCTTCTCGAAGGCGGCGGCGCCATGGTTTGCCACTGCCTGCAGAATCTGGATGTCCTCGTCATCCCGTGCGAATTGGTGCGGGGTTGTGGTGCAGACAAGGAGGGCTCCCCAGCAGTGGTCGTCATGGAGCAAGGGGATTGCCACGGCAGCGTGGAGACCTGCGGTTTGCGCCCAGGCCTGATTGATCCAGGTGAAATTGGTGCTGAGGTCAGTGGCCAGGACGACTTCCCGCCGCTCTACCGCTAGCCCCACCAACCCCTGGCCAGGGCGGAACACGCGTGTGATGATTGGTTCTTCGCCGGGGACCGGGGTGCCCCGGAGCTGGAGGGAACCGGGTGGGTCCTGGCATTCCCACACCTGTGCGATTGTGCCCGGCAAGGCGGTTGTGGCGGCCGCACGGAGCGCATCGGCGACGGCGGTCGGATCGACGGCGGCTGTGAGCGTCCCGCTCAGATGATAGAGCGCGGCGAGCTGCTCGACGCGGCGCTGGGTGCCTGTGTGCAGGCGCGCGTTGGCCACCGCGATGGCGGCGTGCTGGGCGAAGAGGTGGAGGATGTCGGTGTCGCGGGTGCCGAATCGCGCGTCGAAGGCCTGGTGGTTGACGGTCAGGACCCCCAGCAGCTCGCCACGGTAGAGCAGCGGCTCGCCAGCAACGGCAGTGCTCGGATAGGTATCCGCGTACCGCGGGACGACGTAGCCGGAGGCCAGGTAGTCGTTGGCGCACAAGGGCGTGCGGGAGGCGGCCACCCGGCCGGCCAGCCCCTCGCCTACCTCCAGGACCGGGGCGACGGCCTCGAGGGAGAACCCATGTCGGGCGCCCGGGGAGAGATGGTTGCGGTCGGCATCCCACAGGTATAAAAACGCCCCGGGGCAGCCGACCATCTGGCTGGCGTGTTCGACGATGAGGGACATCAGGCGGGGAAGGTTGAGTTCGCGGGTGATCTCGCTCGTCAGCGTGCGGACTGCCTCGAGTTGTTGGCTCCGGGTCTGCTCGGTATCGAGCAGTCGGGCCTTCTGGATGGCTAGGGCTGCCTGGTGGGCAAACGCGGTGAGGACCTCGTAGTCTCCTGGGGTGTATTCCCGCGCGTCGCGCGTGTTGAAGATAAGCACCCCAACCGTCTCATGGCCGATGACCACCGGGAGACCCAGGTAGGTCTGGAAGCCGTGCGCCGCGTCGAACGCGGCTCGCAGGTTGCCCGGGTCCTCCTGGACGTTGGCGACAAATTTCGGCAGGCCGGTGGTGACCACGGATCCGGAAAGGCTTCCAGAGAGAGGAGGGAAGGTCAGTTCCGGGTCGATGATGCCGTAGGAGGCAGCCAGCCGGAGCGTCTGGGAGTCGCGGTCAGTCAGGAGGAGCTTGACGCGCTCGCAGTGGGAGATCTGGGCCGCTTCGGTGACGATCCGGTTCAGGGTGGTGGCCAGATCGTTGTGCTCGAGGAGCGCTTCCGCGGAGCGCAGGAGGGCGCCGACGTGGGCTTCCGCGCGCTTGCGTTCGGTGATGTTGATGTGGACGAGGACCGCGCCGGCGTATGTGCCGGTCAAGCGGGTAGCCTGGAGCAGGAACCAGCGCTCCTCGTCCGGGCTGTTACAGGGGTACTCCAGTTCGAACCGGTCCTCGGTGCCGGCCAGCAGGGCCTTGATGCCCGTCAGGGCTGTGCGGGCGATTGGGTCATCCAGGGCGGCTGCGGTGTGCAGTGCAGCCAGGTAGTTTTGCCCCACGCCCGTGACGATGTTCGGAGCGCCGCCGTTGCTCTGGGCGAAGTGGCGCCAGGCGTCGTTGACTTCGAGGATGGTCCCGGTCGGGTCGAGGACGGCCACGTGAGCGGCCAGGGACCCCAGGATGGCTTGTCGGAAGGCAGTTTGGGCCTGGTGTTCCTCGAGGGCTTTTTGCCGTTCCGCCACCCGTTCGCGTTCGGTGCCGAAAAGGCGGGCGTTCTGGATGGCAATGGACGCCTGGGCGGCAAAGAGTGCCAGGACCTCGTGGTCCGCCGCGGTGAAGCTGTGCTCCGGCTGGTTGTGGTTGTTCAGGAGGATCACGCCGATGAGCACGTCCCGGTACAGGAGGGGCTCAGCGATGGCGGATGTGGCGTTCACGAACTCGGTAATCGTGGGGTGCGCATACGGCGAATGGGGGTAGTCTTGGACCAGGAGACCTTTCCGCGTTGCGGCGACACTGCCGATCATGCCCTCGCCGAGGCGGAAGCGGAACTGGTTGACCTCGTCTGGCTGTTGTTCCACAACCTGGTTGACCAGGGCCTGTTCCGGCTCCGACCAGAGTGCGATACATCCACCGCCGGCCTGGACCAAGCCGGACGCCCGCTGCAGGATCAGGCGCAGGAGCTTGGTGAGGTCGAGTTCCCGCACGATCTCGGTGGTCAGGGTCAGGATCGTGTCGAGCTGGTTGCGGCGCCGGCGCTCAGACTCGAAGAGGCGGGCGTTCTCGATGGCGATGGCGGCCTGATCGGCGAAGGAGGCGTACCAGGAGAGATCGTCGAGGCCGTAGGTCCGGGGGGTCCGCGTCTTGAAGATCATCACCCCCAGCACTTGACCTCGGGCGCGGATCGGGATGCCCAGGAAGGTGCGGAACCCGGCGGCCCGATTGGCTTCCGGGATCAGGTTCCGGGAGTCGTGCGCGAGGTCGGCGACGTAGACGTGCTCCCCACTTCGGACGACCGCGGAGACGAGGCCGGCACCGATGGGGATTGTGACGAGGTAGCCCGCTTGGGGCATGTCGGTATAGGCGGCCCGAAGGGTCTGGGTTTTGTGATCGGCCAGGTAGAGGGCAAAGTGGTCCGGGTGGGCGAATTCCCGGATGGTGTCTGCGATCTGGGTCAGTGTGGTGTCGAGGTCGAGGCCGACCATGACCGCCTTGGCGGCGCGGAGCAGGGCCTGCAGGCGCTCGGCGTTGGCGATGCTCGCCTGGTAGAGCCGGGCGTTGGCGATGCTGATGGCCGCCTGCTGAGCGAAGAGTTGGAGCAGCGTCTGGTCGTCCGCGTCGAAGGTGCGGTCGGGGACGTGTCGGTTATGGAGGATGACTACCCCAATCAGCTGATCCCGGTAGAGCAGCGGCTCGGCGATGGCCGCCGTGAGGTCACTGCTGTTCAGGATCGAGGGGAGGGAGAACGACTCGTCACGGTAGCGGTTGGTATAGATCCCTTGCTGTGCCTGGGCCACGAGGCCGGCCAGTCCGGCCCCCAGCTTGCGCCGGACGGGCACGTCGGCATCCCCGTGCTGTATGGCGAGGACCAAATCCTCGGTCTCCGGCTCCCAGAGGAAGAGGGATCCCGATTGCACGCCCAGGAGGTGGATCGCCCGGGTGAGGATCAGTTGCAGGAGGCCCGTCAGGTCGAGTTCCCGCGTGATCTCGGTGGCCACCGTCCGGACGGTGGCCAGCTGTTCAGCTTGCTTTCGGAGGACCTCGGCCGCCGCCTTCTGAGTGGTCATGTCGATCAGGAGCCAGCGGATGCCTACCGCGGTGTTCTCGCGCACGATCGGCCCGGCATAGACCGCGACCGGCACGATCCGTCCGTCTTTGCGTTGGAATCGGTATTCCACCAGCCCGCTCTGGTTGATCAGCAGATGGGGGCGTTCGGCCAGCAGATGCTCGCGATCGTCTGGATGCACAAGATCGACCGAGCGCAGCCCGCGGCGGAAGTCCTCGTCGGTGTACCCGGTGAGGGCGAGCGCGGCGCGGTTCCAGAAGATGACCCGGCCGGTGGTATCCGATTCGACGACGGCCTGGGGGAGCAGGTCTGCGAGTTCGCGAAACCGGCGCTCGCTTTCCTGGAGCAGGGCGCTCGCCTGTTTGCGTTGCGTGATGTCCCGGAGCGTCGCCTGGAGCATGGAGGTGCCGCGGAGCTGCAGCGGGTCGAGGATCACCTCGACGTCGAACGGGGTGCCGTCGGCTCTCCGATGCTGCCATTCGAACCGCTGACTCGTGCCGGCAACGACGGCGGTGTTGATTGCCTGGGCGGCGTCTTCCGATCTCCGCCCATCCGATTGTTCGACGGGCGACAAGTCGGCGGGGGTCTTGCCGATGATGAGTGATCGCGGAAGCCCGAAGAGGGTGCAGGCTTGGTCGTTGGTGTCGAAGATCGTGCCATCCGCCGTCAGCAGGAGGAGCCCATCCCCCATGTTCTCGAAGAGCGACCGGTACTTGGCCTCGCTCTCCTGGAGCGCGATCTGGGCGGTGTACACTGCGGATAGGTCCTGTTCGATGCCCACGTGCCGCCGGATCCCGTCCTGATCGACCGTCACGGCGAGGGTCAGAGCGGCCACGTAGCGGCTCCCGTCCTTTCGTCGATTGACAACTTGCCCCTGCCAGCGTCCGGTGGTGGCTAGGGCGTCCTCGCGGGCCCGCAGGTCATCGGGGGTGGGTGGCGTCACAAGCAGGAACTCCGATGGCCGTTGGCCGCGGATCTCGTCTAACTCGTAGCCGGTGTTCCGCGTGAAGGCTGGGTTGGCCCAGATGATCCGGTGGTCTTCGTCGGTGATGGCGACAACGTTGGCCGAATGTTCGAGCGCCGTGCTGGTCACGAGGAGCTGGTTCTGACGCGCGATGTCTTTCTTGTGAAGGTGGCTGAGGGCGTACAGGAGGCCGCTCGCGCTGACCAGGACATAGAGACTGCCCTTCCCTTGATCTTGCTGTACAGCTCGACCTGCGCGAGGCCCGGGTACCACTGGGCGACCAGGTGGTCACTGATGACGACCCAGGTTAGCGAAAAGATGGCGTAGAGCACGGGCGGGGCCCGCACGCCGGCACTTGTGCGGGCGACGCGCAGCCCGCGGCGGAACCACGGGGCGGGGTCAGTCATGTGCCCTCCTTCGGAACAGGGTGTCGGGCGTCTGTGGTGCCCGGGTGTTCAGGTGTTCAGGTCTCCAGGTCTTTATCGGCAATTGGGGGCCGCAGGACCGGAGGTTTTTTGCAGGCGCGGACAGGTTTCCTGGGGTTGGATGTCCCAAGGGGTCCGAAACCGGTGCGAGCGTGTCTGGAATGGGCACATTCTACTCTACTCCGACGGCGGGGCTCAAGCGGAATGTCGGAAAGGGCGGGAGAATTGGACAGGATATGTGGAACGCGGAGGAGGGATCGCCTGCGGGGAGGAGGAACCCCATTCTTCGAACGGGGTCATTTGCGGTCGGTCTCGTCGTCGGGGAGGTCGAGGCCCTCGTTCGGGAGGTCCAGGCGGAGGGTTTCTCCGTTTGTCTCAGGGGCGGCTTCCGGCAGGAGCGGGCCGGTCGCGAGGGCGCGCAGCCGCTCGGTGAGGCCGGAATTGCGGTGATTCGGGGATTGGTTGCGGACGCTGATGCCGATGGCTTGCTTGGTCCCGAGGATCACGCAGAGCTCTCGGGCCCGGGTGACCCCCGTGTACAAGAGGTTGCGCTGGAGCATGATATAGAACGTGGTATGGCACACCAGCACGCAGCACTTGAATTCCGCGCCCTGACTTTTGTGAACGGAGAGCGCATACGCATGGGCCAGCTCGTCGAGGTTGCTGTAGGGGTACGCGACCTCGCGGTCCTCGATGCGGACCCGGACTACCTGCTCCTCGGGGTCGATGGCCAAGATCCGTCCCATCGAGCCGTTCATGGTCTGCAAATCATAATTATTTTTCTGGGAGAGTATTTTATCGCCTACCCGGTAGAACCGTCCCCCGCGCAGGAGTTCGGCTTTGCTGGTCGCCGGTGGGTTGAGGACCTTTTGAAGCTCCGCGTTGAGCTGGGCCGTTCCGATGGGCCCCCGGTGCATCGGCGTCAGGACCTGGATGTCCTCGAAGGGGTCCCACCCATACTTCTCAGGAAGCCGCTTGGTGACGACTTCGACGAGGGTCTTCTGGAGCGCCAGCGGGTCTTCCTCTTCCATCAGGAAAAAATCCCGGCGGCTGCCCTCTTCGGCTATTGTGACGGGTTGGACCCCAGCGTTAATTCTATGAGCGTTTCTAATGATTTGCGACTCTTCGGCCTGGCGAAACACGGTCGTGAGGCGGGTCTGGGGGATCGGGTCGAAGTCGAGCAGATCCCGAAAGACGGTCCCCGGTCCCACGGAGGGCAGCTGGTCGGCATCCCCCACCAGGACCAGAGTGGCGGTCAGGGGGAGGGCCTGGAGGACATGATAGAACAACATGATGTCGACCATGCTGCACTCATCGATAATCAGAATGTCGGTCTCGAGGGGGTTCTGCTTATTGCGCATGAACTTGCCCTGCGGGCCAAACTCGAGCAGACGATGCAAAGTCGAGGCGGGCTGGCCGGTGACTTCGCTGAGTCGCTTGGCCGCCCGACCTGTTGGTGAGGCCAGGGCCACGCGGGCCTGTTTGGCGACCAGGATCTGGACCAGAGTGTTGAGGATCGTGGTCTTGCCCGTACCGGGCCCCCCTGTGATGATGGCGCATTTCTCCCGGAGGGCCATGGCTACGGCTCGGCGCTGCTCGGGGGTGAGGGTGATGCCGCTTCGCCCCTCCGCCCAGGGGAGGGCCTTCTCTGCATCGATGGCCGGGAAGTGGCGCGGCGCGCGGAGGACGTGGAGCAGGCGCTGGGCGGCCTTGGTCTCGGCGAGGTGGAGGGGTTTGAGATAGACCACCGTCCCGTGCGGGGTCTCCTCGACCACCACCTTCCCGGACTGATCGAGTTCCACCAGCCCTGGCTGGAGCTGGTGCACGGGGACCCGGAGGTCTTTTTCGACCGCCGCGAAGAGCGGCGCCGTCGGCAGAAAGACATGCCCCTGATCGGTGAGGAGTTGGAGCTTGTAGAGCACGGCCGCTGTCGCGCGGAGCGGAGAGTCCTCGGGAATGCCCATTTCGCGGGCCAGCGCGTCACTTTTGAGGAAGCCGATTCCCCGAATATCCTGGGCCAGCCGATAGGGATTGTTTTTGACGACGGCAATGGCACCGTTGCCGTACGCTTTGTAGACCTTGACCGCGAACCCGCTGGAGATCTTGTATTGGGTGAGGAAGCTGAGGACGTGCCGGATCTCCTTGGTTTCGCTCCAGGCCGCCGTGATGCCTTGCACCCGTTTTGTTCCGACGCCGCGGATCTCTAGCAGCCGCTCGGGGGTCTGCTCGATCACATCGAAGGTGGCCTCGCCGAAGGCATCGACGATCTTGCCAGCGTAGACGGGTCCCACGCCTTTGACGCACCCAGATTTTAAGTAGGCTTTGATCCCGTGGATCGAGCTCGGGACTTTGGACTTGTAGTTAATGACCTTAAATTGAAGGCCGTAGGAGGAACTTTGCTGGAAGAACCCGGTGACCGAGAGGGTCTCTCCGGGAGTGAGAGAGAGCATCGGGCCGACGATCGGCAGCAGATCCTTTCGGCCAGACACGTTCAGCTTGGCGACGGTGAACCCGGTTTCCTCCGAGGCAAAGGTCACCCGTTCGACCACGCCTTCGATTGTCTCGAGGCGGTCGTTCGGTATCTGGGGCAGACTGGGCTGGCGCACGCTGGCGGTGACCTCCGGTCGACGGGATGGTATCAGACGAACTGGGTCTTGTACTATATCGGCAGTTCGGAACAGTGTCCGCAGGAGGAAATGACGCACTCCGTTGTGTGCCAGTTCTCGAAGGGGTCTACGCGGGGGACGTCGATGAATGCAGGGCTACGCGGCGGCCAGCGCAGGGACAAGCGGCGGCGGCGCGATGCGCTCTTCGCGCCGGGTCCAGGCGCGGAGGACCCGGTCCCACACGATCCACTCGTGCCGGTTCGGGAGGCGGCGATACCAGAAGTGCGGTTTTCCGCCACTCGTGACGCTGGGGCACTTGACCCAGCCGGGGCCTGCGGGTCGCTGTCCGTTCATCGGTTATCTCCTTTGTGTGGCACGGCAGGGGGTGTCCACCGGTCACGCGGTGGCGTGTTCCATGGCGGCGTGGAATCGGTGTCGGATCTCGTCGTGGTGCTGGCGGGAGGCGACGTGATCGTGCAGGGCCTCTCCCTGGCGGGGGTGGTCACAGAAATCCCGCTGACACGGCCGGCAGACAAATCCGTGGCCGTAGAACGAGGCGGCTAGACCATCCATGCTCATGTGCCACGTTGCATGCGCCAGTATGTCCGGGTCGATCGCGGTCCAGCTCCGGAGACGGGCGGAATAAGCAAGGAGGCTGAAACCCTCGAAGGCGTGGCCGGCCCAGATCGATACGATCAGGGCGCAGTGATGCGCCAGGTGGTTTGCCTGGACGACGGGCTGAACCGCGAGTCCTTGCTCGGCGCAGGCGTTCACCAGCGGCTGGGCAATCCGCTTCGCGTAGTGCTGGCAGATCTGGCGGCGGAAGACGTCCGGGTTGGCATAGAGACGTGGCGGGTTCGGTGCGCCGTGGCCAGCCTGTCGGCGGTGCTCGATCCAGAGCCGTAGGGGATCCACCAGGAGCGGCGGGAGGTGCTACGCGCCGGTCGGGTACCCGGATCGCCGCCAGGACCGTGGCACATCCGGAGAGCGACGGGACCTCCAGGGCCAGCTCGAAGGCCAGCGCCTGGAACGGGTGATCGAGAAATCGGACGCGCCCATTCGCGAAGGTGACCCGGTGGGTGGTCGCGTTGCAGGGAATATCCACCGTGACGGGGGCCAGGAGTGGCGGCAGGTCGCGCCCCTTCGCCCGGGTCATGCGGCCGCCGGGGCCGGGAGCGGTGGTATCAGCGGTAGCCCCTGCTGGAGACGGAGATGGCAGCGGTGGAGCCCTTCGAAGAAGAGTCGCTCGTACGCCAGGAGGGCTTCCAGGGTCTCCTCGTCGTCGAGGGCGGTGAGGGTGGCCCAGAGCGCGGGCTCGTGTTCCCGGAGGTACGGAATCGCCCCGTCCAGGTACTCGGCCTGGGTGCGGCGCCCCATGGCCTGGGTGCGGGCCTCGAGATCCGGGCGGGGGATGAGATCGATGGGGGAACCGGACGTGGTCATGCGAAGTGTCTCCGTTCAGTCGGTGGATCGTTTATAGCGCACGGGCATCGGCTGTCCAGGGCGGGAAACTGTGCGGCGTCTTCCTGGGGACAGGGGCGGATTCGATCAGGCAGCGGTCTGTTTGGCCGCGGCAATCTCCGCGCGGGTCGCCAGGCGGAGGGACCCGAAGGGCCCGCGAATGAGCAAGGGGGCCTTTGCGCGCCACGTGGACCAGTCGCGGCGGCTGTAGGTCTTTTCCGGGTTGTAGTTCCAGCGAGCGCGGACGGTGCCCATCGCGGCATCGACGCTGACGATGGTTACCGGCCAGACAGCGACGGAGTTGATCGTGGTGTTACCCATGCGGTGTCGCCCAACATCGTACACGACCATGCCAGGTTGGAGTTTCTCGATCTGCATCGGAGTCGCTCGCTTTCTGTATCGTGGTGCGCGGCCACGGATTCGTGGGTTCAGGGGGTGAGGACGGGAATGCGTCGATCCCGGGGAGCCTATCGGCCGAGGGCCACCTCGAGAATGAAGAGCCAGAGCCTGAATCTCCCCCCGGCTACCGCCGGGGGTTCTAGGTCCGGATCCCGCAGGTCTCTTCGGCTCTCGGCGGTGGCCTACAGCATCCGACAAGACACCCGGAGGAACGGGGGACCCGCCGCTAAGCGATCAGGGCGGCGGATGGGGGCAGAGGACATGCGGCAGGCCGGGGTTGGGAGAGCCGCTCTTGTCCGGCCGGAGACAGGCGCAGGATCCAGGCGTCCTGCACTCCGACCCGTTTCGCGTTCGGCACGGTGCTGGTCTCCATGAAGTAGACCGACGCCTCGAGGGAGTCGTCGTCCCGGAAGTGGGCGGACAGGGCGTCGAGCTCGCCGTCGGACACGACGGGGGCGGCGCCGGCCTTGGTGCGGCCCCATTTCGCGAGCGCGGATCGAAGCACCTCTGCGGGAGGGAGCATGGGAGATCCTTTCGGAGGATCGACGGGGGTCGATCTGTGAGAGAAGCGGGGGGCTGGTTGGCGGTCGCCGGCGGTGGGCGGAGCACCGGTTCCGGGAACCTGGCCTATCTCTGGCGTAGACCCCAGCATGGAGCACATCCTGGGAACGTCGCGTCGGTGTAGCCAGATAGCCCACGCGTGACTGTCTTCATGGCGTCTCCTGTTCGACGAGGGACGGGCACACCCTGCGGACGCGGCTCGCAAGATCGGGGTCCTTTTGGACACCTAAGCGGCCCACGGCGGGGAGCCCGGGGACGAGTCGCATCCGGGTGTGGGTCAGCCAACCCCAGTGGCCGTTCGCGTAGTTGCCGAATGCCACTTCGTGGGGTGCCGCCCCGTACTGCTCCGGCGCCAGTACGATCATCTCTGTGCGGACGCAGTCTTCCAGGGTGACCACGCAGAGGATCTGGCCGATTTCGAGGGTCTCCGGGGTCTCGTACCCCTGCGCGGTCAAGATGGACCGGAACGGCTCCTCCAGGCACAGCGGCAGGAAGCGCCGGTCGCGCCCGGCGATGATGCCGAGTGGTCCGCGATAGGTCGTGCGCCACTTGCGGGTCTCGATCGTCTTTTCGCCCAGTGCCATGAGCGTGGCCCAGGGCTGGTGGAGCGTCAGAAATTTGAGCATGGTGCGCCTATCGCCGGAGGTTGTCGGAGGCGATCAGATCTGCCGATTGGAAGCTGGTCGGGATGAAGCCTACGTGGCCGAGTTTCGGCGTGATGCTGGACCATTGCATCTCGATCCGCGGGGGGCCATTGTCCCCCTGCGATCGCAGGAGCAGGCGGAGGTGGACGTTGCCGTGTTCGATCTCGAGCTGGTAACCGGTGATGTAGCGTCGCTTGGTGGTCTGAGCGCGGTCCGTTTCCCCGGTCAGGATGTGCTCGTCCATGTAGATCGGCGACGGTGTCTGTTGGTCGGTCCAGTGGCGCAGGGTCTCGACGGCGGCCTCGCGCTCGCGGGCGAGTGTGGCGATGTGGGCCTGGGCCCACTGTGGAAGTTTGGCGATGTGGGCGGGGGACGGGGTCTTGGGCATGGGGCGTTCCTCTCCGGGCGAGAGCGATCAAGGGATCAGTGCGCCCTCGGGAGATCGGGGACTCGATCCAGGGGCCTCGGTCAGTGACTGTCCGGTGCCCCTGCGACGGCGGGTGGCGGTGTCGGGATGAACCGGAATCGGCGGGCATTCTTGTAGAGGGCGCGGAGTTCGCGATCGCTCAGATATTGCTGCAGTCGCACGTGCTCTTTCGGTTGGTTGGTGTTGGAAACCGTGGCGTTGTCGACGCAAACCGCCACGGGGATGTCGTGCTCGAGGAAGGTGAGTAGGGCCGGGGGCTCCCCTTTGGGCACCGCCCCCGTCTGATAGTTGCTCGTCACGCAGCACTCGATCAGGATCTGGTCTCGCGCCAGGCGACGGAGTAGGGTTTTGTCCCGGACCGCGGTACAGCCGTGTCCGATCCGCTGGACCCCGAGCACGTCGATTGCTTCCCAGATCGCCTCAGGCCCCTCATCCTCCCCCGCGTGCACGGTGAGGCCGAGCCCCCCGCGCCCGGCGAGCCGGTATGCATCCTCGAAGAGCCGCAGGGGGACTCCCCGCTGTCCCCCCGCCAGGTCGAAGCCCACGACTCCGGCGTGGTCGGGATCGTGGAGCGCGGCGGATTCCGCGATCGCCTGTCGGGCTTGAATGGACGCAATGTGGGGGCCCGCGCCCCGCATGGAGATCACGATGAGGCCACAGGTGAGATCCGGGTGACGGGTCCGGGCGCGGTTAAACCCCACCAGGACGGCACGGATGGCTTGTCGCGTGGTGAGGCCGCCATAGGAGTGGATGGCTGGCGCATAGCGGACCTCGAGCAGGCGGACACCGGTTCGGTAGGCAGCCTCCGCGATCGCCGTGGAGACGCGGATCAGGTTGGGTTCAAACTGGGTGACCCAGAGGGGATAGTGAAAACGGTCAAGAAATTCGAGCAGGCTGGTGCCGTTCTCTCCCTCGAAGACCAGCAGGCGACGCATGGCCCGGTAGGTGTCCACCGGGGCCAAGCGGTTCGCCGCGAGGATTTGCCATGTTAGCAGCCCGTTGATTTATGCCCTGGCCCGCCGCGCGGACGGCCACGCCGTCAAATCGGCACCCGGCGGCCCCCACGCCGCACCCGGGCACGAGAACGCGAGCATCGACTGAAGATGAGCACGCCACCAAAGCAGCAGGGTATACACGGAGCCACTCAGGGCCAAGAACACCTCCTGAGCGCGGTCCGCCCAGCCCCGTGGGGTGCCCAACCCATACAAGGTCCGCATCACGAGGGCGAGATTCGCCCCGGCGGCCTGCAGCAGGTAGCGCTTTGCCACGTTCGCCCGACCCCGCAACCGGGTCCGGCGGGCTCCGCCCGTCTCGCAGACGTGGGCGAAGGTCCGTTCCACCCGCTCGGCGCGCCAGCGGTGGTAGCGCTTGCCGAGGGGCCGCACTCCTCGGGCCCGGTTCTGATGGAAGGCAACGGCCGTCGGGGTCCCACTCTTGTCCGTCCACCGGCGGCGGCCCGCCTGGCGGCGCTCCGGGATGTACGTGCGATACCGCTGGGTCTTCAAGCGCCGGAGCAGAGTCGCCTTGTGGTAGCCTTTGTCCGCGACGACCTTCCCGCGAGGCCGGGAGCTGCACGGCGGCGGGTCGTCATCCTCCGTGGGCGCCGGGGCCTCCGACTGCGCCACCGCCGAGTCGCCACTGCGGGCGGCCTGCAGGTTGGCCTCGGCCTCCGTCAGACTCGCCTCCACCGACGCGGGGTCCGCCACGTCCGCCGGGTGGACTATCGCCGCGACAATGGCGCCGGTCTCCAGGTCCACCACGTGCTCGGGCTTGTACGCGAGCCGGGTCCGACCGTCCTTCAGCTTGGCAATGCGGGCATCGTGGTCGGTGCGCGAGATCCACTCACGGTTGGAGGTCTTCTTTCCTTTCCGCTTGCGATCCAGCCGTCGGGCGTCCTCCGCGGTGGGGTTCGGGACGCCCGCCTCGGTGGCCAGCCGGGTAACGAACTCGGTGTAGCGCTCCTTGGTGTCCCGCCGCACGATCGCCTTCATCGAGGCATCCGTCCGCAGGTAGGTGGAGTCCACCCCGAGGACCCGCCCGTGGAGCAACCCCTTGGCCCAATCAAGAACACAGAGAGCGGTGGTGGGCATTGATAGGTCTCCTCGTGACGATTGAAAAGACAGCTTGACATGCTCGTGGAATCAGATCCTGCGGAGCGCGTGCCACCAGTGAAGCAGCCAGTCGCGCCACGTGGGTTGATCGGCGGTCGCCACCCATCCAGTGTCTGAGAGGTGCAACGTGCCCCAGAGATACCACCGGCAGTGGAAGCGGGTGAGGCAGCGGCACGGTGGGCAGCCGCCGGCGCCACTCACGTCCAGGCAGGCGGGCGTATTCCCGGACATATCCGCGGAGATCCTGGAGCGGACGGCTGCACCGCTTGCAGTAGGCGGTGATGGTCGTGAGCGTGAGGTCGCGCGTGGCGTGGCGGACCGGAAAGACCAGGGCCGGTGCATCTTGGTAGGATTGGATAGTGGGGAAGTCTTCCACGAGCAGATCCTTTGATGAGACGTGCGGGAATCAGTTGGCAACGCTGGCAAGGGAACCGTCGGGAAGCGGTTCGACGCAGTTCCAGTGATTCCAGTTCCGGCTGGTGAAGTCCACGCGCGGAATACCCTTCAGCACGAATCCTGCCGGCCAGCCTTCGCGGGCGGGGTCGGACGGGCTTGGGACAGCAGCCAAGAGCTGGACCTGGACCCTCTTGGGGGAGAGCTTGACGATCGTGCCGGTCCCGTGGGTCCGGAATCCGAGGCCGTAGCCCCAGCGGACGGTCACCGGCTGTCCCATGTGGAGTGCGGCGTCCTGGGCCATGAGGGTGCGGAACCGCTCCATCGGGGGCTCGACAACGTGCAGGGTGGTCGTGGGCATGGGTGGTCCTCGCAAGGAGCAGGGGATGTGGGATTGTGTGGCTACCAGCCGGTACGGAGCTCTACCGGAAGACACGAGAGGAACACATCCCGCACCCGGGCGGCGTGGGCTCGGCTGTGGGCGTGGGCACGCATGTCTCGGTCGGTCCGGCCGGTGAACCCGCAGGGGCGGCAGATCGAAAGGTCCGTGGGCTTGGTCCAGAAGGCGGCAGCGTCATTCCACTCGGTCACGTGGGAAGGCGTGAGTGGTACGCTGGGCCGTGGGGCGTACCGGATGGCGTCGGCGAGCGAGGCCGGCCAGATCTGCGTCTTGGTCGGCAGGAAGGTGAGGAGCGGCTCGCCTGTCCGCTGACCGCCGCAGGGGAACACGGGAATCATCACTGGAATGGTCGAGGTGATGGTGCAGACGTAGAGCCCGGCGGCCTCCCAGGCCGCGAGCAGGGGACTGACGTGGGCCCAGAGGAGGGTCTGGGCTATTTCGGATGGGCAGGAGGGACCGGGGAAGGTCCCCCCGTTGCGTTGATGGTCGAGGAACAGATCGACGCACCCGCAGGGGCGCGTCTCGAGCGCTGCCAGGAAGGGCAACTCTTCCGGTCGGTGATCGAGGAACGTTACGTGGCCCTGATGGTAGCGCACGCGGTGCACCACCCGGCCCTGTTGGATGCGAATCTCGCAGGGGTTAGGGACGCCGAGGCGGAACGGGCGGGCGAGGGGTCGTCGCATAGGGATCCCGGTTCAGATCTGCGAGGGCTCGGAGACGTTGGAGGGTGCAGACAGCCATTGGAGGATCGCGGCGGGGAGGCGGTCCCTGTTCTGCTGGGTGACAGTCCAGAGCGTGGTGTTCGGCTGCTGGCGCAGGGTGGCCATGGCACCTCCGCCCCGCTGGGAGATGGTGGCGAGCACAGGGACAGTCCCGGCAAGCAGACGCTCCGCGGCGCCGACGAAGCGGGGCGAGCAGCACTCCATCTTTCCAATCTCGTCGATGACGTACAGATCGACACCCGGTGCCGGGAGGAGGGCCGCGTCCACGATCTGCTCGAGGGCAGCGAGGTTCACGCGGTAGGGGCCCACCCCGGTAGGGGAGACGAGTCGAACGTGCGCGAGCGTGGCCGCGAGCCCATCTACCGTGCGGATGCTGAAGCCGACCCGTTGCTGCTGTTCCCGGATCTCTTCGGTGAGGAAGCCTCGGAGCGTGCGGTCGGGCAGGGTCTCAATCACCCGCCGGACCAGGGTGCTCTTCCCGATGCCGGGGGCGCCGGTGAGCAATAGATGAGGCATGGTCCACTTCTCCTGGGTGGCCTAGACGTGGAGGAGATCGCCGAGCTTCCGGGCGATCTGCCAGGCGTGGTCCATCCCCTTGAAGGTCTTCCCGAGATAGAGGAGCTGCCGGCTCCCGTCCCTGGCGATGGCCTCGACGTGAATGTAATGACCTTCGCTGCCCCCCGTGATCGGAAAGACCGCGATCCAGTGACTGTCGACGGGCCAGCGGACGTCGGAGCGTTCTTGGGCATTCGCGAGGACAAAGTACGCATCGACCAGGGGCCCAAGTCCCAGGACCAGGTAGGCCTCGATCTCGGCCAACGTCCGGGGGTGGTTCTGTACGAGACGGGAGTTCTCGTCCCACTCTTCGAAGCCCCAGAATTCCTCGGTGCGGAAGGTCACCCGCCCGTTCGGCAATGCCCCGGCCGCCTCGGCGGCATCGTTGGTAGCCCTGAGGAGCCGAGGATAGCTCGTGAGGAGCCGTTGGCTCGGGGTCGCTCCTTGCCAGTTCGCCAGGAGCGCCGTTAGCGGGACAACCGGGTCTGGTTGGTTGGCCACATCGGGATGGAACCGGGTGACGTACTCGATGACCGACCAGTCGTGGTCGGCAATCCGTCCGAAGGTGTGCTCGAAATGGGCACGGAGGGCGGCGGTCACAGCGGCAGAGGTGCTGGTGGTTGGCGTGGACACGAACGTCTTCTCGTCTGCGGCGTCGTGCCGCGCTGGGGGGACAAGGCTGCATGGGTCGGATCGGGGGCCCAGCCCCAGTGATAGTAGGGGCGGACGTGCCAGCCGGTTCGATCCGGGTAGCGCGGCTGGCGTCGCGCCATCATGCGCTCCGCGCTCGCGTGCTCAGGATACAGGGTCGGCCAGTAGTCGGGTTGCTCCGGCCACATCGCGCAGAGGTGTTCGCCATGCAGGAGCTCCGGCTGGTGGCAGAGCATAATGCCAATGACCCAGCCCAGCAGGCGCGGGACAAATCGGCCGTGAGGATAGGTGCGACAGGCGGTGCGGGCCATGGTCGTCCTTGGTGCCAGTCCCGGGGTCGCCGGGAGGGGTTAGGGGTGCATCACAAACCCGGGACGGTCGACAAAGCGGAGGGCGGCGCCCTCTGCAAAGACCAGGGCGCGCTCGCTGCCAATCCAGCGCCGCCCCAGCGCTTCCGCCACATCCCCGGTGGTGCCACTGCCGAAGAAGGGATCATAGACCAAGGACCCTTCCTCCGTGGTCAGGCGGAGGCAGTAGTCGGCGAGCGGGCGGGGCATGATCGCCGGGTGGATGCGGCGGCCGGTTTCCTTGCAGCGAGCCCGGTAGGCACGCACGGACGCATCCAGGCCCGTGCAGCGGATCAGGCTCCCGGGGATGGCCCCTCCGTTATCCGTGGCGAAGGAGCTCTTGCCGATCGTCTGGCCGCCCGGCCGCCGGACCCCGCCATTCTCGATCCGTCCGATCTCTCCCCGCTTGGTGGATGGGGCGTATGGCACCCGGACATTCCAGTTGGAGGCTCGGGGGTTGGGCGAGCGGGAGAACCAGAGCACCGGGTCGACGCTGGTCTTTACCCGCACCCGCCGAATGGCCACCCAGGGTCGAGGCGAGGGCAGCCGGGTCGGGTACTCGGCGTAGAGCCGCTGGGCGAGGTGGAGTCCCACCGTGTCCACCATGCGGAGCACGAACCGCTCGATATAGGTGGAGAGCGTGGGGGTTCCACGATACCAACACTCCCCCAGATGGACAATGAGCGATCCTTGCTCGACCAAAAGCTCCTTCCAGGCATGGCCGAGGTCGGTCATCCAATCGAGCCAGCTGGCGGGCTCCATCGTCCCGTACTGGCGGGAATCGGTCAGCAAGGGAAACGGCGGCGAGGTGAAGATGAGGTCGATGCTCTCCTTGTCGATCACCGCGGCGGCGTCCTCGGCGTTGGCCCAGAGGCAGATGCCGGCCTCGGTGGTGAAGGCGGTGAGGATGATTCCGCGCCGGATGGTTTGCAGGAGGGAGCGGCCGGCATCCGTGATGGCCCACTTGCCGCGCGGGCCAGTGGCGATCAACCCTTTCTCGACGGCCGTCTGTCGGGCCCAGCGGAGGTGCCGGTGCCAGAGATTGCAGACCCGGCCATCCTTGAGGGTGATGGTGTTTTCCTGGACGGCGGGGTCGATCCGCGTCTTTTCCGCCACGGGCCCGTAGAGGTCCCGGGGGAACGCCTCGCCCCCGTGCTGGGCCAAGGCCTCGAGGAGAGGCAGGAAGAGCTGCGTGTGGGTCGGGGCGCGGTGGCCCGCCTGCGCGAAGCTCGCGCGCTCGGCTTGACGCGTCCGTTCGCCTTCGGCAAGACGTCGTTGGCGCGCGCGGAGGGCGCGAGAGTGATGGGTGATCATGCAGCGTCCTCGGTGGTGATGGGAACCTTCGGTTTGGCTGGCCGCCCGGCGGGGAAGAGTGCTTGGAGGCGCACGCGGCCGTTCTCGAAGATCTCCGGGGCCAGGACGACCGGGAGCGGCGGGGCCGGGCGCGCTGCCTTGATGCGGACCGCGAGCCAGGTCGTGAGATACCGGTCCATCCGGGAGGGCAAGAGGGACTGATATTTTCCCGATCGGGCGAATCGGAGGTCGCCAGGATAGGCGATCGCCATCGTGACCGACCGCTCGGGCAGGGTGTGCAGGGTGCCGAGTTTCGGGGTGAACGGTTGGCGGAGCTCCGCCGTCGCGTACTCCCGGTTCCGGTAGATGGTGAGGAAGGCCTGCCCGACGGCCTCTTTCTGTGTGGCATTGCCGAAGTGATAGAGCCAGCGCTGGGCGTCCTCGTGCACCACGATCGGGGTGATTTCGGGCGGGCGCCCGTTGGGCGTGCGCACGTAGGCGCCGATCACGACGAAGAGCCTGACGTCCGGGACTCGATGGTTCCGGCTGCTCCGGACCAGGTCTTGGAGCTGTGCCCGCAGGGGTTCGAAGGCCGTCGGGGGGATGCCCTGCTCCGGACGTACGAAGATCTCTCGCGCCTGCCGGACGCCCTGCTCGCCGAGGTCGGCGGCTTTTCGGAGTGCCTCGGGGCGAAAGGGCTCGGGGGTCCCGTGGACCCAGGGGGCGAGCGCATCCCATTCCTGCAGGGTGGTCTCGGCCACGGACGGCTGGGTCTCCAACCAGACGAGGCGGCTTGCGGTCTCGGCCAGGCTCCGCGTTTTGGCAGTGAGGCTGATTCGCCGGACCCACCCCCACGGCCACAGCCGCTCGTCTCGCTCGGCTGCCGGAACCTCGACGTAGAGTGCGAGGCGGTCCCGACCGGTCAGGGCCGTCCGGAGCGGTCGGTAGCCTTTGGCGGTGCCATGGGCCTCCAGCCGGGTCGTGAGGTCCCCCAGCCGATGTTGCTTGGTATAGATCAGGTTGAGGATCGGAGCAAGCTTGGACTTGGCCTCAACTGGCGGGAGCGGGGCTCCACGCTCGGCGCACCGCCAGCTTCGGATGCTCTCGTCGAGGAGTGTGTCTATCTGGTCGGCAGCGGCGACCCGGCCCTCGACCAGGGCTTGGCGGAGGTACGCTCGGGCCGGGACCTCGGTGGCTTCTTCCGCCCGGAGGGCCTGCGCGGCCCGCTTGAAGAGGCGAACAAAGTATGCGTGCTCGATCCGGGATTCCCGGTCGTGGACGTAGTGCTCCAGGTCGGTCGCCTTGACCGCATCCAGGCACAGGCAGCCAAACCCGGCTGTCTCGTGCCGGCGGGACTCGGGGTGCAGGAGGGCCTGGGTTAGATTGACCTTGGCGTGAAATTCCGGGACCTCCAGATGCCGCCAGGACGTGCGCCGGACGTGCACGTCCACGCAGAGCTCCCGCCCGTCGCGGTAGGCCACCAGGGTCTCGCTCTCGGTCAGGGGCTCGGCGTAGGTGTGGACGTAGTCATTGCGCCCCATGGACTTCTGGCAGGCAGGGGCCGTCCGGGGCGTGAGGAGGGCCGGATAGTAGCACAGGACCCGCGAGCCAGAGCGGAGCTGCGCGTTCTGGGCGGTGATCCATTCCACCACCGGCGCCCGTCCTTCCCCCAGGCTCTTGGACGGCTCGTCGTCCGCGATGAACCGGAAGTGCCGCGTTTGGAAGTCCAGGGTGAGAAAGGCGAGGGCTTCCCGGGGGTCGTAGAACGGCCCGAAGAGTTGGAGCCGATGATCTAAACCTGCCAAAAGGATTAAAAAGCGCTTGTAGTGCAGTGCGATGTTTTTTGCCTCGGCGACCGCCGCGGTGAAGCGGACGTCGGCGAAGGTGATGGTCGAGGCGTCGAGCCCGAGGAAACCCGCCAGCTGGTCAGTAAAGGGCTCGTCAAGTTCCTCCACCCGCGGGAAGAGGCGGGGGGTGTGCTCGTGGCTGGGTTGGCAGGAGAAGATCCGGTGGATGTTCTCGCCATTCCGGATCAGGAGGAAGACCTGCTTGTTGATTTCGTTCCGCTGTACGGCCTCGAAGGTGCTGCGGCCCTGGTACTCGAGGCCGTGCCGGCGCACGGCCATCGACACCGCGCAGCGCGGGGTAGGGAGGATCTGGTCGCGCAGTGACGGGTGGGTGGCCAGAGCCCGGTCGAAGCTCTCGATGCTCTCGCAGTCGAACTCGGCGGAGACGTCCGCCCAGGCCGCGAGTTCCTCGTCCATGAACAGCTTTCGCTGCATGAGGGTGAGTCGCTCGGTCGGTGGGGCGGGTTCCCCTTCGCAGATCGTTTCGACCTCAACCCCTTTCCCCGTGTACAGGTCGAGCGACTGGATGCCCCGCATGAGATTGTCCGCATAGCGCTGGACGGCTTCGGTGTGCGCCAGGGCGACGGCGGCCTGTTCGGCAAAGAAGGGGGTCAGGGCCTTGATTTTGTCGGCGATCTCCTTGCTCCGGGTGGTGATCCAGCCGGCCTTGGCCCTGGCAGCCACCGCCTCCCGCTCGGCGAAGGTCCGCATCGCCTGGAGCTGGGCATCGGTTGGCCGGCGGGCCAGGGTGGCGGCCACGTTGGTCTCGAAGCGTTCGTTGGGTCGCATCAGCGCATGGGAGGGCGCTGCAGGCGGGGTCGGGGCAGTGTCGGGATTCTGATGTGGCCCGGTCGGTGCGGCCCGTTCCTGCCGATCGCGCTCCCAATTCTCGACGGCCTCCTGCACCACGGGGCCGAGGACCGTCGGGTTCTTCTGGCCGGTGATCAGCGTCGTCTGCAGGTCGGCAATCTCTTGTTGGACTGTGGCCATCTCCTGTGCACGGACCTCTTCTCCGTCCATGGCGAGTTCGAAATCTTTGAGGAAGGGGTCGACCAGGAGCCGGTAGGTCCCGTCCGGGTCGCCGTCCAGCGGGTGGTGCCGGAGAACGATGGTGTGCGGGGACTCTTCGAAGTATTCGATGCTGAGCAGGAGTAGGACCGTTCCAGTGCCGATGGTGTCCTCAGAATCGGGCCAGTGCGGGTGCGGGATCGTCACCGCGCGGAGCGCACGCCAGTAGGTGCCCGGTTCGAGGGCCTGGAAGCGCTCGATTCGTTCGACCGCGGGCGGGCGGCGGGCGGGGAGAGGGGTTGGGTCCATCATGGGATCCTCGGGGTGCTCAGGGAGACAGGATGTGGGGGCGGTCTCTGCCCCTCCTCGGTCCTTATCGGCAGTTCGTCCGATGTCCGGCGTGAAGAATCGCCTGGCGTAGCGTCCCCTCGACCTCGCAGCGGAGGCGGCCCGCCTGCTCGACTGTGAGTGCGAGGGCTGGGCTGCAGGAGGCGATCCAGCGATCCACGCACTGGCTGGCATCCAGGGTCGGCTGGAAGTTCCGACAGCCGGGACAGGTCCAGCGTCCGGTCGAGGAGCTGCAGTACCAGCCCCGCTGGACGGCGTCGTTCCAGGCAGTCGACTGTGTGCAGACCTTCTCCGTCTCGGCCCGGCAACCCACCCCGTGAGGGTCGTCGCAGGTGACGTGGTGGATCTCGTTGGCACTCACGATCATACCCATCGACTGTACTCCTTCGCTCCATGAGGGAGTGTGCCTGCCCTGGGGGGATGTGCCAGGGCATTTTGTTGCCGGCAGGGTTCAGACAGGGATAAGCAGGTTATCCCGTTCAGATCGCAACATCCTCGGGGACAAAGCAGGGGTAGGCGCGGTGTTCAAACCAGTTCGGTGGGGTGTCCGGGACCTGGAGGGAGTCAGGCGGGGACGGGTGGGCATGTTGGATCGTCCAAGGGAGCGAAGCAAGGAAGCGGGAGGAGTTTCAAATGCTTCAAGCGGGTCTTGCAGATGACCATATCACCCGCCTGGTGCAGGTGAGCGTCGAAGCGCTTGGCCTTCCTGGTGTCCTTCGGCGGATTGTAGCCGCAGAGTGGGCAGGGGTAGCGGGATCGGAGGAGGTACATCAAGGTCTGCGTGGTGAGATCTTCTTGGCTCTCGTTCTCTTGCCAGCCGGCGTCGAGGAAGTAGCGCCCCAGCGCTCGGCGCTGTCGTCCCATCCGTCGCGCCTCAGGCGCGTCCGGCAGGAGGTCTAGGGCACTTAGACTTGGCGTGATCCGGACGACGGTGCAGAGGCCTTGGGCAGCCAGTGATTCGGTGAGGTGGATGCCCATCAGCCGCAGCCAATATGCTTGGATCATGTTGGGCAGGAGGGTCCGGTAGGCAACGCTGGTGTTCGCAGCGTCGGGGGACCCGGCGGAGAGTAATTGGGCATATAAAACCTGGCAGTTGCAGCGGTTGCGCCCGGTAACGTCCAGGGCATGCCAGAAGGCAAGGTCGGTGGCGGAATGGGCTGGGAAGCGCACATCGAGTCCCGCGTATTCGATCAGGTGCTGGTCGCCCTTCTTTTGCAGTCGAAAGTGCGGGACGCGGACCCGGGTGGCCAGGGCGGCGATCCCGGGGAAGGTGAAACGGAGCACGGCAGGGCGGAGTCGAGTAGGCATGGTGGTGGCGGAGTGTGGGCGATTCGGTAGGCTATTGGTACCGGATGCGCGGGGCGTCGTTGTCCGTGACGTGGCAGCCTCGACTCTCGAAGAACGTCAAACGTTTCATGGAGATGGCTCCTTGCTGGGTGCACGACGACGTGTTGGGATCGAGTCTAGAGGACCGGACCGGTGGGTGGGAGCTAGGGCACAATTCTGCGATGGCTCAGGCGGCCAGCGGCAGGGCTGCCGGGTACAGTGTCGGGGCTTCGGTGGGCAGGCAGGGGGTCGTGGTCAGGCGGGTGGCAATGTCCCAGCTGGCGGCGAGGGTCCCGTCTGGACCGAGACGGATCGCGTGGGCGGGAAACTCGGGGTGTCCCACTTGCCGTATCGCTCGCTCGCAGGCACGTTGGAGCTCGGGGGCCCGTGCGCCCGGGGCCTGGATCTCGAATTCCAAGGTCGGGACGAGGGCCTTCTGGCGGACCGGCTGGGCGTCGAACCGCCCGAAGGGGGCCAGCGCCTGCCGGAGCGTGTGGTAGGCGATCCCGTAGCTTGCGGGACCGCAGGGGAGCGGTAGGGTGACCCGGAGCCGGATGCGGTTTCGGGGGTCCGCGGACATCGGGGGGCGACGGTAGGGAATTACCTTAGGACTGACGGCGGGCATTCCGGATCCCCTTTCTGCGCAGGCGAGCGTTGTGCATGGCCGCATCCTCGGACGGGCCGTAGACGCGCTCGACGACTTCTCCGCCTTCCATGATCGCCACGCCGTAGGACTTGCCGATGAAGTTACAGAGGCCGCAGTCACAGCCCTCGCCGTGTCGGTCGATGTCGTCGTATTTGAGCGTCATGGCCAATCCAGCAGGGGTTTTCGAAAGGGACAGTGAGGGGTTCCGGAACACCCAGGTTATCCCGGAAAGTATCGGAGTGATCCGTCCGGCACGATCCCGGCTTCGTGGGCCCACGCGTTGATCTGGACCAGGTCGCCCTGGCGATCTCTCGTGACCGTCAGGCATTTTGCCTGCGTCCGGGCGAGGTCCGTGAAGTCCACGGTTCGGACGGAGACCGTGACGTGAGGATATGTCGCTTTCACTCGTCGGCGGAATTCGGCAATCGTGAGCATCGAGACTCCGTGTTTTGGCGGGTGTATCCGCCGTAATTTCGGTCCAGGACCTGGAGGTGATCCGGCGGGATGGGCACCAGCAGGTGCCGCTCCCAGGCGACGTCGCTCTCGATCCGGACGCCCGCGGCCACCGTGATTTCGAGGAGGGCCAGCGGGGTCTCATCCGTGAAGAGGTCGAAGAACCACTGGGAGATGCCCTCTTCTAGGCTCGTTTGGTCCGGAAAGCAGTAGATCGCCGGGACGCGTTCCTTTGCATTCCGGCTGCGGGGCCCCTTCCGGGGGAGCAGTCCTTCCCGCAGGATGCGCCCCAGGTTCCGGGTTGGCGTCACGTGGTACAAGCGCATCGGACCCTCGCGTCACGCGGCCAGGGGGAGGCTGGTCGTGAGGTGTTGGAGGCCCTGGCGGAAGTAGGTGGGGGCGATCTCCACGCTGATGCTGTTGCGCCCCGCCTGTCCGGCGGCCTTGGCGGTCGTGAAGTGGCCGGCGAAGGGGTCGAGGACGGTGTCGCCCGTGAAGGAGAACATCCGGATCAACCGAGAGGGAATCTCGAGCGGGAAGGGCGCCGGGTGGCCTCGGTCGGCTCGGACGCCTGGGATCTCGTCCCAGATCGGGCGGTACCATGCGGCGTACTCGGCCTTGGTGATCCGGGAGGCCGCCCGCTGAGCCTCGGATGGCTGCCGGTAGGGACCGGGCTTCTTCAGGAACAGGAGGTGCTCCAGCTCGCTCTTGATCACGCCATTGGGTTGGCCGGGTTTTCCCAACACCCCACCCGGGCCCTGTTCATAGGCACAATTGCTCCGCTTTTGCCAGAGGATGCCGGTGAGGGCCTGGAAGCCGACCAGCCGGCTCCGCACCAGGATGTCGGCGTGGAGCGGAAGGACGTGGTGGCTCCCGTGGGTCTTGCGCGCTCGGAGCACATCTCCCACGTTGCAGGCCAGCCGGCCGCCGGGGGCGAGGACGCGGAAACATTCCCGCCAGACGGCGTCGAGCTCGGTGAGGAAGGTGTCGTAGTCGGGAACCTCGGCGAGCTGCCCCGGCACGCTCTCGTACCGCTTGAGATCAAAATAGGGGCACGAGGTCACAATGAGCGGGATCGTCCCGTCCGGGATCCAGGAGAGGTCCCGGGCGTCGCCGTTGACCAAGGTGTGGACGGTGGGGAGGCCTGCCGCGAGGTCGATCTGGGCGGAGTGGGGGTGGCCCGCCGCATCGGTGTAAATCGTGACGACAATTGCCCCCGTTGTTGCGGACAGCCCTGCCTGGCCTTCGTCCGTGAGCTGCCACTGGCCGCGGTCATCGTTCGTCACGTAGCCGAGCGCCTTGGCCTTCTGCTGGGCAAAGCGGACGTGCCGTCGCCAGAGGTCCACCCGCTGCCCGTCCCCCGTCGTGATCGTGCGCGTTCGGATGTGGCCCGGAAGCGCGAAGCGGTTGGCCAGGGTCTCCGCGACGTCCTTGGCGCGTGCGGCGCCCCCGGCGTCGTGGAGCGTCTCAAGGACCGGCAAGATCAGCTGGGCCTGGGTGGGCTGGTCGGTCGAGGCTGGGTACATGGCGGTCTCTGGGATGAGCAAGATCGGGTGTGGAGCAGGTCCAGGGAGCGTGCCGAGCGAATGTCGGGTGCTGGGGAAGGCGGTCCGCTAGACAATCCGTCCGGCAAAGTGGGCCCGATGCCCCAGCTGATAGCCGGCGGCGTCTTCTCGCTCGATCAGGTCCGTGCCATCCGGAGTCCGGACGGCGATGGTGAAGTCGTCGAGGACGCCGATCGGGAGGGACTCGTGGAAGGCGTCGAGCGCCGCGCTGGGGACATCGGCGGCCGGGAGATCGTCGTCGACCTCGACGGCGTAGGTTCCGGGGACGGCAGCATCTTCTTCGTCCGTTGGGGTCCCGGTGACGTGGATGTGGACAAGCATGGGGTCCTCCTGTTGACAGGGTATCAGGCACCGTTCGGGAGTGGCGTGAAGACCGGGACCGGCAGCTGGTTTAGAGCGGTGAACCAGTCCAGTGTTCGCCGGACATGGTCAGGCTGAGTGAGGTGCTCTCGGAAGCGGGCGGGTGCGCCGGATCCTGTCAGGCGTGGAAGGGCGCAGAGAGCGCAGAGGGCCCCCTGACGCCAAGGAAAGAGCTGTGGGGCGACCTTCGTATAGGTGTGATGGAGCTGGTTGAAGCGCCAGCGCTGGGCCATCCAGATGTCGAAGAGCCAGAACCAGCCGAGGGTCGTCCGCCGGTTGTGGACCTTCTCCTTCGGCGGGGTGTAGAGCATCAGGCCGTCTGGCTTGGAGACGCGAGCGACTGTTACCGTCATCCCGGCGGCGGCAATGTGCTGTTCGACCTGGGCCTGGACGAGGTCGAGGATCGCCGTCCGGAAGGGGAGGGGGAAGTGATCGATGCGGTCCGGGAGGGCCCCCGGTTCGGTCAAGGCGCGGAAGAGATCGAGGCAGCCGCAGCGGCCGGGGCCGTCCACGTCGAGGGCCAGAAGGAACGGGATCTCCTCTGGCTCGTGGGCCGTGAAGGTGATGTGCGTCCCGTCGAAGCACACCGGGTGGTTCGGGATAACCGTGGTCACGGTCTCGCCCCTCGGGGTGGGCGCGGACACTCGGTCGCCGGTCCCCGGAAAGGCTATTGCGTAGCGGGCAGGCATTGGATCTCTCGCGGGAGCGGGGAGTTCATCGGCACCCCGGTGGCGGTGAAGGCGTCGGCGCACCAGGCGACCACGTGGTCCCGGTGTCCCGTCGAGTTGAAGTGACGGTCGCGGATTGTTACTAGTGTTGTGCCAAGGCGGAAGTGTGTCCGACAGATCGGGCAGTTGTGGCGGGGGTCCCGTCCTGTCCCGTCTTTTCGTTGGTCCACCCCGATCTGTTGTGCTGATCGGCGGAGACATTGCCAGTTGATATGCCAGCGTCCGGAGCGGTGCAGGGCGACCGGGAGCCAAATCATGCTTCCCCAGATGTCCAGAGCCCCGATGACCCGGCCGGTGATCGGCTGGATGGTCGCCTCGATCCGCGGCTGGAACCCGCGGAGGACAAGAGTGGCGGTGAGCGGCTGGGTGGTGACACGGAAGCGCGCCTCGACTGCGCCGCGAGCCATCGCGTAGGCGGCCCGGAGGGGTTCCGGGATGTCCAGGTCGCCCTGGGGGAGGCGGCGCGCGACCGAGGCACACTCGCAGGGAACCTCCAGCGCAGCCAGGAAGCGGAGCCCGGCAGCGTCGTGGTCGTGGAAGCGGAGCTTGCGGCCGGTCCAGCTGAGACGGTGGGTGGTTCCCTGGCAGGGGACCTCGACCGTCACTTCGGGTACGGGAGCGCAGGAGGGCATGGGCGCAGGGTCCTGACGGGCTAGAGGAGTGGTGGGAGCTGGCCGAAGGCCACCAGCAGATGGCGGACGACCTGGGTGAAGTCCCGCTCGGAGGGCAGGTGGCTGCCGGCGCTGTACGAGCCGTTGGGGTTCTGGCGCACC
>Ga0182027_10001587_pt1 | contig 37847 bp, 27 predicted proteins | sample 712E1DmetaG_FD_121300 | JGI IMG/M metagenome (GOLD analysis project Ga0182027, IMG submission 121300) | Permafrost microbial communities from Stordalen Mire, Sweden - 712E1D metaG (Illumina Assembly) | ecosystem: Environmental > Terrestrial > Soil > Wetlands > Permafrost | place: Sweden...
CCAACTACAGGATGGCAAATTTCATCAACCGGTGGGACGGATTCGGCGTTGAACTGCTCGACAACCAATGGAACAGGACGGCAGCCACCTTCCGGCTCAATCCTTCCTCAATAGCATCCACGGCGCCCACGGCTCTCATGGATTCTGTCAACAAAGGAGCTTTTACCTTTGTTGGCCCCAACAATTCCAACTATACCGTTCAGCTCAAAGACACGGACGGAAGCTATACCGATGTGGCTATCAATTTGTCAACAGGCGGGTCCACCTACAACCTTAAGAGCGACGGGAAATACACCATCGGCTCGCTGCCGCCCGATTCGCAGTGCATGGTAGATTCTCTGCTGCTCAAATCCGGCGCGATCAACCTGGTGCTGAGTCAGTCAAGCCTGCAGGTCTTTGCCTCCTGTGAACTCGGGAAACGGGACTTGTCGTGCCCCGAATTCAAGTGCATGATGGTCGATTACGCGTTTGTCGCGAATCACGCTTGGCAGCGCGGCGATGTCCTCACCCTTACCGCGGGCGCCGGCAGGCTGAGGATCGTAAACGAAGCCAATTCCACCGTCGCATCGACGGGACCGGTTTTCTCCCGCGACGGCCGTTCTTCCATAACCTGCAAATTTGTAGGCAACGCCCTGGTTTTCTTCGTCAGGCAGGCGCCTGCCTGCGCTATCACCCGCATTGCGCTGTACAATGTTGCCGGGCGAACGCTGGCAACGCTTCCGGTGGGGAACCAGTCGAGCCTGGTTGCGCCCGGCCTCGGCTCGGCCGGCGTCGTGTACGCAAGGTACTTCTTTTCGGACGGGTCCTCCCAGTACCGGTCCATTCTTCTCGTTCGCTAATGTGCGGGGCCGCGCGTCCCGGTTGAGTTCCCCTGTGTAAATAATTTTCCCTCGATGCAGAGACGTTTTCTGCCAGAAAACACTTTTACGCGGGGCCTGTTGCCGCACGCGGCGATGCAGGGTATATTTGTTTGTGACGGTCACGATGGGTTCCGAACCTGTCTTGAGCACAAAAGGCCTTAAACGAGGGAGGGAATGATGAAGAAACTGATGTGCCTTGTTCTGGTGCTGCTGGCGTTTGCAAGCTCAACGCATGCGGTAGGAGCGTTGTATGCCCGGCGGGCCTTGTCCAACGATTCGGGCACCGCGCTCTGGCTGGAAAAGTATAATGCGGATGTCAAGATAACCGATCAGATTGCGGTGACCCACGTGGACCAGACGTTCAAGAATGAAACAAGCAACCGTCTGGAAGGCGTTTTCGTTTTTCCGCTTCCGGATAATGCGGTCATCACCGAACTGGCTTTGTGGATCAACGGGCAGCGCGTCGTTGCCAAGGTAATGGATTCCGATACAGCTTCCATGAAGTACGATTCGATCGTTCGCCGATCCATCGATCCTGCGCTTCTTCAGGACATGGGCAACAACGTCTTCAAGCTCTCGGTTTTTCCCATAGACCCGGTTGGTTCGCCGATGTGCGAGCGTCGCATCGAAATTACGTATGCCGAACTCCTGCCCTACGATGCAGCAAGCGTCGAGTATGCGTTCTTCATGAAAACGGTCAATCTCTCGCCGAAACCGGTTCTGGTGACATCCCTCACCTTCGACCTCACGGCGCAGAACAAGATTCTGTCTCTCGTATCGCCTTCGCATGCCGGGAGTCCCGAGCTTGCCATTACCAAACTGTCCGACTATCATTACACGGCGACATTCGGCAACGAGAACTCCTATTCCGAAAAGGATCTCCAGCTGGTGTATACCCTGGGGCTCACCGATTACGCGATGAATCACCTTACCTACACCGTGAAGCCGGATTCCATGCTTTTCTTCGATACGTTGGGCGACAACCCCTATTTTCTTCTGTGGGTGACGCCGCCCGATACGGCACATGCGCTCAACAAGAACGTGGTCCTGGTTGCCGACATATCCAGCTCGATGTCGGGTACAAGGATAATCCAGTTGCGCGCATCGCTCAATGCCATGGTTGACAAACTGAATCCCGGGGACAAGTTCAACATTATCGCGTTCAGCACCGCGGTCCGGCCGTTTTCCGCGGATCTCGTGCCCGCCGATTCGGCAGACAGGGCCGCGGCTCATGCCTTTATCAATCAACTTTCGGAGGCCGGCCTCACCGATATCGAAGACGCTCTCAAGGCGGCACTCAAGAGCACTTGGATCTCTTCTATGGTGAATGCAATCGTTTTCCTTACCGATGGCCAGCCGACCTGGCCCGCAACTTCCACTTCGGCAAGCATCATCGACACGGTCGCGGCGCACAACTCGGGCGGGGTGGAGATCTTCACATTCGGCATAGGCGACCAGGTGGGCGTTGATTTCCTCAAGCTTCTCGCCAAACAGAACAGCGGGTTCGCCACCATGATCCTGGCCGACGACAGCATCAACGTGATGATGCAGAGCTTCCTGAACAAGATATCCTTCCCGCTCCTCAAGAATCTGTCAATCGACTACGGCGGTATTTCCGCCTACGACATGTATCCGAATCCGCTGCCGAACCTGTACCTGGGCGCCCAGCTTTCGGTGCTCGGAAGGTATCGCACCTCGGGACAGTTTCCCATTACCTTCCGCGGATCGCGGGGTAGTGATTCGCTCATGCTCAAACAGACGCTTGCTTTTCCGTCCACCGCCGGAAACCAGCCGTTTGTTCCCCGCATGTGGGCTTCGTCCAAAATCGACTATCTCCTCAATGAAATCGGTATTTACGGCGAGCTGCCGGAGCTTGTTGACGCGGTGAAAGTGCTCGGGAAGAAATACAGCATTATCACCAAGTACACCTCGGCCGTCGTAACCGAACCACCCGTCGGGAACACATTGCTCGACAAGACCGACAAGCTCGCAACAAGGGTTACCCTGCATGCGAACTTGCCCAACCCGTTTACATTCACGACCCAGATACGGTACAGCGTCCCGGCGCTTTCGACTCCGCAACGCGTGACGATCAGGATCTACGACGCGCGCGGCGCGCTGGTTCGAACCCTGGTGAACGAGGTGACGATGGGCGGCAACTACGTGGTGCGGTGGAATGCAACCGACGATGGCGGCAGGCAGCTGTGCGCAGGCATCTACCTTGCGGTCCTGGAAATCGGGCAAACGCGTCAGATGATCACCATGCGCCACATCAGGTGATACAATCGGCCGCGCAAGGCGGTCCGTACAGTTGCCGTGACTGCAGGGCCGGCGCCGGGTCGGAGTGATTCCGGGGGCGCCGGCTCTTGTTTTGCGCAGCACGGGGCACAAGGTATTGTTTTCTTACTGTGCGGATTTTACTTTAATGGTGAAACGTGGTACCGTATTACTCGCACACCCCTACAGGAGGAGATAGGCTCATGTCCCACACCTATGAAGAACTCAAGAAGAAAACCGTTGCCGAACTTCGCGACATAGCCGCCGGCATTCAGCACGATGCCTTGCAGGGATACTCCCAGCTCAACAAAGAGCATCTGCTGGAGAAACTCTGCACCGCGCTCGCCATTCCCATGCAGGTCCATCACAAGGTTGCGGCTGGAGGTGCCAAGATCTCGCTCAAAGACAAAATCAAGGCGCTCAAGGCAAAACGCGACGAGGCCCTAAAAGCGGGAAAACATGAGGATCTCAAGCATCTTCGCCGCAGGATACATTTTCTCAAGAGAGACCTGAGAAAGTCGGCGGTGGAAGTGGCTGCCTGACGGCAGCGCGGTTCATTTTGTGCTGCATGTATAGGCGAGAGAGAGAAGCCTGCGGCGTTTTCTTGAAAAGAGGCCACGCCCTGGGGCGTGGAGCACAACGTTACGAAAAAGCACTGACGTGCTTTCTTTGATTTCGGGGTTGTACCCCTCATTAAAGCCACGGCCTGTGGCCGTGGTTCTTTACTGTGCCGCAACCGGATATGACAACGGCCCAGCCATCTCGCACGAGATGGCCGGGCCGTTTGCATTGTGTTTCTCTCAACGCAAGATCACCTGAACTGCTTGATGAAATATACTCCTTTTGCGAGATTCTCCGGCGCGGCGGGCACAAGCTTTCCCGAACAAACGGCCGATTCCCACGTTTCCTTGCCGCTAGCATTGAACACGGCGACGCTGCGCGTTCCCCCGTCAAGACGCGGCATGCGGAAAGCGCCGCCCGAGTAAAGGATCCTGCACGATCCCGGCACGGAGTACTGTTTTGTCAAAGGCTCTGTTTTCACCGAAACCGGCCGCACCGGCCCGCTGGCGCAGATCTGCTTGCGTGAAGGCACTACCATGCTGAATCCGTCGTTGAACATAACGGTCAAATCGGTATATTCGGGATTATAGGCGCAGTAGGTGCGCGTATTGCCATTGTCGAATACGCCATACGTGGGCGTGCTGCCGGTTATGGTAGTGTCGAGCCTTCCCACCGTGTTGAGCGACGCAATCTCGTTGTAGCACGCCGCCTTGGTGTTACCGCCTTCAATGCCGGTGCCCGAGTTGTATTTCTGCATCGCCGTTGTCGCATCGGAATACGCCAGGAATTCGTAGAAAAGATCGGACCAGCCGCCGTTGAAGCCTTCCTTGTAGTTTGACGGAATGTAGTCCGGGCAGCGTCCGTAGTACATGTGGCCGGAGGTGTTCGGCAGGAAGTTTATGCCATGGATAGCGGACACGTCACCTGAGAACCACGTGCCGTAGGCACCGCCATTGCTCCAGACCTGGCCAACACAAGTGTGGGTATATCCGGACGGAAACGTAACGTGATCAACGTCCCACCAATACTGTTCGATGGCGCGCGCTTCGTTGACGTACATGAAGATCCCCTCGTCGCGAAGCGTCTTGTTACCCGTCATTACGCCCCAAAGGATGAGGCCGGCGTTGAAGTTCATCGACTCGGACGATGATTCCTGATTGGAGCCGTTTGCGAAGCCCATGCCGTCGGCCCAGCCATGGCCTTCGTAGGGCTCAAAGTAGGCGAATCTTCCGAACAGCGAGTCATTGTCGTCCCAGGAGTTGACATCCCGGATAAGCATCTGGACCATGCCGCCCCAGTTCTGGAGTTTTGCCCAAGTTGTGTCGTATTCCGCAACGACCGACGCCGCGCGGAGGTAGTAACCGTAGTGGAAATGGTGATCGGCGAAGCGCGTGTCTGCGTAAAAGCAAGTAGGATATCCGATGAGCCTGTTCCATGGCTTGTGGTAATAGAACTCCGGGTTGCCGTCGGCAGTAAACCAGTTTTGAAGGCTCGACTCGAGGCTGGTGACTATTGCGCTGCGTTTGGCGGTGTTGCCTGCGAGGTTGGCCTCTTCACACAACTGGGCAAACCTGCCAAGATCCTTGTTGTAGGTGCATGAGCCGGAGCCTATGGAACTGGGAATATTTTCGCCATTAACAAGCCCGTTTAGAGTATTCATGTTCACCCCGGAGTCCGGCATGGTGGTGAGAATGCCGTTGAACTTCATGGGGACGGTGAAACTCTGTCCAGCAACCACCTTCATCACGCCGCGCGCGCTTTGATAGGTGTACTGCAGGAACGGCCCGGGCATCTCTTTCCATTGATGACGGAATGCGGCGAAAATTGTGCCGGTCTGACTTCCTTCCTTGGCCTGTGTGACAACGCTAAAAAGGTCCGTGAGGATTGCTGTTTGCTCGTTGTAGGTCCAGCTGACGCGGGTGTCCGTTACGAATGAATAAGCGTATTGCTGGAAGAAAGAAAGGGTCTGGGCCGTGTTATCGGGAAGGAGCGCCACGGAAAGGTAGTTTTTGCCCGCTAGCGAGGACGTCATGGATGCCGTGCCGCTCCAAGCCGCACCCGTTGGCGCGAATATGCCGTAATTGTGGCCGCCAATCGTCGCGCCAACAACGCCGCCCTGATTGTACCAGATGGTCGGGTTGCCGCTAAATGCGATCTTGGCATTGCCACCGGTTATCTTGAAATAAGCGAACGGTATTCCCTGGCACAGGGTGGCTTCCATAAGAATGGCGCCTGATGTCCAGCGGGCGGTGACGCCGAAATGGGAATAGGACGCCACTGCCGTCGACGCAGCGTTCAAGCCGTCTATCCCAACGGTGAGATCGTTGACATATGAGCAATAGAGCCCGTCTCCCTGCACCGTTGCGGCGCCGGGATACCCCATTTGGAGGCCTGATGCGGTTGTCTGGTAGTCGAGCGGATGGGCCCACATTCCGGATGAGAATTGTTGGGTCATAAGGGTGGCCCACCATTTGTCGGATATCACTTTCTGGCTGAAATCTGAAGTGATGTATGGATTGAAAGTCGGGACCGAAAAATTTCCTGAAGTGACGTAGGATCCTTTGCCCACTTGAGTTTGCGGAAAAACAGGTCTGCTCGCAAGTGCCAGGAGGCTGATAAGCATTATCGCAGTTATCTTAAGGAACCTGGTTATCCGCATAAATGAGGTTCTCCTCAGGGTGTAAGGGTTGTTTTAGTTTATCGATTAAGTTGCGTTAGAAAACATCCATGCGCCAATTTTAATCGCTTTAACAAGCTGTTGCATTACCTCTCCCACCCCTTGAGAACTAAATATACCGAAAAAAAAGTGTATTGTCGCAAAATTATCGAAGGGCCACTTAATACCCTCTTGATTTCGTCCCCGGAACTCAGGTCCGTATCCTTTCGTCGAGCCGTTGCTGCCTCCGAAGCTGATCCAGTTCGGATTCCTCCACCGGCGGCGGACCTGACAACCGGATTCCTTTCGCCCGACAGTACATTTAATTTGAGGCAATGCGTAAAGCTTACATATGTTGCCTTATTCCGGAAAGAATTGTATAATTTGTTGCGGGGGATACCTGGTTCGAACAAGATACACCGGGCGGTATTGTATGAAGCCTGCCAAGGGCTGCAAAGGGTTTACCTTAATAGAGGTGATGGTAGTCATTGTCATTGTGGGCCTCTTAGCCACCCTGGCTGTGCCTAACATTTCTCCAATGGTCGAGACAATGAAATTGCGCACCGCGGCGAATGCCGTCAAGCGGCAGATGATCGTCGCAAGAACACGCGCGCTTTCCGATCCCAACACTCATGTCGGCGTGTGCATAGATGCCCGGTCAAATCCCAACAGGTCATTTGTCTTCTTTGACGTTGCCTCCGGCACCGCGTACCATTGTGACGCAACGGATCCTGTCTATATGGGCGTGTACATAGCGCCAAGTAACATTCGGGACAGCATTCCGCCCGTCGCGGCAGGAGGCATTCAGGACAGCGTTGTCGTATTCCGCGGGGACGGCTCGGCAAAAAACGGCGGCAATGTTATTGTGGTCAACAGGTACGGCAAGACGCGTACGATAAGTGTTCTGGCGAGTACGGGACGAGTGAAACTGCAATAGGAGCGGGCAAATGACGAACAATCCGGATGCTGAGGAAAAGGGATTCACGCTTATCGAAGTGCTCCTCGCAATGATCATTGTCATGGTGAGCGCGACGTCGGTTCTCATGTGGCAAAAGACGTCGTGGTCTCAAACGTCAACAACAAACAGGCTCATGGTTGCCGGGCACGTCATCGAAAAGCAGCTGGAAAAGCAGCGGATGACGATAGCCGAGAATCCTTCCGCCAATTTCGCTTCCTTTGTTCAGAACAGTACCATGGTGGTTGTTGATTCAAGCGTTACGCCCTATATCACGGTTCTGTGGACGATATATGCTCCGGACAGCCTGAAGGACCCGCAGACGGGGAACAACCTCAACAATGTCCGGAAGGTGCAGATTTCGGCGGGCTACGGAAGCGGTCCGGCCGACACGCTCAAAGTGGTGACGGCCATTTCAAAGAATTTTTAGGAACCGAAGCAGGGGTAATCTGCCGTGAAGAAAAATCTGCAGGAAACACCCCTGAACGCAAGGGGCGTGACGCTGCTAGAGCTGCTTATCGCCATTGCCGCGGGCGCATTGGTGATCCTTGGTGTGTACAATTTGCTGATGTCAAGCATATGGAGCTACAACCTTCAGAACCAGACCACCGATATGTACCAGAACGCAACCTACACCATCAAACGGTTAAGCGAGGACTTGGCCCAGGTGGGCGCGGACCTGCCCGAGCAATATTACACGGTGATTTTCACCGCAAGCGCCACGTCGAGCGACGTTACGGTGCGAATCAACAAGAAGGGCGGCATGTTCGCCATTATCAAGGACACCGCCTACGCCAAGATTCCCCTGTTTCCGGACTCGGTGGGGCTCGCGTTTGCAGGCGCGGATTCCCTTCTGCTCGACACTGGGGGGTGGGCCGGAAGCGTCGGGATCGACAACGTGAAGACCGGCATCAATCCGGACACAATCCTGATCCACAGCAACATGACTTTCCATGCGACAAATCTTATTTTCGCGGCTTCCACGACGCGGTATTTCCTGAGCGGAACCAATTTTTGCGTCGACTCGGCTGCCAACGTGCAGGCGGAGAACATCGATTCCCTGAGCATGACGTTCCGCGACAAGAACTACGCGCCCACGACAAACTGGAGCCAGATGTCATCCGTTACCCTGTACGTGCGTGCAAGAACGGCTACGCCTGATCCGAAATACAAGTGCCCCGGCTTTGGCGACGGGTATCACCGGCTCGCGCTCACCATGGACTTGCGGTTCAGGAACAGGTTCTGATCGGGATGCACGATATAAAGACAACCAGGGTTACCGGGATAAAGAGAAATCGGGATGTCCGGGATGAAAGAATGATTCGCCTGATGCATACGGGACTGGGGCGCACGTTTACTTTTGGGGGAGGTTCCCTATGAAATCGCTGCTCGGAAATCTGAAGAACTCAAAGGGTGTTGTCATGGTTATCGCCATGCTGGTCCTGCTGGCCATTACCGCGGTCGGCCTCGGCATGATCACCAATGCGGGCATGAGTTCGACCATTGGAAAGAACTACAAGAGCAAGCTGCAGTCGTTCTATGCCGCCGACGGGCAGATGACCGTGCTCGGGCAAGTGGTGCTTGATTCACTGGAACCGCACTTCTTCTTCCCTGTAAACGTAGGAAGTTCGGGCGCCGTCACGAAGAACACGATCGTGGATTGCCGGCCTGGTGAACAACAGACCGGTAACGAGGGCCCCAAATCGTACGACTCGGATACCACGGCAAGCAGGTGGGCATCGAACGGAACTCTCTCAAGAGACTCGATCGAATATGATCTCGGTTCGGCCGACACCATAAGCCAGGTTCGGGTAAGATTTGAGAGCTACACCACCGAGCTCTATCAGATCCATATCGACATCGGGACGGGATCATCGTATGCCACGGCATCATACACCACGGCATGGAGCGGGTGGACATCGCTTGTCAGAACTTCGGACTATTGGATACAACCCTTGCCGGTGACCGTCGGCCGGTTTGTCAAGGTGAAGATGTTTGCAAACAGCAACAACAACGGATGGTTCAGCATCATTGACTTTCAGGTATGGAAGTATCCGTCGGCCACCTCGTCCACCATAGTCGACACGTTATTTCCAAAATCCTCCATGACTATGTCTGCAACCTCAACTCATGGCGGCAACGGGGCCTCGAATTCAATCGACAACAACTCCGGCACAAAATGGGAGAGCAGCTACTCCGATCCTCAGCGCCTGTATGCCGATTGCGGCAACAAGGTGAACATCAGCAAGGTGGTGATCGATTGGGATGTGGAATCCGCAAAGACCTACATGATCCAGGGATCAAACGACGCGGTGAACTGGATCGACCTGGCCGAGCACACGGATTACGGCACAACCGCGCACCGCATGGATACGATAAAGGGCCTTTCCGGTTCGTACGAGTTTATCGGCGTAAACGGCGTGACCCGCAATACCGCAAACGGCTACGGAATCAACGAATTCAACCTCTACGCATCCTACACGCCAACGCTCTCATCCACTTCCTATTTTGGAGGGGTTCCGGTTGCATGGACTCTCACCAATCTGGGCACAAATCAGTTCAATTTGCAGACTCGCGCCTACATGCAGAACTCGAAATGGGGCACGATTTTCCAGACTCCGCTGCGGCAGTTTATTTCCCGGGGCGGCGGCGGCCTTGTCAACGGCGGTGCGGTAAAATTTGTTCCGGTGACGTTTTATGATTATCATTCGGACAGGAGAAACCCGGAGTTTGAGCAGCCGTGCGTAAGTCAGGTGAACAAGAACATGGTGGGCGTACATCTTGATTCGGAACGCAAACCGGTTGTGGGCACGTCGCCGTGTCTGAATTACTTTATTGCGAAATGGTTCCGACCCTGGCAGCCGGGAGACTATACCATACCCGTTTATCACTACACCACTTTGCAATATACCACGGTTGATAGTACTGCTAACACAAAAACCCTTGTACGGTGGCTCCGGCCTGGAGCCTGGAATAGTGGGGAATGGGGAAATTGCAGTGCCAATGAAGTGACCGCGTTTGCAAACTGCACAAATCCAAAGACGGAAACTACGTCACCACTCTATGATGGGGCATATGCAAATGTCGTGCTTCTCGACTCTCTTCCGTTCAAACTCACCAACGCTGCCACCGGAACCTATCAATACAACAACGGAGGCTTCTTTATTCTGGACAACAGGGGGTTTGGAAATGAATGGAATACAAATGATCAGAAAGCCAACAATCCAAATGAAATATCTAAAAATGCAGACGGGTCATGGTCTCACAACTACAGTTTTACCATGGAAATCAAGTACTCGTTTCTCAAGGTTCCGAACCTCAGATTCGACTTCACCGGGGACGATGACATATGGCTTTTTATCAACAACACGCTTCAGATGGATCTGGGCGGTCCCCATACAGCGTCCAGTGAGACCGTGCTGATCGACACGATCCCCGGGTTACAGAATCTTCAAATCTACAATTTCGATTTCTTCTATTGTGAGCGCCATTCCTCAAATTCAACGATAAACATACAGACCAATATCCTCCAATTGCAGCCCGTTACCACGTCCCAGCGTCACTGGTCGCGCGACTATGGGTCCCTTAACTAACGCGGATTTTGTGTTGTCAAAACAGCAATGGCGTCCGTTGGGACGCCCTTATTTTTCTTGTCACATCACGAATCGTAGAATTATTATTCCATGTGCAGACAAACTCCCTTCAAAATCAATTAGGCGGGTCTTATGCGAATGATTTTAGACCTTCCCAAAGGGACTGCTGAACGCTGCTATGAAGATTTCCGGGGCAAAAACAGAAACAGCGCTTGTTGTTAATGAACTCGAACGAATAATCCGGGTCGACAGGTTGCAGCGCTTGAAACGATTTCAAGGGAAGGTTGATTTGAGCATTGATCTCGATTGCCTCAGGAATAGAAACAGAGGGGGGGGTACGCCGGACGATTATTGATAAATAGAAATGAATTCTGCCGGTTTCACGATTCGCGTTTTTTTCCTGGAGGGTTGCGGAAGATGCGAGGATGATGCCGATATTCGTTGCGAGTTGAAAAGCTTTGCTTGAGGTTGAGCCATCTGTGAGCAAGGCACTAATAAGCACATTTGTGTCAAAAACAAAGCGCTCACTTTTCTTCATTTAGTATTTCCCGCAGGATTTCAGGCGTCAAGCCCCTTGCACGCGCACTCCGACTCGTTTCACGTATGATTTCACTGAGGGACGATGTTGTATTCGTCGCTTCCAATAATCTGAGGTTGACGAGCATTTCGAGATTTCGTTTTTTGCGGGCTGGTGCCCTTCTGAATGCCTTTGCAATGGAGGGCTTGACACGGATGGTTATCTTGTCTGAAATCATAGAACAATCCCCGGGATGAGGTGATGCAGGAAATATATCTCATATATTAAATGATGATGTAAGAAAAAGTCAATTCTTAAATCCTGCCGATGATGCAAAAGACCTCATCTGTTTTTATCTCTGTGCCCCTGTGGTGAATTCTTTCTGTCTCACCGTCTCCGCCGAACCGGCAAACCCCAGATCCTCCAATTCATCCGCAAAATATCCGAGCGCCTCCTTCCGCACGTAGGGCGCGTAGCGCCATTGTACGCAGATGCTGTCCGCAATCGAGGAAACGGTCCCGGAATCGGCCAGGTCGACCGCCCGCATCTTGGAGGCGCGGTTCTTAACAAGAAGGAATGACGATCCGTCGGTATATTCGAGGTGCCAGTCCGGCGAATGGTACAGCCAGCGGATAAGCTTCCGGTATTGCGGGAAAATCGCCGATGGCAGGATTGCGCTGGTCAGGTTGAACTTCTGCGCCGCAAAAGAAAACAGCTCAGGCTGGTCGCATAGAGCAAGATAGTCCGAAAAGAACCGGGGCGACCGGATGATGATCCTGCCGTCGGCAAAAACCCTTTTCTGCGGGTACAGTGTCCATATCAGATACCCGCCGTACCGTATGTCGTTGAACATTTCCCCGCTCACGGGATGCGCCGTGAGGTGTTCGGCGATTTTCTCCGGAAATCGGAATGGGGACAGGGTTTTGCCGGGAGGGCACACCGCAAGAGTGGCCAGGTGACCGGTCACCGGCCACGCGAGGAGGACTGCGATGCCGGCGGCCGCAAAGAGAGAGGAACGTATCTTCCCCGATTCCACAAACGCGGCGACCCGTCTGGGTAACCGTAACTGCATGATGCCGAATCCCGCGATCGGCGCCGCCATCAGGAAGAAAAGCAGTACGTTGCGCACCGCGCTGTAGGCCAGGAACAGAAACCCCGCGAACAGGATGACGTGGGCCGGTCTCACCATGCGTCTGTTGACAAAAAACAGTACGCAAACGCCGATCGCCGTTGCAATCACCGCAACCCGGTAGCGCGCCTCAAAGCCCGAAAGGGCGAGCAGCGGTACGTTTTCCGATATGTTAAGAGAGTAAAGGCTGTGCGCGACGGGGGCGATGCTGCCCAGCAGCCTGAAGGGAAGCAGCAGCCCCTGGACACCGTAGGGCGTGACGAGGCACGAGACGGCGCATGCCAGCAGGACTCCGGTTGTCATAAGGGAACGCCTGCCCCTGCCTGCCGGCCGGAACATAACGCTCTCGACCCAATACGCGGCGACGATTAAGATGCCGAGCGGATACAGACCTTGCGAATTCGCCCAGAGCAGTTGCAGGGGCACGCACAGCCACAAGAATCGCTTGCTCATGCCCTGCTTTACCCGCTCAAACAAGAACACGTATGCGGCCATGCACAGCATGGTTATGAGTACCGGCCGCTCGCATACCAGGTATCGCGCCTCGTAGAAGAAAAGCGCGCACAGAAGCGCGCACGTGTACGCATACCGAAACGACCGGACTGCGAAGCACAGGAGTGCGCAGGCAACGGCCACGGCCACCACCTTGAACCACAGGAGCGCCTCCAGCCCGCCGAGAAGAAACAGGCCGTATACGAGCAGCTGGAAAAGCCAGTGAACATCGATCCATTGCGGCAGCGCAAGTGTAAAGCTGAAGGGGTCGGCATACAGGAAATGGCCGGTGCGAACCATCTCCCTGCCTGCCGCAAGGTGCCAGAAGATGTCGGTATCGGTTATGGGAAACCAACAGAAGAAGGCGGCAAGGCCGGCGCAGAGAACTATGGGAAGAAACTTGGCGATGCGCACGGGTTACCGCGCCTTTCGGGGAGCACAGGACCCGGCATTTGCGGATGCCTGTGAGAGCCCTCGCATAAGCGTTGAATCGCCCGGATAATCCCGAAGGCCAGCGCGGAACACGTCGGCGGATTGGCAATAGCGCTGCGCCGCAAGCGCAACAGCCCCATAATTTGCGGCAAGACCGGGCATGTCGGGATCCGTAGCGAATAGGCGCTCAAATATAGAGAGCGAAGAATCCGTAAGGCCAGCCTGCACGTAGGCCAGGGCGAGATTGCCCCGCGCCTCTGCAAGCGCGGGAATCCGCCGGGTCGCTTCGTTGAAAAGAGAAATGGCCTGATTGCAGGTGTTGTGCCGCAGACACAACACTCCCGCGTTATAGCAGAGCATGCCGATGGATTGCGATTTAGTCAAGTTCCCAAGATCATACCACGCGCGATGTGCAACCGGGTATCGTTCCCGATAGTAGCTGTCGGGGTGGGTGAATCCCGATTTGTTCGGTTCTAAATTAAATCTCCGCGTCCCGTTGTCGAACCGCATGAAAAAGTGCCCGGGCAGCATAACGCCGTAGAGCGGGCAGTTCAGCTTTTCCGCAAGCATAAGCACAATCAGGGAGACGCCGAGGCAGGCGCCTTTCCTGTTCTTGTACACGAGGTGGGGAAGCAGTGTTTCAAAGACCGTGTCGCGGGCGTCAAAGGCAATGTTCCAGCGTTTATAGACAAGTGCGATAATTGAATCGGCTGTTGCAGGCTCGGCTCCACGGCCGCTGCAGGAGCGCACCAGTTCATTTGCGGAGGAGTCGAGGGTGCGGTAAAAGCACCCGAGGGAGTTCGTGTCCGCACCAGGCGCCCCGAATGCAAGATAGCGTGAGACGACCAGGCACGCCCGTTCCATCGAGACGGAGTCGGAAATCACCGGAAGCGCAGGGCTCGGCTTGCTCACCTCCCTGGAACAGGCGAAAATAAGCGTACAGATTGCAAACAGGGAGGTTCGAAGCGGGTGAGAGCTGGGTTTCATTGCCTGCTGCCTTGAATTCCTTGTTGCTGCTGTATCTATGACCCCGGGCGTTTACTTGGTACCAGGTAGAAAATAATAGACGGTGGATAAGAGAGATTGCAATCGCGGCTTGCGCCCGGTGAACGGGCAGCGGAAAACATCAGTCATCGGACTTCTTACTCGAGGTAAGAAAATGCCGTGATTTATCCGGACGTGTCAAGGCTCTTTTGTTTGTATATTAGCTTGTGACAAACCACGGGGGGGGGAGATTTTCCATGAAAAAAGCCGGTTCCTGGATTTTGCTGACAGTGTGCGGGATAGTTGTTTCTTCGCATTCGGCAACGATCATGCACAAATTCGTGGCCATTGACGAGGGAAGAAGCAATCTGCTGTATGTGAATGAGGCCGATTCTACGAAAAACTGGACCGTTCCAATCAGTCAGAATACACCGCGTGATTTGCAGCTTATCGGCAGCAACCGGGTGCTCGTCGGGCATGCGGACGGGTATCTTGAGGTCGATCTCGCAACCGGAAAGATTCTCAAGACAGTGACCGGGTTCAGCGGGGCCACCTCGGCGAGGCGATTGGAAAATGGCCACACGCTGTTAACCGGCGTGAACCTGGCCAAATCGACGGGTGTTGTTGTTGCTGAAGTTGATTCGTTGAACGCGGTGGTAGGCAAAATCGTCTATCCCGGAAGTTATTCCCGCCTCATGCGACAGACCGCAAAAGGGACCTATCTTATTGCAAGCGATACCATGATCCAGGAAGGCGACAAAACAGGGACATTCTTCTGGAAAGCTCCTGTCGCGGGATTTTCCCACATGTGGAAAGCCGTACGGCTGCCAACCGGCAACACGCTCATATCAGCCGGGTACGGGGCGTTCATGGTCGAAATTGATCCGTCCGGGGCCATTGTGAGGAAATTCGGTGACAAGACAGCAGTCCCGACGGCAGTGCATCCGTATTTCTACGCGATGTTTCAACTGTTGAATAATGGGGATGTGGTTGTTGCAAACTGGCAGGGACACGGCGATGGGCACGGCGCTTCGGGCATTCAGCTTCTTGAGTTCGACAAGACAGGTGCAATCGTCTGGCAATGGAGCAGGGCCGACATGATTTCTTCGTTGCAAGGTATCCTTGTTATCGACAGCCTCAACACCTCCTTACTATACGACGAACGCAATGGCATAATGGAACCAATCGGCACCGTCGCCAACCTTGTGCAAAGCAAGTCGCTGCCCGAAAATTCGTGTTCGTTTAGACTCGTACAAGCCGCCCGATCGATTTCGATAATGCCGTTATTTGCAAATGTGTATACCGCCGCAATTTACGACCTTGCCGGAAGGTGTGCTCAGACCTTTCGGGGAACAGGCAATGCAGTGCTCGCCGTTTCAAAGTCAGGTACGTATTTGATCAAATGTTCCGATGGGATTAATACGCTTACGAGGAAGCTTGCGTATGTCAAATAGCTGACCGCCGATTCCGTGCCGCTGGAACAACGTTGAGGGAAACGGGGATTCCCACTAATGTCCTCCCGTAGTCTGTTCCTCGACCTTGCCCGAAGAGCCGTTGATGTAGACAACCCCCAAAGCTTTTGAAGCCGAAGCCGTGAAGGCGTGAGAATGGCACACCGCTCTGCCATTCGGCAAAACCGCTTGATGGACGCCATTTGCCGTTTTTGAAATCGGCCGTCGCGCCGGCTGCGCTGCTTGCGAAACAGGAGTCTGGTTGCCGAGCAGCCAGTTCATCACCTCGGTAATCCCTTTTGTATTATCCTTGGCTGCGATATGCTCGTCGTAAACCCACGGATCTCCCATTGCAAACACCGCGCCTTTGCCCTTGACGGCGGTGGCCATGAGCACGCCACCCTGAAACGTGAAAATGGAGGTTGCCGGTGAAGCGAGTGAAAGGTTGCACATGTCAACAATGTAGAAGGTGGTGCAGGCGGAGAACACCGCGTTCTGCGGCACGGGCCCGAAATTTGAGCCGCCAGGCTGCGTGGTGTCGTTGAAGGTGATGCCGAAACGATTCACAAGCTGATTGTAATGGACGAATTCGACATTGCCGGTATTGTTGGCAAAGCACATGAGCTTCCCGCCCTGCTGCACCCATTTGTCAACAGCATCGATTTCGGCTGCCGCGATGAGGTGTGTGGTGCCGGGATTGACGATGATGAGGACGCTCGCCGGCGAAAGGGTTGCCGAGTCCAGCGGCGCCGCAATGGTGGACGTGTCGGCTCCGAGGGTCAAAAGCAGCTGGGCGAATATCGAATATCCTCCGAGGTTTACTTTTTGCCAGGTGTAATGCGGGGGAGATGCCGTGTTGTGGTAGCAATCCATGGCGACAATGGGTTTGGACGCGGCAAAGCACGGCATCAGGAGTCCGTAGCCGATCAGGAGCGCCAAAGATGCGGATTTCTTCATTTCACTCCTTCCCCCCTAACACAATTATACCCTGATACCGAAAGAATTTCAATCCCAATAGCTGGCGGCTCCCTTTACCTTCCTTACCCCGGGTAAGAAAATATCGCCATAGGGCATGAAATAATTTGATAAATTTATCAAGGACAGGCATGTATTTTTTTGATCGGGTTTTGGTTGAAATTTCACCTGAAACCAGAGTATAATGGGATAAACCCGGAAATTTCACACAAGGAGGCGTTCATGATTGGTATCTCCAAGGTTCTTGCATCATTTGTTTTGGCTCTGGTGCTCGCGGCGTCGTCTTTCGCACAGGATTCCAACTCTACGCTGGTGCAACTAATGGGATACGTGAGCGACTGGAACGGGAAGCCCATCACCGGCGCAGCGTGCCATCTCAAGTACGCCAAATTGGACACCACGACGAATACATCCGGTGAATATCCGGGATTCTTCGCGTTCAACGCTCTCATTCCCAGTGCCGTCATGGTGCCTGTCCGGAAGTCGGCGGTTGCCTCCAAACCATTCCTCAGGCCCGACGGGCTGTATTTTACCGTGCCCCAGAAGACCCAGCAGGTGACGATCGATCTGTTCACCATTTCGGGCAGGAAAGCAGTTGGAATTGTCAACACGAACATGAAGCCGGGCAATTACAGGGTAAATCCTTATTCCGGCGTGAAGACCTCGTCGCAGACCTACGTGCTGCGTGCCTGCATCGGCGGCCAGACCTCCTGTTTCAGGCTGCCACTTGTTGGAAACCGCGTTGCAACGTCCACAATTGTGCAAGCACTCTCCAGTAACACGTATGCGGGTTCTTTGGCCAAGAAGGCGGCGGTCGTAGAAAGTCTGGTTGTTTCCGCGCCTAATTATGTTACGGGCAGTTGGCCGCTTCAATCGTACGTAGGATCGCATTATGTCATCCTGCGCACTGCTGCCCAGGCCCAGAACAAGGTCCTGAGTATCACCTGCAATATGAATCAAGGTGCCACGGATAACGATCCGCAGGTTACGCTTTGCACCGCAATCTTTATTCAGGACATGAACAAGAATTACGTGAATACCATGTTCGTGAGCGACTGGCTTTCCACCACCGGATACGCGTATCCGAATTACGCCATTTGCCCGGACTGGAGAGGGCCGGACAGCACGCGTTGGAGCAATTTAAGAACCACCGATACCACACTGGTGGATGCGGTAAGCAGGGCCACGCCGATTGTGGGCAACAATTCGTTCGAATTCAATCCTAATAATCTTGTCTCACTCACACAAGGGACTCCTTACCGGTTCTGCATCGAGATGAATGTTGACAATCAATACAACATCCTTTTTGCAGACAGTATGACCCTGGGAAGCCAGCCGCTGGTGCGGACGCCGCTTCTTACCTATGTCCCCTCCAAGGACGCCACCGCCAGCGTTGACGGTCTCACCGACGTGGTGATTTCCTACAAGTAGGAACTCGCGTCCACTTCACCGAAACGTAAACTATTTTTACCGATAAAGAATCCCCGCCCTGGCGGGGATTCTTTATCGGGGTACGGAGGCGCGGTTCCCGGCATGACCATGCCAGAGGCAGGGTTGATATATGCGATTTATCCCGTTCCTGTTTCTTGCACTTTTCGCCGGAAGGGCCACCTCGTCTCCTTCGATGGATTCCACGGTTTCCGGCCGCCCGTGGGCAAACAAGGAGCAGGCGGGACCGACCAGGGTCATTCCATTCGAGCCTGACCGAACATACTCCGGAGCAACCTTCCTTCTTCAGAATTGGCCGAATCCGGCCTCAACCAACGCCACCATTTGGTTTTTTGTCAGGGAAATCGGAGCGGTAAGTCTGAAGATCTACGATGCCGCATGGAGAGAAATAGGTTACTTCGCAATCCCGGCGAACCGGCAGAGCAAGGGTGCGTGGTACCGCGTCGTCTTCCCTGTCGGCATGTTGCAATCCGGAGAATACTTCTACCGGCTGCAAACCTCCGGGTCTTCGGAAATAAGGGTCATGACGATTCTGCGATAGACCATGGCCGTTTGCAACCGCGGCGTCCGGGAACGGCAATCCCGCCTCCAGTACAAAGCAAGAGCCCCTTCTGTTAGAAGGGGCTCTTGCTTTGTAAACATCTTTACCCGACGTGAGCTATTCCGGCAATGTCTGGCCTTTGGTTTCCGGCAGGAACCATATGAGCACGAGCCCTACAACATAGACAAGGGCCATTACTGCTCCGGCCTTGGCAAATGATCCACCGAAGTACGCGACGAGATTGCCCGTTCCGACAAAGACGCCAACGGCGGCAAGAATCCTGCCGAAGTTGTAGGTTATGCCTTCGCCGGTCGCCCTGATCCGCGTGGGAAACAGTTCCGGAAGATACAAGGGCAGCCAGCCGAAGAACGCAGTGCTAAAGACGCCGGCTATCGCGGCCATCACCCAGAGCTGAGGACCATAGGAGTGGACGGTAGCATACAAGGCCACAGAGAAGATAAGGCTGCCTGCGCAGAAGATTGCATACGACCAGCGCCGTCCGATCCATTCCGCAATGAATCCGCCAACGAATGCTCCTGCAATTTGCCCGAAAGCCATGAACATCTGCGTGGTTGCGCGCTCGTGTGCCGCATTGCCTCCTACCATTTGGTTTACCCACGAAGGTATCCACTGAAAGACACCCCACGTGCCAAGCACAACAACAGACGATATAAGGCATCCCATGACCGTCCTGTAGCGGAGCCCTGGTTGCCAGAGAATTCTCAGGTCGGGTTTTTCGCCGCGTTCCTTTGACTTCTTCCATGCTTCCGGTTCGCGAACGCCAAGCAACAGGAAAAGCACGGTGATTGCCGGTATGAGGCCTATAAGCAGAATCCAGCGCCATGAAAGTGATCCCACGGAAAGGCCGACAATGGCGCAAACCAAGAATCCTATGTTGGCGGCCGCGCCCAGAATGCCGGCAAGAGCAGGACGGCTCTTGTTGGACCATGATTCCATCACGAGCGCAACTCCAAGTCCCCATTCGCCGCCGAGCCCGAGCGCGCCAAGGAAACGGCACGCGGCAAACTGAATCGGATCCTGGCATAGCGCGCTCAGGCCGGTGAACAGCGAGTACGTGACTATCGTTGCCGCAAGCGTCTTCACCCTGCCGATCTTGTCGCCCAGCCTGCCAAACACGTAGCCGCCAAGCGCCGCGCCGAGCAGGAACATCGCGAACATGACTCCCACCCACCATCCTACCGGACGGGTGGAATGGGTGTGCTGCAGGAGTTCCTTGAGCGCCGGCACCGCGATAAGGGAATATATCCCCATTTCCATTCCGTCAAACAGCCACCCGAGCCAGGCAACGGTGAGGTTGACCCAGGGGGTGTCGCCCTTGTTTATTGCTGTTGGTGACGAGGCCATTTGATGATGTTCCTTCCTAGGAAAGAAGTTCTTAAGAAAAAAGGCTTCCGAAAAAGTCTTCCGGAAGCCCAGTTTCTCATTTAACTTGTTGCATTATGGTAACAAGTAAGAATCAAATTCCAATTTGAACCTTGAAATCGAAGTACCAATCTTTTTGGAACATTCTATACCAGTTGTCTACCCCTCGAGTTGCGTCGCTGTAATCCGGGTATGTGTTCGGGTAAGTAATCATGCGCATATGATCATTGGCCAATTGAAGATGCAGCGAAACCGCCTTTCCCAGACTCTTTTTTGCGTAGATCGCCCACTTCCAATTATCTTTTGGCGGTGCCCCTGCAGAAGCAGCTGTACTGTCGAATTCCTTTGGATCATAATCATTATTGATGAACCAGACAGGATCTTGCTGATTTTGAGCGAGCGACATGTTGTTGCTGAATTGGCTCCCATAATATTCCCATTCGAACGACAATACGTCGAGAAGTTTGAACGTGGGGAAATTAAAGCCGAACATGACGGGAATGCGTTTTGTGATATCATCGTAATAGAAAGGGTAATTCTGAACGCCAAGTACCGCCGCTTCAACGAATATCTTCAGGTCCTCTTTGCCAAATATTGTGGTCGGGATCACCGGTTTAATGTCAAAGGATAGCATGCCCATGAGTTTAATGCCCCTGAAGGTGTAATATTGAACGCCTTGGGTTGTTGTATCCATACCACTAAGGGCACTGTCGCCAACATATCGATTGTAGTTATCTTTTGGGGTTGTCAGGTTTTCATTCATGGAAATCAAATGGGACCAACTGATGCCGCCTCCGAGAGAGAGCATCTTGGCGACATTGCCTTTGATGATATAGGTGGGAGAAATGTCGTACATGGGCGGGTAATCGCGCTCCATGGTGGCAAGCAAATGCTGCTCTATGGCGCCGTTGAGCAGGTAATTGCTAAACCGGACTCCTAAGGCCCTGTAAAGGTTGTCGCCAATGATATTCCATCTGCCGTTCACCAGGTAACCCGGGTAGGCTCCTGATTTCAAAAGATATTCGCCCATGTCGTAGGCTTCAGGATTGTATTTGAAAGGAAAATAGCCGAATTGAAATTCAAACAGCGGGTTGGCCAGGTCACCGATTTTGTATGTTCCCGAGGCCTCGGAAACCGCGGCGGCGAATTTGGGAGCGAGAAATAATACATCGGAGGACGTTGTGGGGTCTGGGTAGGGGTTCCAGATAAATCCGCCAACCCCCACCTTCAAAGCGAGGCGCTTGGCAACGTTTACTTCCTGTATCAGAAACACATTGGTACGGGAGATCCAATTGTGCGAGACCTGCACAGGAACCCCCTGGCCGGCTTGTCCTGAAACAATCTGGCCTTCGTCGATTCCCGCGGCAATTTTAAGCGGCTTGCGCTCGATGACGGATGTGTCGGGTGCAGGCTCAAGAGACTTGGGCTCAACCGCGGATGAGTCGCTTGCAGGCTGACCAAAAACCGTAACCGCCAAGACGCACAACACAATGCCCGTGAAAAGCTTCATATATATGCCCTCCTCTAAAATTAAAGTGCTTAGTTCGCAGCTAAGAGATTATGTTCTAGTCATCGTGGTACGTTGCAACTGAATGAACATGGCGAAGGAAATCATATCGTTGTTTCTTGTCAGTTGTCAAGAATATAGGGCTTGAACGGAGGGGCTTTTTATGACGATAAATATAAAAACAGGCGCTTACGTTTCCAAAACATTTTTCTTACCGCAAGTAAGATATATTTCGGCAGAAACAAGGGTGGATTCCCGGGTATTTTCCTATTTTTGAACGAGTAATCCCGGGTCTTCTGAATCCCACAGCGAGCGCATTACAGGCTGCCCACTGGGGTGTGCATCCGGTTGTAATCGCGGTCCCCGAAGGTTCGCTGTCGCGTCTACTCCTGTAGATGTTGCATGCAGTCGTAGTCGTGGTGCTGCGAGGTCCTTCAGTTACTCGTCGGTGCCGTCCCGGCGGACGTCTCGCAGCGAAAGTGACGAGACATCTTGCCCAAACGCGAATTCGCAGGGCCGGAATCCCGCAAGGCGCGGGGCGCGTTTCCAAGGAAGAATATTGATAATCAAATCAGGCATGAGTATATTATTCTCACGTATGCCGTTTTTTGATTTGGAGAGGCTTTTGTCCGCGGCTTTCTTGAAGGTGTTCGCAGCCACAATGCATACCTATCCGGTCAATAAGGGACTGCCGGGCGGCTGTATTGGAATCCCGGTCCCAAACATCCTCTGCGGGCGAGCGATCCAGAAGGATATGATCCTTTAGATCACGGCAGCAGGACAAGAACGGCGCATGAGCAAGATTTTTGCACACACCCCGTCTCACCGGAGAAGTGGCAATTGTCAGTCAGCTTGAACGGCGGATTCTTGAAAGAAGCGACTTCGCTTGTGTTCCATTCGGTCAGGCCATGGATAGCCCTTCCGGCAGTACTCTTTTTGTTCTTGGTCTCCGAACGTTCCGAAGCGCAAGAGAATATTTCCAAAGAATCTCCGAAGCCGCAGATGTCGGTTGCACCCGGCACTGCGGACCCGGTTGAGAAACAGGCCTTCAAGAAGAGAACTCCGGAGGAGATTTTCGAAGCGCTGAATGCGGTTCTGCGGGCAATGAATAGCGATATGGAGGATTTCAACTTCGACAGGGTTCATCCCCATTTAAAGGTCATCTATTCGCTCTACAATGAATTGCGCCTCTTATCTCTTGATGCCGCCGACAGTCTGGCGGCCCGGCCCGGGAAAGCGGATTCGACGTTGGTGAAAAGGAACTTTGGCGCAACAGATATCAGTATGTCAACCGGCGTGGATAGTCTTCCCGCGCGCAAGGGCTCCTCTATGAACCTGGTAATTGACACCGGCAAATTGTCCGGTTCCTCTCCGTCGCAGCGGTTGTCAATTGGCCCCCGAATCGATTTGAGAAACCTCAATCCTTCAAAGGTCAATAAAGATAGCAGCTTTTCCGGCAACGTGCCCTCTCTTTCGCTCTCCTGGGACGATACCTCTTTCCAGAAGTATCTGCTCAAATTCGAGATCGCTCCGGACACCGCCGGCCACAAAATGTGGAATGTGGTTTTTGAGAAGGTGGACAAATTAAAGAACAAGACGACCAGGATACATCAGTATTTTGATCTTGGAGAATTTACAGCGAGCGCACAGGACTTGATTTGGTTAAACGACGAATTGAAGAAATCGGAAACAGAAATGCGGAGTTATTTTTACGATAAAGAACACGAAAAGAAGAAAGAAAAGAAAGATACGATTCTGCTCAAATAAGCAAATCCCTATTGCTGGCAATGCCTGCTTCTTGCCCGATCATGGCCAAGAGGATGGGGCGATGCACGGATAGTTGATAATTCACAAAAGCGATTGATTAAAATGATTGATTCTAGAACAGGTGGACACTCATGAGAAAAGCCGCATTCTTTTGTCTCCTGATGTTCCTCATATGGCATGAAGGGTTTGCTCACCAATCCATGAATGGGCAAGGAGGCGCATTCGGCGGGCCGGGAGCCGGCCAAAGCTTTTCCGGCGCATCCATTTATGATCTCAACGACTCCGTAAAATTGGCGTTCGACCTGTATGCCAATTTGGGACAGTCACTCAGTCAAGACTTGCATGGGGGAGAACCGCTCGGGCCGGGAGGGGACATCTCAAATGTGTATAATTCCTTTCTCTACATGGAATCAACCAGCAAAACCCCGCTCCCCTTCAGAACTGATGGTTATATTTCACAAGGCGATTTCGGGTACGTTCCGCTCTGGCAAGGGAACTCCATCAGCACAAGGTTACGGTATCGTTTCCTTCCTGATGTCTGGGGTACCCTGTCCTTGAATTGCAATCTTGACAATCTCGCGGAAAACGCGCAAAGCGTGGGCGATTATCTCCAGATCGGCTCGCTCAACATCAAGTGGGCGCCCCCGTTCTTGAAAGGTTTTTCGGGAGAAATCGGCCGAATAAACATTTCGGGGTCCTATTGCCCGATTTTTGATCAGATGCCGCTCGAAAATTGGAATTTCAATGGATTGGTTCTTAATTATGGCTGCGATATCGGGCAGACCCACTTTTTTTCCTGGGAAGCTGCGGCCGGCCAGCAGTTTCTTGGCAGGAGCCTCTGGTTCAGTGACACAACCGGAAATCAGCAGCTGCTGTTTGAACAACTTGACAATATACGAAACCTCAATCACCTTTTCCTGCGGGCTCAATACGGGTATAAGAGAATCTTTGGCTTTAAATTAATCGGGGGTTACCAGCAATGCCCGGCAGATTCAACCCAAACCAGTACCGGCAACCCGAATATTCTTGACTGGCCCGGAAATGCAATCATCACCAAAACGTACTACCTTCCCAAAACAAGCGGATGGCACATCGGGACAGAGCTTGCCCTGAACACCAAGGGGTTGGTCCAGCATGCAATACTTGCCTATGGCAGCGGAACTGTTTTTTTGGCCAGCGGATCGCCCGATTACGTAAACAGACCAAGTGCCAAAGTTGGAGCCGTCGTCGACAGCTGGAACTGGAACGAAATGATACCGAATTTCTCAATGGAAGGAAGCTCGGTCCTCAACGGCATGTACTGGATGAATTGGCGTTTGAAGAAGCTGGTAGTTGACGGAGGTGTAGCCGGGTCGTGGCGGATTCCGAAAAAAAACAGCGTTACCTATGCATTTGATCATACTTATTATTATCTGGATTCCGCATCTCTCTATCAGGAGGGTGGGTACAAAGACACCGCCACTCTCACCGCCCAGGATTTCAAGGCGATAAAATGCGCGCTCAGCATCTCTTATCCTCTTGCTAAAAATATCTACGTAGGAACACGCTATGATGAGATACACTTCTTCACTCCCGATGCCCATTCCAACATTCCCGACATCGAACCGGTTGTCAACGATTACACGACATTGGAACCAAACGGAAACAATTTTGAGTTTGTCGACAATGATCCGGCAAAGTGGGAAAGGGAGGCAGTCAATACGCATATTATAGCTCCCTTTGTTGCGCTGGAGCTGGCTCATATGCTGAGAATCCAGGCATCGTACGCTTTCGCGTTTTACGATAGTCCGATTCTTCGCCAATCCGTCGTCGCAAGATTCCACGGAAATTTCAGTTTGGGCGCAACGCTAACCTATCGTTTCGCAAAGCTGCCGGATTAAACATGCGGTTGGCTGCGTTTGCCGGAGCGAAATACTTATCCCCGAACAAACAACACTCTTATCACGATTGCCGCGCCGATCAGCATAATTAGTATCGAGCTGAGAACAGGCAATTTCGGTAAGAATTTGTTATTGTCGTATCTGCTGATGAGCGACGAACCTTTTACAAATAGAATTCCCAGGACGGTCAACGTTGCGGCCAGGCCAAAACTGAAGAAAACGATGAGCAGTAAACCAAGTGCTACTTTCTTGACCGAGACGGCCAGGAAAAGAACAACCAGTGCTGTTGGACAAGGAACCATCCCGCCGGAAATCCCCATTATTACATTCGTCATGAATCCTTTTTTCTGGATCGATTCCATTGTGATGTGCTGATGCCCGTGCGGATGCTCGTGCCCGTGCGGATGCTCGTGATCGTGCGAATGCTCGTGATCGTGCGAATGCTCGTGATCGTGCGAATGCTCGTGATCGTGCGAATGCTCGTGATCGTGCGGATGCTCGTGATCGTGCGGATGCTCGTGATCGTGCGGATGATGCGAATGTTCATTATCGCTATGATCATAGTGCGAATGACCGTATGCCTCATTGAGGTCATGCGAATGCAGGTGGTGATCATGGGAATGGCTATGATGCTGGTCGGCATGATTCAATTCCATGAGACGTCTTCTGAACATGAAGATACCGATGATAATGATTACCGAACCTGACGCGATATTGAGATACATATTGATCTGAGGCGGGACCACGGAGTTGAACACGATCAAAATAAAAAGACCGAGAATGAGAACGCTGATGGTGTGGCTGAGCGCCGTGACGACACCGAGCGTAACGGCATCGGCAACGGTACCCCTGTTCCCGATGATATATGCCCCAATCAGCGTTTTTCCGTGGCCAGGGGAAAGCGAATGGAGTGCGCCGATTACAATTGCAAGGAACAGGTAAATAATAAGCATGCCGGTATTTTCGCCCGGTTTGAATATCTTTTCAAGGCTGATACTATTGAAGCCAATCTTTACAAACTGCGAAATCTTGCCCCATAGCCTATTCTCATCCGGACCGGACAAGGATTTGCCTGATTGATTGACGAATGCACTCTTGTCAAAATCGAAATAGACCGTTTCCCCGCGTGAAATGACCTTGAATAGTCTTCGGTCTTTCGTGGTTTCTGTAGCCAGCACGACAACCCACTTGACCGGCAGCACAACATTTTCCAGGAGATCGGGCCTGAATTCAATTTTGTGCGGAATGCCGGTGATGTTCCACGTCCGGGAGATCTTGATTGCGCGCATTAGAGTGTCAACTGCCGTTGCGCCGTTTGAGTTGTCTTCAAGCGCCCAGCTTTCATCGGCAACTCCTGTTACCGGACTGCCGTCGATTTTAAGAGAAATATTGTTAAAAACGTAGTTCTTGATTTGAGGCAGCAGCTCGTTCCATTCTCCTGTGCTGAGTACCCTTGAGCTGTCTATCCCTTTGCTTACAGCGCCCAGCAGATCGACCTGAACTATTCGCAATTCCAAGGTTAATTGAGTTCCATTTTGTATGATGAGTGCTTTATTCCAACTGGTATTGTGGGCAAGAGCGGGAATTGCCGGCAAGACTACAAACAATCCGGAAATAAGAATCGCTTTACCGGTCTTGAGCAAAAAGCTACTCATGGATTACTTCCTCTGAAAATCATTAGAACCCGCACATGATCGGCGAAATGCAATCGGCACTGCGTCAAAAAATACAAAAGGGAAGCTCGTTTCAGAAGAGCTTCCCTTTGCACATAAAACGATAGACAGTAAGAAGCCTTACCTGACTACTGTCATTTGCTGCGCAGTGCGTCCCGACCCATCCATGATGCGGACAACATGACAACCGAAAGGCAGCGCATTCTGAATCTCAGCTAGACTTCTAACCGATTTTGATGTTATGAGTTTTCCTGCAAGATTGTAGACGTTCAAACGTGTCGGCTCGCTAAAATTCCATTTTGCAAAGTCCTCAACACCCTTGGAATGCAAAAAGTTCTCACTCGGCTCAACAGAGGAACCTTTCAATGTGTCGCCGCACCATTGCAAAGCGTCCCAAATCGTGGAGTCCATTGTCACTTCCGAAAAACAGGTTCCCACGTGTCCGCGGCTGCAATAAAAAGTTCTTCCTCCGCCGGGAAGAATCTGGCACCACGTAACGGGGTGATGCGGACCCATTGCCGTGCTTCCATACGACGATTCGTCGACGAATTGGAGCATATGCAAGAAAGGAAGATTGTACGGATTGGGAGTCAGATTGTACCATTCTTCACTGGTGGAGAAGGTATCCGGCACATTGCCAAAGAAGATCTTGAATGTATCGTTTGTGGCGTATTGCTTAAAGTTGGTGTACATATTCGCTTTTACAACACCGCCGTGATTCGTAAAATCAGCGCCGATCATGGAATCAATATACCACTTCCAGCTGGCATGAGTTGCCCCTGCGCCGTGCCAGCCCATCCAACTCCCGTGATCAAGTAACAGATAATCATGTATTGCCAGCTGTTCATCTGCATTAAGGGTTGTACCGGCATACGATGTCTGGTTGAAAATAACCACATCGTACTGCTGGAGATTGGCTCTTGTGATTGGCACCGGGGTTTTGGTGATAGTAAGCTGAAAACCAAACTTAGCAGATAGGTGTTTTAGCATTGTGTCCGGCTCGGCAACCGGATGCCCCACCGGGCCCATGTCCGAAAGATCCAACACGCTCTTGAGCCCATTCTGCCTTGGAAATCCAAAAGAAACACCGACACAGAACACCACAGCAAATAGGGCAGCAGCCATGCCACAGAATTTCAATTTAAACATTTCGGCCCCCTTTCAAGAGGATCATTTGAAAAAAAACAATATAATGATCGCTGTTTAGAATTTCCTTGTCAACACTATCACTTACTCACGCCCAGATGTACGGCTTGCCATCATCTTTGAAATCGGGCCTTGCCCAAGGAAGAGCATGGGGTCCGGCAAGGTGTCTTGCGCTGCGTTCGAGTTCGTCGTAATTGTAAGGGTTGTTGTTGCTGGACAGTACTCCCGTTGTCGGGCACGCCGTAGGAGGGTAAAGCTGGTTCATGACGGCGCAGTTGGCTGTTACCTGGGCCGCTCCGCCATCATGGCCCACAATCAGGGTCGAAACCAGCGGGGCTCCGGTTGCGTCCTTCAGGCTGAGCAGGCCACCGAAGCATGCCGAAATAGTATGGGCTGCACCGACAACGCCGAGCACGGTCTTGATGCAGGAAACGCCCATCCCTTTTGCGCGGGCAGCGGGAGCGGCTGTTTTCTGCATGTTGCCGTAACCTGTAATGTTCATCGCCAGGGTGCAAACGTCAGGATTCATGGCACTGTTTATCCAATCCACGAGAGTTCCTGCGCCGGCCGTGTTGTCCATACTGGAAAAACCGATGAATCTGGCTGTACCGGCAGCCTTTGCTTCCTTTAGGAATTGCCATACGCCGGTTGTCGCTGCAATGTTGGTGAGATTCTCGCCCGAAGCGACATTGTGGCACAGCAGGAGGTCTACATAGGAGGTTTGCAATTTGGCAAGCTCGCTCGCAAAGGACTTCTTGGCCCCAGCGTAGTCGCGATCATCAATCTTGTCGACTATTATGACCTCGCTTCTCTTGACCGGGCAGGTTGCGCTGGTGAAGTATGTCCCGTAGGTGGCCGAAGTTCCGTATTCAATGCAGTTGTCGAAATAGTTGACGCCGCCGGCAATCGCCGCGTCCATGGCAAGGAGCCTGTCTGCGGCGGAGAGCGCGGCGAACTTCGATCCGCCGCCAAACCCGAGTATCGAAACGCACAATCCCGTGTTTCCAAGTTGACGCGTCGTCATGAGAGGGGCGGCTGCATTAGACTTTGGGGTCGACTGATTAGGGTTATTCTGCGACTGCACGCTTCCGGAAAGCGGCATTTTGCTTTCTCCGCCGCATGAGGCGATAATCGGAACAGAGGACAGGGCTGCGGCACTTGCAAGGAACGCTCGCCTGCTCACATCTTTCTTCTTGTTTTCCATGGCATACTCCTTTTTTGGGTATGAGTTATAACAACTTGATAGTTAACCGTTTACAGAGAACAGAATTATGAGTATTTTCCTCCCATTTGTTCTTATACGTTTCTTAATATAAAACCAAATGGCCGGTTTGCCAAAAGTATTTTCTTACCTTGAGTAAGATATATCTTGATGAACGATAAGATATTGCAGACTTATATTATTCCCGACGGTTTTGCAGAACCAAAACGCAAGAACATTCGGTAGCATGCCGCGTGAATAATTCGCCTATGTTAATCCACTCGTTCGCCCCATTTGCCTGTTGCGCTGCGGGAAGACCCGGTTCCCGGATTCAACCATTGGGTCTTCGCGGTTCGAAACTGAGATACCCCGCTATTGCAGCAGATTCGGCGCGGGGACCGATTTTGCCAGAAACTGGTTCTTACATTACATTAATTGTACCACCAAAACGATGCTATCGCAACGATTTTAATTATATATAAAGGAAAAAAGGACTATGTTGGGGAAGCACGATAGATTCCATTACAAGAAAGTGGAAGAACTGCAGGAAGAGCTGGCAAACTTGAATCTGCGCCTTCCGTTCGACACGAATGTGAGCAATTTGGGCGATCAGGTGCGCAACGGTCGTTTTTCCGTTCCCAACCGTCTTGTTGCCCAGCCGATGGAAGGTTTCGACGCCACCACCGATGGAACTCCCCAGGAGCTTACGCTGCGGCGATATGTGCGATACGCACGCGGCGGGGTGGGGCTCATCTGGTTTGAAGCGACGGCGGTTTTGGCCGAGGCCCGTTCCAACCCGGGGCAAATGTACATCCACAAAGAGAACGCCGATGCATTCAAACGCCTTGTTGCGGATGTCAAAGAGGCTGCGCAGCGGGCCTGCGGCCGCGACGTGGTGATGGTGATGCAGCTTACGCATTCGGGACGGTACAGCAAGCCGGCCGGAATCCCTGCGCCCATTATCGCGCAACGCAGCGCGGTCCTGGACCCGCGGCACAACCTCGGCTCGGACTACCCGACAGTATCGGATGCATACCTGGATAAGCTGCAGGATCGGTATGTGGAAGCGGCCAGGATGGCGGCAGCGGCGGGCTTCGACGGCATTGACCTCAAGAGTTGCCACGGCTATCTGCTGTCCGAAATTCTTGCCTCGTACACGCGGCCGGGCAAGTACGGCGGCTCGTTCGAAAACCGCACGCGCATGCTGCGCGAAACACTCACGAGAATATCGCAGGATGTTCCGCAGGTATTCACCGCCACCCGGCTCAATGCTTTCGACGCATACCGGTATCCCTACGGGTGGGGAGTAGACAAAAGTGACTGCCTGAAGCCCGACCTTTCCGAACCCCTTGCGTTGATCGGAATTCTTGAGGAAATAGGGATTTCGGTGGTCAATATTTCCATCGGCAATCCCTATTACAATCCCCACGTGGGCAGACCCTACGATTTTCCCATCAAGGGCGTAGACGTGCCGGACGAACATCCGCTTCTTGGCCTGGTTCGCTTCGTTGACATCTACAGCGCAATCCAGAAGAAATATCCCAGGCTCCCGGTTGTGGGTTCCGGGCTGGGATGGCTCAGGGAATTCATGCCCCAAGTTGCCGCGGGCCTTGTTCGCGAAGGAAGCGCAACGCTCATCGGTCAAGGCCGGGGCATGTTTGCGTATCCCGATTCGGTAAACGATATCCTCACAAAGGGGAAGATGGACCCTGCAAAGTGCTGCGTCACCTGTTCGGCCTGTACGCAGATCATGCGCGACGGCGGCCGGACCGGGTGCGTCGTGCGCGACAAGGAAATCTACGGCCCCGAGTACCGGCTCGCCCGCAGGTTTTCGCTCGACCGGCTGCTTGCCGAAGCCGCACGATGCCGCAACTGCACCCAGCCCACATGCGGCGAGGCGTGTCCGGCCCATGTCGACGTGCCCGGTTTCATCAAGGCGTTTTCGCACAATGATATCAGGGAAGCCTACGGCATTCTGCGCAAGTCCAATGTTCTGCCCGAAATGTGCGCATCCGTTTGTCCCGCGGACGAGCAATGCCAGGGCGGGTGTCTGGAAAAGATTTTTTGCCTCAACCCGATTTCGGTGGCGGATATTCAGCTCGTTGTTGCGCGTTCGGCCAGGCTGCAGGGCATTACGGGCGTTGCCGTGCCGGACAGGTCTTCCGGCAAGTCAATCGGAATCGTCGGCGGCGGGCCGGCCGGAATAGCCTGCGCGGTCCGGCTCATCGAAATGGGGCATTGCGTTACCATATACGAAAAGAGCGGGGCGCTCGGCGGAACTCCGTCGAACATCATACCCCTGTATCGCTACGGCGAAGCAAGCAGCGAGGTGAATGCGATACTCAACCCCGCAATTGACAAGAAGCGCTGTTCGGTTCAGTTCAATACCGCTCTCGGGGCCACCATCAGCCTTGCGGATATACGGGAGCGGCATGACGCGCTTGTTCTGGCAATGGGACTCGACGCAAACGGCGACAAGCGCGAAGGCGTGATCGACGCCTTGTCGTTCCTTTCGCAGGCGAAAAAAGGCAAACTGCCGAGCCTTCCCGCCAGCGTTGCCGTCGTTGGCGGCGGAAACACTGCCATTGACGCGGCGACAACTGCAAAAAAACTCGGCGTCCGCGACGTATACCTGGTGTATCGTAGGTCGTTCGGCCAAATGCCTGCCTGGAAAAGCGAGCGCGAAGGCCTGCTCGATGCCGGTGTTCATCTTATGATACTCACCCAGCCTGCCGGCTACATCTCCGAAAACGGGGAACTCAAGGGACTTAAAATCGAGAGAACCAGGCTCGGCGAACCCGATGCTTCGGGGAGGCGCAGGCCGGAGGTACTACCGGGCACCGGGAGCGTTCTCGACGTGGGTCTCGTTATCGAGGCTACGGGGCAGCGGCTTTCGAGCGATGTGATTGGGGCTCTGGGCGCGGTTGCGGTTTCCAGGGATGGCCTTATTGTCGCCGATCCCGTGACGTTTGCGACGAATGCGAAAGGCATGTTCGCCGCGGGCGACTGCGTGAGCGGCGGGGAAACGGCGGTACGGGGCGTGGCCGAGGGGATGAAGGCGGCCGAAAGCGTCAACGCCTATTTGGCTCGTTGACAGATGTAATTACAAAGTGCAGACTCCAGATTCAAGAGAGACCGAAGCGTCGCGGTCAACCGGAATTTGCAATCTGTAATCTGGAATCTGGAATCGAATTTCAATAGCACGGAAGGGGAGTGGTGTGAAAAAGACAGTTCTGGTTACCGGAGCGGCTCGGGGTATCGGCTACGCGATTGCACAGCAGTTTGCGAAAGAGGAATACGACATTGCGGTGTTCGATGTGCTTGGGCAGGACGACGTTGCAAAGAACATGGATGGGCTCAGAGCCGGAGGCGCAAAGGTTCTCTATTGCAAAGGAGACGTGAGCAACCCGGCCGACAGGCTGGCCGCCCTGGGCGCAATCAAGAAGAACTTCGGCGGGCTCAACGTACTTGTCAACAACGCCGGCGTGGCTCCCAAGGTCCGCGCCGACATCCTGGACGCATCCGAGGAGAGTTACGAGCGCGTCATGAAGATCAACCTGCAGGGACCGTATTTTCTCACGCAGCTTGTTGCCCGATGGATGATAGAGCAGAAAAATGCCGACGCATCATGGTCCGGCTGCGTCGTCAACATCTCGTCGACATCGGCGGAAACCGCCTCAATAAGCAGGGGGGAATACTGCATCTCGAAAGCCGGCGTGAGCATGGCGACCAGGCTGTGGGCCGTCCGGCTGGCGCAGGAGAATATTCCCGTGTACGAAATCCGGCCGGGCATCATCATGACCGACATGACGTCCGTTGTCAAGGAGAAGTACGACACCATGATCGCGGATGGAATTCTCCTGCAGAAACGGTGGGGGTTGCCCGAAGACATCGCCAAAACGGCTGCCATGATGGCGCGGGGCGACATTGGATATTCCACGGGCCAGGTTGTCAATGTGGACGGAGGATTTTCGATATCGAGATTGTAGAATGGAATGAGTTTCCAGGTGGGGGAAGTTTCCCCCTGGGGTCCAGCCAACCGGCGCGTTTCTTGTAGGGGCACAGAATTCTGTGCCCCGGTTGGATTCGCGCGCCGGTCGTCTGGACCCACACCCCCTCGCGGGTAGCCCCCAAGCGGGTTAAGATGCAAGAGAGAAGTTTACGTTAGGGGGCACCCAGAGAAATTGCTGGAAGAGAAACTCCATCATCGTGAATGGAAATTCCTATGAAAATCACCAAACTTGCCATCAAACACAACAACAAGAAATTCTTCATCCCCTGCCATCGTGTTCATACCCTCGTTGTCGGCTCGGGCGCGGCCGGACTCAACGCCGCGGTCCAGCTCCATGCAAACGGCATGAGGGACCTGTGCATCGTGACGGAAGGTTTGCACATGGGAACCTCCATCAACACGGGCAGCGACAAGCAGACTTACTACAAGCTCGGTATGTACGGCAGCCAGGACGATTCCCCCATGGCTCTTGCCGAATCTTTTTTTGCCAACGGCGGCATGCACGGAGATTTGGCGCTCGCGGAGGCCTCTGTGTCGGTGAGGGCGTTTTTCAACCTTGTCAACCTTGGCGTAAAATTTCCATCGGATAAGTACGGCCAGTTCGTGGGATACAAGACCGACCACGACCCGCGCCAGCGCGCCACGTCGTTCGGGCCCTATACGTCGCGGGAAATGTGCCGCGTCCTCATCGACGAAGTCAAACGCCGTGGAATTGCGGTTCGGGAAAAGCGCGTCGCTGTGGCGCTCTTGACAACAGGAGAAGGCCATTCGAAGCGGGCCGCGGGTGCGGTGGTGATGAACTGCGGCGCCAAAAGCTCGCACGCCGCCTTTGAGTTGTATTTCGCCGACAATGTTGTTTTTGCCGCCGGCGGGCCCGGCGGGTTGTACCGGACAAGCGTGTATCCCACCGTGCACACCGGCGGCATCGGGCTGGCGCTGCTGGCGGGCGCCCGAGCGCAGAGCCTGCCGGAATCGCAGTACGGCATGGCCTCAATCAAGTTCCGGTGGAACGTGTCCGGCACGTACATGCAGGTGATCCCGCGATTCATCAGTACCGCGGCGGACGGCGCCGGCGACGTCCGGGAGTTCATGCGGCCCTTTTTTGCCGCCGCCGGCGAGATGGACAGCATGGTCTTTCTCAAGGGATACCAGTGGCCGTTCGATCCGCGCAAGGTTGTCGGAGGCTCATCCATCGTCGATATTCTCGTTTACATCGAGACTGTTCTCAAGGGGCGGCGGGTGTTTCTCGATTATAGGATGAACCCGGCGGAGTTCGATTTTGGCGGCCTTTCCAGAGAAGCTCGGGAGTATCTCGAAAGATCGGGCGCCCTGTTCGGGACTCCCCTTGAGCGCCTCAGGAAAATGAACCAGCCCGCAATTGATTTATACAAAGACCATGGCATCGACCTGGTCAGGGAACCGCTCGAAATTGCAGTGTGCTCCCAGCACAATAACGGCGGGCTTGCAGGAAACGTGTGGTGGGAATCGCTCAACATAAGTCACTTGTTTCCCGTGGGCGAGGTGAACGGGTCGCACGGCATTTACCGGCCGGGCGGCTCCGCGCTCAACTCCGGACAGGTTGCCGGGTTCCGGGCCGCGGAATTCATCGCGAACCGGTACGTAAAGAGCGATTTGCGCGAGGGCGCTGCGGCCGCATCCGCCAGGAAGACTGTCGCTGCGCTGCTGACATGGCTTGACAAAGGCGCATTGTCTCGTGTCAAGTGGCAGGACGCGCGGCGGGAGTTCCAGGCCCGTATGACGCGCGCCGGCGCGCATATCCGCAGTTCGGAGACGCTCGCAACGGCGCTCGTGGAAGCTCGGGACCAATACCTGCGTCTCGTGAGCCGGGGCTCCCGGACCGATACGCTCAAAGACGCCGTCGAGTCTCTGCGCAACCTGCAGTTGTGCTTCGCGCATGTCGCCTACCTCGACGCGGTAAAATTCGCCGTGGACAGCGGGGTGGGCAGCAGAGGATCTGCCATTGTACTCGACAAGCGCGGGACCCGGGCGCACAAGGACCTCGGCGAGCGATGGCGGTTCGCGGAGCAGGACGCCGCGTTCCAGGACAGGGTGATGGAAACCGACGTGATGTCCGCGGCAAAGGCCGAGTTTTCGCACCGCTGGGTGCCGCGCCGTCCGCTTCCCACCGCCGACGCGTGGTTCGAGACTGCGTGGCAGGCCTACCGGAACGGGGAAATTTACAAAGAATAATCGGCATCAACACCAAGGAGCAGCAATGGACAAAATCGAACTTTTCAGGAAATTCGAGCAGTTGAAGGTGATTCCAGTGGTCAAGATCGACGACGCAAACGACGCGTTACCGCTTGCCGAAGCATTTGTGCAGGGCGGGTTGCCCTGCGCCGAGATCACCTTCAGGACGGCGGCCGCGGCTGATGCGATAAAGAAAATGGCCTCGCGTAGCGACATGCTCGTGGGCGCAGGCACCGTGCTTTCCGTCGACACGGTGAAGCAGGCGATTGACTGCGGCGCGAAATTTATCGTGGCACCGGGGTTCAACCCGAAGGTGGTGGAGTACTGCGTCGCAAACGGCATCCCGGTAACGCCGGGCGTTGCCACCCCCACCGAAATTGAAATGGGACTCGACATGGGCATCGATGTGCTCAAATTCTTTCCTGCGGAGGCGATGGGCGGGCTCAAGACGCTCACCGCCATCAGCGCGCCGTACGGCAAGGTGCGGTTCGTTCCCACGGGCGGCGTAGATGAGAAGAACCTTGCGGCATATCTCGCGTTTGCAAAGACTCTGTGCTGCGGCGGCACCTGGATTGCAAAGGCCGATCTCATCAACGCCAAGGCGTTCGACCAGATCGCCGACATTACGAAACGTGCGGTGGAGATTGCGAAGATGGCAGGGGCGAAGAAATAGCCGAAGACTGCCTGCATTCTTTCGACCTTTCAACTTTTCAACTAGTAAACAGGAGATCAATCCATGCCCCTTTCGATCAAGCCCAAATCACAGTGCAAATGGGACGAAGTCTCTCTCGGTGAAATCATGCTCAGGCTCGACCCGGGCGAGAGCCGCATCAAATGCGCGCGCGAATTTAGGGTGTGGGAAGGCGGCGGGGAGTACAACGTGGCGCGCGGGCTCAAGCGCTGTTTCGGCATGAGCACCTCCATCGTCACCGCGATTCCGGAAAACGACGTGGGGCAGCTTCTGCTCGATCTTGTTTATCAAGGCGGCGTCGATCCGTCGCATATAAAGTGGGTGCCATTCGACGGCATCGGCCGCAACGTCCGGGTGGGCCTCAACTTTACCGAGCGCGGTTTCGGCGTGCGCGCGGCGCTGGGGGTATCGGACCGCGGCAATTCGGCAGCTTCACAAATGAAGGTCGGCGATATCGACTGGAACAAACTTTTCAAGGAAGAGGGCGCCCGCTGGTTCCATTGCGGCGGTATTTTCGCCGCGCTGTCGGCGACCACGGCCGACGTGGTCATTGAGGCGATGAAGGCTGCCAAGGCCAGCGGCACAATAATCAGTTACGACCTTAACTACCGCGAATCACTCTGGAAATCCATCGGCGGCAAGGCAAAGTCGCAGGAAGTGAACCGCGAGATCGCCAAGTACGTTGACGTGATGATCGGCAACGAGGAGGATTTTACCGCCGCGCTGGGGTTCGAAGTTGAAGGCGTTGACGAAAACCTGAGCGGCCTCGACCCAGCCAGCTTCAAGAAGATGATCGAAAAGGCGGTGAAGGCCTACCCGAATTTCAAGGCCGTTGCCACCACGCTTCGCGATGCGAAAACCGCGTCTGTCAACGACTGGGCTGCGGTCCTGTATTGCGACGGGAAATTTGTCGAGTCTCGCAAATACCCGGACCTTGCCATTTGCGACCGCGTGGGCGGCGGCGACAGCTTCGCCTCGGGTTGCATCTACGGGTTCCTCGCGGGAAAGGACCCACAGTACTGCGTGGATTGCGGAGCGGCCCATGGCGCGCACGCCATGACAACGCCCGGCGACACCTCGACCGCCACGCTCAAGGAAGTGGAAAAGATTATGAAGGGCGGAAGCGCGCGGGTGCAGCGGTAGGTTACGAACCGGCAGGCGCCGGGACCGTTTTCGTGGTGCGCGTCGCCTGCCGCAGCAGTATAATAGTCTGCCTGGTGAATCACGGGAAGAAAATTCTCAAAAACCCTGCTGGGCAATAAGATATCATTTACTGTCGGTAAGAAAAAAGAATTGGCAAAGTTCATTCGTTGTAATATTTTTATTTATGGAAGATCGTGATGAAGCCTTTCCTTGTTCTCGGCATAGGTAACTTGCTTCATTGTGATGACGGGGCAGGAATTCACGCGGTTAATTTGCTCCTTGACTCAGGGCTTTTGCCGGACTGGGTGGAAGCGATTGATACGGGAACCTGCGCCCTCGATTTGCCGGCCTTGGTGGCAGG
>Ga0182027_10001588_pt1 | contig 37840 bp, 41 predicted proteins | sample 712E1DmetaG_FD_121300 | JGI IMG/M metagenome (GOLD analysis project Ga0182027, IMG submission 121300) | Permafrost microbial communities from Stordalen Mire, Sweden - 712E1D metaG (Illumina Assembly) | ecosystem: Environmental > Terrestrial > Soil > Wetlands > Permafrost | place: Sweden...
TCGGTTCTCTGAATTGTCTTGAGCGCCGCCGCCATCTGTTGAAGTATCTGCGCATACTCGGCCCAATGCGCATTGTTGGCAGGCAAGTAATCGAGCGTCCGGCACAGCGCCCCTATGGCCCATCCGTTGCCGCGCGACCAGAAACAAGGAAGCCCGTGCGGGCCGTAATATTTGGGCGGCATGAACGTCGAATCCCTGAACCAGAGATGCGAAACCGTGTCCCAGTAGTGCAAGGTTGACTTCGGATATTCAAAGAGTTTGTACATTTTTGTGTATGCCGCCGTATCTTTTCGAATAACGCCCACCCGCGCAAATACCGGCATGGCCATCTGGATGGCGTCGACCCATGTCCAGTAATTGACCGCCGCGGTATTTTTCATGGCGTTGACATACGCCGTATCATTGAGCAGTCGTATCTTCTGCGCGGTATCGGCCTGATACAGCTCGGCATAGGCCTGGCCGGCGCACTCGCCGTTTGCGTTCGTCCCGCCGTTGCCGCCGTTGAAAGCCCAGTTGAAGTAGTTTCCCCAGGCAACGGCGTAGTTGTAAAGCGCGGTATCAAGCGTCATGCGGTAGAGCGCCATGTGCCCTTCGAAGTAAGCTCCCCGCGTCCAGATGTTGCCGGCATGATTTCCGCTGAGGCACGAATTGCAGGCGGAAGTCGGCCATCGTTTAATGAAGTGCTTGTCGACGTACGTCATCTTAGCCAGCACAGAATCCCTGACAGGCAATATGGAAATGGCGGCAAAAACGCCGGATGAAAATATCGCGATCAATAAACAGGCGCCGAGTCGTGAGGCAACCGGCATTGTTCTTTCTGCCATTCTAATCATATAAAATTCCTTTTAAGTTGGAACCCGGAGAAATGTTAAATAGTTCGATAGAGGCTCTTTCCCGCGGAAGGATCAAAATACTTTTCAGAATAGATTGTGTCAAGTAGCCTCAGCATTTGCCCGGCTGGCGGGGAAAGAAAAAGAGCACGGTTTCCAGATATTGCAAGGGTTGCGCCCTAAGACCGGATCGGTATCGGAGAACATGTTTGCGGGGATACGTCTGAGCATCACTTCAACTCCCGCGCGCGGACGACCACGTCCTTTCCATATTTTTGCGCAAGGTTATCGATTGCTTTTTCTGATTTTTCCCATGATTTATTAGGAGAATCCGTTTTAAACAAATCAAGCTGGACGGTTTCATCAAATCCGGATATGCCCACACCAATCAATCTGAATTCCGTTTTTTCCGGAAAATTTCTAATCAGCTTAAGGACCATTGAATAAATATCGTTAGCGATATTTGTAGCTTCCGGAAGGGCAATCCGTCGCGTATGTTTCGTGAAATTTATTCCCCGGTAAATGAGAACAACGGTTTTTCCTCTTATCTGCGCTTTTCTTGCTTGCCGAGCGACGTCCTGGGATAAAACAAGCATAATTTTATTTATTAAATCCCGGTCGCTGGTGTTCTTTTCGAATGTATGTTCCCGCGAGATTGACTTACTATCTTCACGGTTTTCCACCGGCCTATTATCAATACCGAATGATAGATCGTGCAATGTTTCGCCGTAAGCGCCGAGCCGATTCATAAGAAATTCCTTGTTCAGTTTTTGCAGATCCCCGATGGTGTTGATATTTATCCCATGCAATATTTCTTCCGTTTTTTTCCCGACTCCCCAGATTTTCCCAACCGGTTTTGGACCAAGCCATTTTGTGATTTCTTCCTGGGTGAATGGCACCTGGGTAATTCCGTCGGGTTTGTTCATGTCCGAAGCTACTTTAGCGAGGAATTTATTGGGTGCAATGCCGATGGATGCGGTCAATTTTCTTTGTTCCTTTATTGTTTTACTTATTTTTTGCGCCGTTTTGCAAGGAGGGCCGAACAATTTCTCCGTTCCTGTAATATCGAGAAACGCTTCGTCCACCGAAACCTGTTCAATAGTGGGAGAAAATGAAGAAAGAATATCCATAATTTGATGGGATTCGGTTACATACGCTTCCATTCTTGGCCGCAGGAAAACGCCTGCGGGGCATTTTTTAAATGCTTCGGATATCGGCATGGCGGAATGTACGCCGAATTTTCGGGCCTCGTAGCTTGCGGCGGCCACGACTCCCCGGTGACCGGGTTGTGCTCCAACGATAACAGGCTTTCCTAAATATTGTGGATTGTCCCGCTGTTCTATCGACGTAAAGAACGCGTCCATGTCGATATGGAGAATGATTCTGAAATTTAAGGGCATTATATGGACTTCAAAAGCAGTATCGGCTGTTGGATCGGCATATATTGCTAAAAGTATTAATATCCGCTTTGCTCTGGTGGCGGTCACGGTTTTGGAAAAGCCATAGGCCTCTTTAAATATACTTTCCTGAATTTTCCTTATGGATTTAAAACATTATTGGCGTGGTTGTCGGGTTCTTTTTCCACGTCATGAATTTCATCGTATGGTAAACGAACACAAGGCAAAGTACAAGGCCAAAGGATTCAGTTGACATGAACTCCCATTCCTGCGGTTAAGAATGGTGTTCCTATAAACAGGAATTAATTGTTGGAAATAAGGAAAAGCCTGATTCAGGAAGTCCAAAGATATTTTTATAAGCCGTGGCCTACTCGTAAAACCCCAAAACAAAAGTCTGGCGCGTTTATTGCATGCTTATTTAAACGTGATTAAACCCTATGTCCATTAACAAGGAGATGTGTCATGAAAAGACCCAGTTCTGTAGGGATGATTGTTGCCGCGTTTGTTTTTATGGGTGCCAATGGAGTCCTGCCTGCAACCCAAGCCACCGACCGCATCGAAACATCGGCCCGAAATTCTTTCGTGTTTATAACCTATTTACGGGATGATTCCATTAAAATCCAGGCGGTAAACGACAGCGTCGTTAAGTTGACGGGAACGGTGTCGGAGTGGTTTCACAGTTCTTTAGCCGAAGAGACGGTAGCAGGGCTTCCCGGCGTTGCATACGTGGAGAACAAACTGGAAATTAAAGGCGGGCATCCTGCTGAAAACTCGGACGCTTGGATAAACATGAAAGTAAAAACCATGCTCATGTTTCATCAAAATGTCAGCGGCCTTAAAACGCATGTTGATGTATTGGACGGGGTCGTGACTCTGCAGGGAGAAGCGTCGAGCGAAGCCCAAAAAGAACTGACGACGGAGTACGCCAAGTATATTGAAGGCGTTAAAAACGTTAAGAATGAAATGACCGTGGCAAAAGGCAAGAAAACTGCCGTTGATAAAGTAAGCGAGTTTATAGACGACGCATCCATAACCGCACAAGTAAAACTTGCATTGCTGTTACATCGCTCGACCAATGTTATTAAAACCAAGGTTGAGACCAAAAACGGCATAGTCACCGTCAAGGGCATCGCGAAAAACAACGCCGAAAAGGACCTGGTGGGCAGGCTTGTCGGCGATATAAAGGGTGTAAAGGGGTTAAAGAACGGGATGACAGTCGGTGAAGCGGCGTCAAAATAGAAATTTCAAAGAGGCTCATTATGAAAACAGTAGCGGGTTTGTGGATCGACCACAGGAAAGCAATTTTAGTAACGTTATCTGATAAGGGTGAAAAAATACAGGAAATAGTATCGAATGTTGAAAAGCAGCTCGGACGGTTGAAAGGAAAACATTCTACAGCCCCATTTGAATCACAGCTTGTCAAGGCCGACGACAACCAGCAAAGAGGTTTCACGAAACATCTCAAAACTTTCTACGAAAAGGTCCTATCGGGTATTCGAGACGCCGAGTCCGTTCTGATATTCGGCCCCGGGGAGGCAAAAGGCGAGTTGAAAAAAATCATGGAACAAAACAATCTGCATGATAGGATCGTGGTTGTGGAATCCGCCGATAAAATGCATGACCGTCAAATCGCGGCGCGGGTACAGGATTATTTTGCGCAGCAGAAAAAGAAAAGCGGGGGGAAAAACCATGCACAAAATTAGGAAATATGCAATGATATTCAGTCTGGGTATTATCACGCTCCCCGGCATTCTGTTCTTGGCCAAGGTTACGGGGCTTTGGCGCGGCAAGGGCCGGGGAGAAAGCCCTGAAGATAGAAGCACGCATGATAAACTGAAAGAAGCCAAAAAGGCGCTCGAAAAAGCGATGGATCTCGTTCAGGGTGCATTAAACCACGTACAATAGAAAAGGAGTTCATTATGAATCGATTTTTAAAAGTGGTTGCCGTGGGGGCGCTTGGCTGTTTGATAGGACTAATGTGTAGTTGCGCATCGTCCAGCCTTGTGGATAAATGGTATGACCCTGGATTTCAAGCCCCGCCTTTGACCAAAATGCTGGTCATCGCGGTGGGAAAGAACGCGACAAAGCGGCGAATCTGGGAAGATGCTTTTACCAAAAGTCTTTCCGAACATGGCGTAACGGCGACGCAGTCATACAGCTTGTTTGCGGAGGCGCCTCCGGACACGGACCAGGTTGCGGCGACGGTGCAAACGAACGGTTTCGACGGTATCATGGTCATTCTCAGGCTTCCGACGGAAACCAACACGCAATTTATTCAAGGGTATACATCTACGGAACAGGACATGCGTTACAGCTTTTATTGGCAAAGATACTGGACCGTTTATCGTGAAATAGACCATCCGGGCTATGTAGACACTCAAACGGTCGCTATCCGCACGATTGACGTTACAACGACCGGAAATCATGGCCGTTTGATCTGGAGCGCCACGAGCAGGACGCCCGATCCCGGTTCCGTAACGGACGTGCAAGGCGGCATCGCCGATCTCGTGATCTCCGAACTTGCGCAACGTAAATTCATTGGTCCTAAAAAATAAACTCCGGAGGGGTTTCAAAATTTTGAACCCTTACGCGCGCAGAATATTGTCATCTTGATTGGCGAAAATATAGAATCTTAAACCCTTTTTCAGAAAGGCATTCATTATGTCACTGATCTCCGTCCTTATCACGCTGGTTGTCGTCGGAGTTTTGCTTTGGCTTGTCAACACGTATATTCCCATGGACGGGAAAATCAAGAAGGTCCTGAATATCGTGGTGGTCATTATCGTTGTGCTCTGGCTGTTGAGCGCATTCGGAGTATTTAACTCCATGGAACACATGCGTATTGGAAGATGACCGAAATACTACGAGGTTGCATTCACGAGGGTTCAAAATCTTGAACCCTTTTGGTTTACGTAAATAATCATCGCGATTGCAAATTAGTGTCGCAATAAATTGAAATTAAAACGTTTTTTAGCAGAGGAGGATTTGCATGCAGGCGCAAACATCGATCTGGATCTGGATAGTGGGAGGCATTATCGTTTTTCTTTTTCTAACGGGTATTAAAATCGTACGGCCCACGCGCAGAGGGCTTGTGGAGCGGCTGGGAAAATACCATCACTTCGCCAATCCCGGTTTTCACTGGCTCATTCCCATCGTTGACAAAATGTATCAGGTCAATGTCACCGAGCAACTCGTGAACGCCGATCCGCAGGAAATCATCACCAACGACAACCTCAACGCGATGGTCGACGCGCAGATATACTACAAAGTGAAAGACACCGAGGAAGACGTCAAGCATTCGCAGTACAACGTCAATAACGTCAATTACCAGATAGTAAACCTTTCGCGGAGCACCTTGAGAAACATCATCGGCACGATGTCGCTTAAGTCCGCCAACAGCGAGCGCGGCAGGATCAACAAGGACCTGCACGAAATCCTTATCAGGGAAACCACGCACTGGGGAATCGACATCGTCCGCGCCGAATTGAAGGAAATCGACCCTCCCAAGGACGTCCAAGACACCATGAATAAGATCGTCAAGGCCGAAAACGAAAAGATCGCCGCCGTGGACTTCGCGACCGCGGCCGAAACAACGGCCGACGGCATCAAACGTGCGGAGATCAAAAAAGCCGAGGGCGTGCGTCAGGCGAGAATCCTGGGCGCGGAAGGAGAGGCCGAGGCGATTCGATTGGTCAACGAAGCGGCCGACAAATATTTCGTGGGAAATTCACAATTGCTGAAACGTTTGGAAACGGCGCAATTCGCGCTCCAGAACAACGCGAAAATCATCGTGCCCGCGGGTCAGCAGATAATAAACGTCATCGGAGATCTGGCGGGAATAGCGCAATCCGGGAAATAACGGGAATATGCCAATTTATTAACCTTTTCAGGAGGATTTTTTATGAAATTCTTAAAAGCATCGGTCGCGGTCATTGCATTCGCGAGTTTTCTTTTTGCACAGGTTGCGGGGCCTAAAACCGAACAGGTAAACAGTGCGATGAAAATGCGTGGAAAAATCATTCGGATAGACGCCAAAAGCAGCACGATTGTCCTGAAAAGCAAAACGGAAAAAGACACGCTGTTTGTGGATTCCAGCGCCACGCTTATGAGTGGAGATAAAGTAATTAAGTTAAACGATTTTAAAAAAGGCGCCAATGTGAGTGTAACGTGGGAAATTATAAACAATAAAAAAACAGCGACTAAGATAGATGAAAAAATCAAGGGCGGTTCCGAGAAGGAAAATTATTAATAAGACATTATCTTTTTGACATATCCTTTGAAATCATTCATTCTCATTGTTCAGAATATTGCTCATAGCGGCCCAAGAGTGAAATGAACTATAAAGACTATTACAAAGTGTTGGGAGTTTCCCAAACCGCGACCCCCGACGAAATTAAAAAGGCCTATCGCAAGCTTGCCATGAAGTTTCATCCCGACAAGACCACGGGAAACAAGGCCGCGAACGAAAAGTTCAACGAGATCAACGAGGCCAATCAGGTCCTGGGCGATCCGGAGAAACGCAAGAAGTATGACCAGTTCGGCGCCGATTATCAGCGCTACGAGCAGGCCGGCGCGCAGCCGGGCGGCTTTGACTGGTCAAAATACGCGAGCCCCGACAGCAATCAAAAGCAAGGGATGAGCGCCGAGGAATTTGAGTCGATGTTTGCCGAAGGCGGCGACATCGACCTGTTTGAATTGCTGTTTGGAGGGCGCGGCGGAAGAAGGCAGGGAAGAAGGAGCGCCGTTTTCAAGGGCGACGACCTGAACGCCGAAACGACGATTTCCCTTGATGAAGCATATCATGGTTCCGCGCGGCTGATCCAGCTCGATGGCCAGACGATCCGGGTGACGATTCCTCCGGGCATTGCCGACGAACAGGTGCTGCGGATTGCCGGAAAAGGCATGGACGGAACACGGGGCGGCCCCAAAGGCGATCTTTACCTTACGGTAAAGGTGGCGCCTCACCCTGAATTACGTCGAAAAGGAAATGACCTTTATGGCGATTTTCCCGTTGATGTATACACCGCGATACTGGGTGGGAAGACTTTGGTCAAGACGCTGAAAGGGGCGGTAAAGGTCGATATTCCCGCGGAAACGCAAAACCATAAGGTGCTCAGGCTGCGGGGGCTCGGCATGCCGGTCTTCGGCAACACGAATGTTTTTGGAGACCTGTTCGTGACAATCGACGTCCAATTGCCGGACCATCTTACTCAAGAGGAAACCGACCTGTTCAGGAAATTGGCGGCAATGCGGAAATAAACCCCTTTCAAGTCCGCCCAAGCAAAAAAAAGTTTTCTCGGAAGGACACCTGCATGACAAATTCAAATAACGCCCAACACCGCTCTATTTTGCAAAACATAGCCCGAAGGGCAATGGTTGACAGAGGGCTTCTTCCGGCTTTTTCACAACAGGCGCTGAGTGAACTTGACAAAATAAAAGGGGCCGCGATGCCGCCGGACGGAGCGGCGCGCGACCTCAGGAAGCTCGCCTGGTGCTCGATCGACAACGACGATTCCCGCGACCTGGACCAGCTTACCGTTGCGGAGGCAATGGAACATGGCGCGGTAAAAGTCCTTGTCGCAATCGCCGACGTCGATTCACTGGTAAGGAAAAGCTCGGCGATTGATGAACATGCCCGGCATAACACGTCTTCGGTTTACACGGCCGCCAGGATATTTCCCATGCTGCCCGAAAAGCTTTCGAATGACCTTACGTCGCTTAACTTCGGGTCCGACCGGCCGGCCGTCGTCATTGAAATGGTCTTTGCCGATGACGGAGTGCTTCTTAAGTCCGACTTATACCGGGCAATAGTATGCAATCATGCAAAGCTCGCTTATTCCAGCGTTGCGGCCTGGCTGGAAAACGGCGGGCCAATGCCGCCGGAAATTGCGGCCGTCGATGGCCTCGCCGAAAACATCCGGCTCCAGGACCGCGCGGCGCGCAAGCTTAAAGCTCTCCGGCATGTAAACGGCGCGCTCGATTTTGAAACAATAGAGGCCCGTCCGGTTTTTGACGGGGACATTCTCAAGGGGTTGGAGATCGAAAAATCAAACAGGGCCAAAAGCATAATAGAGGACTTCATGATCGCCGCGAACGGAGTTACCGCGCGGTTTCTTGCGTCTAAAAAGTTACCGTCAATACGGCGGGTGGTCCGCACGCCGAAACGCTGGGGCAGGATCGTTGAGCTTGCGGCGCAGCATAATTTTACCTTGCCCCAAGGGCCCGACTCAAAATCGCTGGAGCAATTTTTGACAAAGGCAAAAGCCGCGGACCCCGACCGTTTTCCGGACATTTCCCTGAGCGTCATTAAACTGCTTGGTCCGGGTGAATACGTCGTCGAACAGCCGGGAAGCGCCGCTTCCGGGCACTTCGGTCTTGCGGTACGGGATTACACGCACTCGACCGCGCCCAACCGCCGGTTCCCCGATATCATTACCCAGAGGCTGCTGAAAGCGGCCATCGCCGGGAAACCATCATTCTATTCCACCGAAGAACTGGAGGCGCTTGCAAAACACTGCACGGAAATGGAAGACAAAGTCAAGAAAGTCGAACGGCAGGTGGAAAAATCAGCGGCGGCCATGCTGTTGGAACCGAGAATCGGGGAGCAATTCGACGCCTTTGTCACCGGTGCGTCGGAAAAAGGAACATGGGTGCGTATTGCAAATCCGCCCGTGGAAGGGAAATTAATGAATGGGGCCAAGGGCCTGGATGTCGGCGTCCATCTTCAGGTGCAACTGGTAAGCACGAATGTGGAGCGGGGATTTATCGACTTTGCAAGGGAAAACTTTTAGGAGAAAGGGAATCGTATGAACACGATCGATTCCGTTGAACGGTTTCTGGAAATCCAGGTTCAGGAATGGGGCCGTCGACCTGAAAAGCGGAAGGGCAATCGGGCGGGGCCGGTCATCACGGTCTCAAGAGAATCGGGGAGCAACGGCGATTCCATCGCTCTAACGCTCGCGAAGAAATTCGGGCTGGATGTATATGACAGGAAGATCGTCGAAGAAATAGCGAAGGACGCCCACGTGAGCGAACAGGCGGTCGCCACATTGGATGAAATTGTCGCATCCGAACTTGATGATTGGCTGACCGGAATCGGCCCCGGGCCCGGATTTTCCTCAAGTCAATACATGCAAAGCCTCAGAAAGGTGCTCTTTACAGTTGCTACACATGGAAACGCGGTCATCATAGGCAGGGGCGCGAACTTCCTGCTTCCTCCGGAAAAAAGGACGCTCGGCCTTCGCCTTGTGGCCCCGCTGGAGGCGCGCGTAAAAAACGTCATGCAGGCGCTTCGTCTGTCTCACGAGAACGCGGTAAAACACGTTACCCAAACGGAGCGGGAGCGGCGGTTATGGGTCAAAAAACACTGCCGCGCGGACATACATGACGCAGCCAACTACCATCTGGTCATCAACACCGCGCTGGTCGCGCCCGAAACCATCGTTCAAATCGTGAAGGAATGCCTCAGGGCGAAATCTTAGGCATTTGTCAATCTTCGCCGCGTTGTTCGGTCTCGTTCACCGCAAAACTGTTTTTTATTTCCCATTCGGCTTTCAACCAATCGTCGAGAGGGGCTGTGCCGTTCCCAATTCGCTTTTGGGACAATTGGTATGCGCGGGCGGTTATTTTTTCATAATCAAGACCCATAAATAACTCCTTTGAAGGGGTGAAAGCTTGTTAGGTTCTGTAGGCGAATTATATACGCGTCACGCGTAGATAATTACCCGTACAGAACCTTATCCGCCCTCAGGCGGGTTAGAAATCGGGAACACTTTCCTCAGATAACGAATCAACATGTTTGGATTATTAGTAAGCGCCTTTTACAAGCATAAAAGGCGTCTTAATCAACAATTTTATATCGAGAAAAAATGAACATTTTTTAATATATTGCAGGTCCAGCCGGACCATGTTATCGAATGTCAGGGAGCTGCGGCCTTCAACCTGCCATAAACCCGTGATTCCGGGTTTGACCACCAGCATCCGTCGCCGATGCCATAATTCCCACTGCTCGACTTCGTAGGGAATCGACGGGCGCGGACCTACCAGTGACATGTTGCCCAAGAGCACGTTAAAAAACTGGGGTATTTCATCGAGACTTGTTTTTCGCAGAAAGCGGCCGATCGGGGTCACGCGAGGATCGTTTTTGATTTTAAATACGAGTTTCCGGCCGTCGACGGTTTCCTTGATTTTCCCTTTAATAAAATCCGTGACAAAATCTTTGTGGATCGTTGCGTCGTTGTTGAAGTACATTGACCGGAATTTAAGGAATGAAAAGTTTGCTCCGCCTTTTCCGGCGCGTTGCTGCCGGAAGAAAACCGGTCCTTTTGAAGTAATCTTTATTAGGATTGGAATAACTATAAAAAACGGGGAGAACAGTACTATGCCGAAAAGGCTCCCGATAAGATCAATGGACCGTTTTGCGAAAACACCCGCCTTGCTGGCAATCGTTTCAAGGTCCTGTGACTTGTATAAATCGACAGCGGATGTACCCTGTTCGTGTATTTGATTATCGTGCTCCTGGGGAAAATCAATCCATGATATTTCGATTGCGTTTGCTATTTCCGGCTTAAGCATGTGGGCAATATTGGTCTTGATTTTAGTCACGAGTATGTTCCAACAGCCTTTCTGGAATTCGGTAAAAATTATCCCTAGTATTTTCTTATTTTTGTACCATCCTTTGGTATCTATGTCTCTGGTTGATGTTTCTAAAGCGTTGGAAATTTTTCCGATAAACGGACCCTGTTCGGCGATTATGATTTTGCTTATATCGATGAGCATAAGCAAAAAATGCTTACGTGAGCGTTCCGACCGCTTTCTTTCGACGGCCAGTAAATTATTAAAATATCGTTCCATGTAAAAGCCATATTTATCTTCCGCAAAGATCCTGTTGAGCATTTCAGAATTATTCATTATGTCTCCTCGATTTGTATTAAGAGTCGGCTCTTTATTATCTCAATATTCTAAATCTTGTATAGCTGAATAAGGCGCAATAACCATGCCCGTTATTTATCACTTTGGTGATAATTGACCTTATCGAACGCCGGGAACCATTCTATTGCTTCTTTTTATCGCTTTAATGTAATTTTTAGGTAGGATGAAGGCGCCGCGATTATTTCTCGTTGACGATGACGAAACCACGCGATACGGTTATAAACGGTATTTCGCAAATAGCGAATACCAGACCATGTTTGCGGGCACGCTGAAAGAAGCCAAGGACATCATGGCGTCGGAGCGGTTCGACGCGATGCTGCTCGATCTGGGACTTCCCGACGGCAATTCCATCGAGTGGATACCCGAACTCCGAATTTCCCATCCCGGCATGCCGATTATTATCATCACCGGGATGAGCGATATTACGACCGCGGTCAAAGCGATCAAATACGGCGCCGAGAACTATCTCACAAAACCGGTCGTGATGGACGATCTGAAAATTATTCTGGAACGGTGCATCGAGCTTGGGTCTGTCCGCAAGCGCGACCTTATCCGGCAACGTCTTATCAATCAAGACTCGCCTTATTTCGGGAAAAGCGAGTCAACTGCGCGCGTCCTGGAACAAGCGAAAATAGCGGCGGAGAGCGATACGGTCGTGCTTCTACAGGGCGAAACGGGCACGGGAAAAGGGGTGCTCGCGCGGTGGATACACAATCATGGCGATCGTAAATCCGAGCCTTTTATCGAAGTGAACTGCTCCATGCTCAAAGGCGAGCTCCTTCGCAGCGAGCTTTTCGGACATGCCCGCGGCGCCTTTACCTCCGCCGTCGCGGCCAAGGAAGGGCTCATCGAACTGGCCGACGGCGGCACGCTGTTCCTTGACGAGATAGGAGACATGGATTTGGCGGCCCAGGCCCAACTGCTCAAAACCATAGAGGAAAAATCATTCCGGCGAATAGGCGATAACGTTCTTCGAAAAAGCGACTTCAAATTGATCTGCGCAACAAACCGCGATTTAAAGGCCGAAACGAAGGAATTCAGAAGGGATCTCTATTTCCGCATTTGCGCTTTTCCAATCAAATTGTCTCCGCTGCGGAAACTCAAAGAGGAAATTCCCGGATTGTCGGAATATTTCCTGACGAATTCCGGCTATACGCATTTCCCCGTCGATTCCGAAGTAACGGAACTTCTCACCGATTATCCTTGGCCCGGCAATACGCGGGAATTGAAAAACGTGCTTGAACGCGCGCTTCTTTTAGCGCAGGGCGAGCCTCTTTCGCCCCTCCATTTTCCAGACCTTTATGATGACTTGGCGCATGAAGAGTCTGAAAAGCTCGAAAACGCGGAAGACGCCCATATTCTGCAAGTATTGGAAAAGTTCAATGGCGACAAGCGGAAAACCTGCAAGGCCCTGGGACTTTCCATTTCCTCCCTCTACCGACGACTGGCCAAGATAAGCGACTCTCAGCACATACCCCATTCCCATTTATAAGACACCAAATCTTAAAAACAATAATTCTTCTCTTGGAATAAGGCTTATTAACAAAGTTGCGCTCTTGCCCAACGCTATTTCCCTTTTTGCGGAATTTGGGGCACGGTTCTTGCGTTTAAAGACAGATAGAGCCATTAATCAGAAAAAACTGCTTTTTTAAGGAGTAAAGAGATGATGAAAAAACAAATGCCGCCTATTATTCAATGCAAAGAAAGAAATTGCGGATTTAACAAGGGATCCAAATGCCATGCATTCGCAATTACGGTGGGCGGGCCAAATGATCTGCGACCCAATTGCGATACTTTTTTTGAGACGAAGAGCCAATGTGGAGTAGAGGATGTTCTCGCCGGTGTGGGCGCTTGCAAGGTTCTGACATGCGAGTTTAACGAACATCTTTTGTGCCTCGCTCCAAATGTAGATGTCCAAGTTTACAACGGCCAAGCGGAATGCGCAACCTACAAAAGTCTTGGGGCTTTCCGTAATTTGCAAGGCGGGCCGGTTCCCAAAAACTAAGTAAAAACATTTTAAAGTACCCCTTGGCATCGGAAGAAAAAGAAACATGTTTATGTTGCCGAAACAGGCTATTCACGGACCGGCCAACCGCAGAAAATTGACATTGCGAAAAGTGACCTTTTATGCAAGCGGGGCTTTGGGGGCCATTATACTGGTTTGTGCGCTGGTTTTCCTTTTCTTCCCGGATACTTTTATCAACGGGTACCTCAAAAACAAAATCATAAAGGCCTTCACAAAAGCGTATCCGGCATACTCGATACGGATTGCGGGCATTCATTACAATATATGGGAAAATCGGATCGGGTCCGACGGTTTGACGCTTACATCGATTGATTCTGCCTTTTCGTGCAGTATCGGCTCGTTCTCGGTAAGGGGGGTTGCCTGGTTACAATTTCTTCGTCATGGAAATAGCGCGTCCAAAGTCCTTAACGGTTCAGTCGCGGAGGCGCGGGACGCAGCTCTTACCTTTCGGCAAGCACAGTATGAACTTCATTGCGGGCGTCTGCGTGTATCGTTGCCGGATTCGGAAATTTCGGCGAATGCGCTTGAGCTTCGTCCTCTTGTCAGTGACGACAATTTTTTTTCAAGCAGCAAGTTCAGAAAAACCCGGTTCCGTATAAATCTTCCTCAATGCAAAGTGACGGGCGCGGACTGCGTTAGACTTCTGCAAGGAAAGGCATATACCGCCGGTTCGATAAAAGTCAATAATGGTTCATTTGATGTTTTGGTCAACAAGGACACGCCCGCCGAGCCGGACTCTCCAAGACCTTTAATGCCCTGCGAAGCTCTTTCTTCCTTAAAAAAGATCATGCGGATCAATACCGTGAACATTATGAATGGGCGGTTGAAGTACGCGGAGCGGTATATAACCGGCTCACCGCCGGCAGAGGTGACGTTTGATTCAGTTTGGTTGTCGGCGGAAGGAATCACCAATCATGCCGCTGCCGGCGCTACAGCGGTGATTTCAGGGCAGGGGATATTTATGAAGACCAGCGCAATGAAAATCCGCATGGCTGTTCCGGTCATTTCGCCGGAAATCCCGATACGATATTCCGGATCGCTTGACGGAATGGACTTGACAAGGCTCAATTCTTTCCTCGAAACCGGGGAGCGCTTGCGTATCAAATCCGGCGTCCTTGAGACCGCGACGTTCGATATCGCCATAATCGCGGGACGCGCAAGCGGCCCGCTGCGGGCCATGTACAAGGACCTCAACATCGCGGTCCTCGGCAAGTTAACGGGAAGCGAAAAAGGCGCCTTGAACCGGATCGCCTCTTTCATGACCAATGCAATGAAGATCCGCGCGAGCAACATGCCGGACAAATCGGGTTCGATAAAAATCGGCGAAGCGAAATACACACGGAAACGGGGCGACACGTTTCTTCAGCTTATATGGTTTTCACTTCGCAGCGGTATCGGTGATGTCGTCGGTTTTTGAGCCGCTGACACAACCCCGTGCCGTTTTATTGAAAATTTGCCATGGTGCAAAGTGCAGCGACGTTTTCCGGTGGCGCGATTATTGCTTTATATAAGTTTCAACAAGTTGAAAGCCCCCGCAGTGGCTGCGGCTAGATGATAGGAGTTGCGTCGTTCGAAATTTTAATTTTTTTAAGGAGAAAAGTATGATCAGCCGTTTGAAAAAAATGTCATTCATCATTGCCCTTTTCGCGTTCAGCGGGCTGTGCGCTTCCGAAACTACCATAACCGCTTCGGAACCAACGCATTATTTCTTCACGCCCACGGCAAATGTAAATTCGCCCTACAGTCTTGTTGTAAGCCTTCATGAAATTTCCTTCAGCTTTCCTGACAATCTTCAAGTCCAGGCCTCTATTTTTGACAATATCGGCAGGCTTGCTTTCGGAGCAAAATACGGCATTTATGACAATTTGTCGGTTGGCGCGGGTTTGGCAAACACGCTTGTGCATATAGGAAACGGGCACGCTATTCACGACGCACCATCCCGTTTCGGCGCTTATCTGTGCTATGGATTTGTAAAGAACCCCACGTTCGAAGCGGCCGTCACGCCGAATATGCAGCTTTTCGACCATAATTCCATCGGCTGCGACCTCGGAGGAATGCTGACGCCGTCGAGCCTATGGTCCGTCATTTGGGAGGTGGGGACGTCGGGTGATTTAACGACGTCCAAATTCTGGTTCGATACGGACGGCGGCCTGCGTATCCATCCGCCCTCGATCCCGTTTCTGAATTTCGACGGTGGCGTCGTCGTATCGGATTTTATAGTCAATGTTCCCCATCCATCCACCTCGGCCACAATTTATTTCGACGCGATTTTCGCCATGAAGGTAAAGTAAGAGATGAGAACTTTTCTCCCTGGGCATCGACTCATCGCGCTTGGTTGTTTGATCGGCCTAATTGGCGGATGCGCATCGTCCGTCCTTGTCGATAAATGGCGCGACGCTTCGTTTCAAGCCCCGTCTTTGGACAAAATGCTGGTCATAGCGGTTGGAAAAGATGCGGCAAGACGGCGCATCTGGGAAGACGCTTTTGCCGGAGAGCTTGCTAAGCACGGTGTTGCGGCAACTTCGTCGTATAGTTTGCTCCCCGATGCGCCTCCGGATACAAATCAGGTTGTTGCGACGGTGCAAGCGAACGGCTTTGACGGTATTTTGGTTATTCTCAAGCTTCCAACGGAAAAGGATACGCAATATATAAAAGGGTATATATCCATGAAGCAGGACACGCGATATGGCTCTTATTATGTTCCTTATCCTTATTTGCAAAGATACTGGAGCAATTATCTCATTGTAGAGCATCCGGGATATGTGGACACTCAAAAAGTCGCCATTCGCGCCATTGAGGTTACAACAACCGGAAATAACGGTCGCTTGATATGGAGAGCTACGAGCAGAACGCCAGACCCCGCTTCCGTTACTGATGTCCAACGTGGAGTTGCCGGTCTTGTAATTTCCGAGCTGGCGAGGCAACGGATAATCAGCCCCAAAAAGTAAGGAAGCGCCGGAATTTTTAATTACATTCTTTGTCGGATTATTTCAACGTCATTTTCACCATTATTGCAAAGTAAGAGCAGATGGGCCGCTCACCGAATTCCCTTAAGGGTTATGCTACGGAATGCGGTTTTTCCTGAGTGTCGGGGTAAAACAGGCGAAGCATTTTTATGGGATCGGTTTTACTTGTATTCAGGGTTAAATGGCGACCCTCGACAAGCTTATCGCCAAGTTTATCGGTGACCGAATCAGAGTTCTTCCTTTTGACGTCCTGACAAATAATGCCGATTATTGAGTCCTGCATATACCATCCCTTTACGTCGATTTTACGCGTTGAAGAGTCCAATACCGATACCAGCTTTTCCAAAACGATTCTTTTCTCTTTTTGTTTCCCTTTGAGTAATTTGCCCATATTGAGCAGGACCAACATAAAAGGCCTGCCCGAGCGCTTGCTCTTCTTCCGTTCGAGTATAAGCATGCGTTCGAAATATTCTTCCGAGCAGTAGGTATCACTGTCCGCAAATGCAACGGTGTCGACTGGTTTCATGATTGCGATCCTTTTTGGCTGACAAAACCTTTTTCCCTGCAGAGGCTTCTCTTCGCTGTTTCAATCCTTACATCAGTCAAGGTTTCCAATTGTGGCGCAGGGGCCATTCACGTGGTATACACGCAATAACAATGCCAGTGCCTTTACGCGGGACAAGGGGCCCGGTTGCCACCGAGCAATCAGCCGCAATCCGGATCTTTGGCCCTCAAATTCACATGCGTGCAATGCGCAGCGAAGCACGATCAATGGGACGCCGGCAATTCTACAAAAATTGAACGTTCCATTCCTATTTATAAGACACTGTCTCTTACAAACAATAATTTTTCTTGTGGAATTAAGCTTATTGCCGTTTTCACGGGCTTGCCACACTCCATTTCCCCGTGTTTTTCTTAGAAAGGAATTTAGGGCACGGTTATTGCGTTACTCTATATCATGCACAAAAACGTCCGTTGCTATCCGGAGCATGGGGTGACAAAATCCCAGAAGTTTCGATAACCTTTCTCACAAGGAGGCCGTATGTTACGGTCAAATTCCATTATGTCGGGGGTCAGCGTGGCAGCGCTGTTTCTCGCAGTCTGTATGTTTCCGCTTATGCAAACGGTCAGGGCGGAAAATAATGACAACAACTCCGTATATTCACCGGTAATCAACGGTGATGGTTTACGGGGTTTAAGCACCGTCAACTCCGCCGAATCCATGGGCGCCGGCCGAATAACGTTCAGCTTTATGTTGCCCTGGTATGAACAAAAGATCGGTTATCTCACCTCGCCTAACTCCGGCGCCAATATTTTCACGGGCGCAGGATCGTTTTCTTATGGGGTCAATTCAAACGTGGACCTTTTCGGGTCAATAAACGGGTTCAGCTCAAGCAATTATACCAACACCAACAAGACCTCCGGCATAGGCACGATCAGCGCCGGCGCCCAGGGATCACTTCCTTTTCCCGATTATGCATTCATACGCATGGGCGGGCAGGCGGTCCTTATCGGGGGCACGTCTCAAAATCAAATTAACACATACAGGTCCGACGGTTATGATTATTTGGAAACCCGTACGGGTTATGATTTTTTGGGCAAACTCATGCAGACGTTCCAGTCGGGAAGCGAAGACTATGGCATTAAGCTGCATTTGAACGAGGCCGGCGTTTTTGACATCAACAAAAACGACCCAGCGTTATTGCTTTTGGGCGCAGGTTTACAAGGGAACGTTGGCTTTGCGGTCCTTGGAATGGAAATAAACTCCAGGACGCAATTCAACCAAATGAACTTTGGGACCGATCCGCTGTGGGTCACGCCATCACTGCACATTCGTACGCCGTATCAGATGAACGCCATGGCCGGAGTCGATATCGCGCTTTCAACGGACCGGACGGTTGGAGATCCCCGCGCGCTCGAACCCTATCGCGTTTTTGGCGCGCTGGCATTCTCATTTGACATGCTGGCAGGCAAAAGAAACAGGGAATTAATGCAGAAGCAAAGGGCGGAACAGGAAAGATTGGCCCTAGAGAACAGTGCCGCGAACTCGGCGAAACAAGCCCATTCCCTTGCAATAAAATCTTTGGACGATTCCATTGCGCTTGCCAACGAAAAGAAAAACGGGAAAATGCAAATGGATTCAATGCAAAGAAAGGCCGACGATGACGCACAAGCAAGCAAGGCGGCCGCCGATGTTCTGGCAAAAAAGGCAACCGCAGACTCGCTTGCGCTCATTCAGGCCGCAAGCAATCTTGCTTATGAAAAAGGAAAACGCAGCGAGGCGGAAAAACAGTTGCTGTCAACGGGCGATCTTCTCCTTGACGCCGTGTACTTTAAGTCCGGGATGACCGTCATTTCCATCAATTCGAAACCGTACCTTAATATTATCGGTAAAATGCTGCTCAAATATCCCAAATTGCAGATCGAGGTGGCGGGATACACCGACAATATCGGCGGCATAGATTACAATATCAATCTCAGCCAGGGCCGCGCAGAAGCGGTACGCTCCTATCTGGTCGAGGTGGCGCCGGCTTTAAACTCAAATTTGAATTCACATGGATACGGAATGAGCATGCCCAAGGCTGACAACGGTACAAAAGAAGGGCGGCTGTCCAACCGTAGAGTTGAGTTGCGTGTTCTGAACAAAGATGCGTTGATTGAATACAGTCAAAATTAACGGGGGATAATTAAAGGCCGTTAAAAATTGACATTTGCGCCGCTGAGTCCCTCGTAATCGGGATTCAGCGGCAAAAAAAATATAAACGAAAGGACAAATATCATGCTTTTTACCATTGCTGTAATACTTATCATTTTGTGGCTCCTGGGGCTTATCACCGCATTTACCCTGGGAGGTTTTATTCACGTTCTATTGGTTATTGCAGTCATAATAATCCTGGTGAGGATCATTCAAGGACGAAAGGTATTGTAGTCATTGGGTTCAAATTGACCATATTCCGCAACCGCAGGGGTTCAAAATTTTGAACCCTTACGGAATCATCGTGAATGCAACTTCGCATAAGTAATCGTAATTTAAAAAGGAAAAATTTATGAGAACAAAATCAATAGTGCTTATCGGGCTGATAGCGTTGATGGTTGCCCAAGTGAATGCGGCAGGCATAAGCATAGGCCCGCAGCTTGGCTTTTATAAAGCCCAGGATGCCGACGAGGGATCTATCATGGGCGGAGTGGCCTGCCGGTTGAAATTTACGCCGGTTCTTGGCGCCGAAGCATCAATAAACTATCGTGAGGAAAAATATGGGAATGACGCCGTGACGGTCCGCAGCTGGCCGGTGATGGTGACCGGTTTGATTTATCCGCTCCCCGTTGTTTATGGGGCCATCGGCGCGGGCTGGTACAATACGACTTTCGATTATGACCAAAGCAAGTTTCCGCTTCTTACGGATGAGACAACGCAAGAATTCGGCTGGCATTTTGGCGGTGGCGTGGAATTGCCCATGGGTTCAAATTTCAAATTGACCGGTGATATTCGCTACGTCTTTCTGGATTATAAATTTGAAGAGATCCCCGGAACCGGTAACCTGAAAAGCGATTTCTTTGTCATCTGCATCGGGTTCCTCTTTGGTTTATAATAACGCGCAAACTGGCTCGATTTTTGCGCATTAATAATTTGAAATCAAACTCGAATCTTAAGAAGGAGACTATGGCATGAAAAAGTCCAGTATTAGTACTATTATTGTTGCCGTCATCGCGGGGTTTCTATTTCTTTTTGTCTGGACAAGTGTTCCCACATACGCTCAGGAGGAGAAACACGAGCAAGACGCCAGGCCCGAAAAACAGGAGCAACAGCAAGACAAGGGTCGACAGGAGCAGCAAGAACAATCCAAAGACCAACAACAAGAAAAAGTCCAGCAGGAGCATCAACAGCAAACCAAGGAGCAGCAACAAGAAAAGGGCCAGCAAGAGCATCAGCAACAGGCCGACCAACAAGAGAAGCAGCAGCAAACTCAGGGTCTCCAGAAAGAACAGCAAAAAGCTCAGGTTCAGCAAAAGAAACAACCGCAACAGCAGCCAAAGGCCTTAAAGAAGCGGCAAACCAAGCAGCCTTCAAAACCCGTGCAACATGTTGCGCAAGCTGAACAGAAGGGCGTGTGGCAGCAACATCGCGCACAGAACTGGCAAACCGAGCACCAAACTTGGCAGCAACGTGGCGGCTATAACGGTTATCGCATTCCTAAAGACCGTTACCATGGCCATTTTGGCCGGAACCACTTTTTCCGTATCTACAGCCTCCCCATGCAAATTTATGGCGGATTTCCCCGGTTTCAGTACAATGGATATTGGTTTTGCATGCTTGACCCGTGGCCGGAATCCTGGTCGGAAGGCTGGTACGAAAACGATGATGTTTATGTCATCTATTCAAATGACGGTTACTATTTGTATAACCGAAGTCATCCTGGAGTCGGGATAGCGATCAGCGTTTATGTGAATTAAGGTTAAAAGGAGTTTGCATTATGAAGTCATTATTGAAAGTAATTGGCATCACGGCGCTTGGTTGTTTGATTGGCCCGATGAGCGGTTGCGCCTCGTCCAGCCTCGTCGATAAATGGCATGATCCCGGATATCAAGCGCCGCCACTCGGCAAGATGCTGGTTATTGCAATCAGAAAAAGTGCGACAAAACGGCGAATATGGGAAGATGCTTTTGCGGGCGAGCTTGCAAAGAGCTACGTTACGGCGACTGCGTCATACAGTTTGTTCCCCGATTCGCCTCCCGACACAAACCAGGTCATCGCGGCCATACAAACGAACGGCTATGACGGCATTTTGGTCATTCTCGGACTGCCAAGCGAAAAGGACATGCGCTACATACATGGAAACATATCCTCTCCGGAAGACAGGGTCTACAACTTTTACTGGCAAAGATACTGGAGCTATTATCGCGAAATTGAACATTCGGGATATCTCGACTCTCAAACGGTCGCGATCAGCGCCATTGACGTCACCACAACCGGAAACGGCGGCCGTTTGATCTGGGGCGCGACGAGCAGAACGTCCGATCCAGGTTCCGTAACTGATTTACAAAAAGGTATTGCAGGCCTCGTGATTTCCGAGCTGGCGAAGCAAAGTATCATCAGCCCCAAAAAGTAGAGAAGCGTCGAATGATTTTTTAAACTTTTTTCGGAAAGGAACCAATCATGTCACTAGTCTCTCTTCTCATCACTCTTGTCATTGTCGGTATCTTGTTGTGGCTCGTTAATACCTACATCCCCATGGACGGGAAAATCAAGACGATCCTGAATGTGGTGGTGGTCATCATCGTGATACTATGGTTATTGAGCGCTTTTGGCGTATTAGACTCCTTATCAAACATTCACACAGGAAGATTGCACATAAGGAGGTAAGATTTACGCGGCAAAACAGGTCATACTTCATTTTCATTAACTTTACGGAGGTTCTTGTTCAAATGGAAGAACGACATTGAAAATATTGAATACTGCCGGGCAGGAAGTCGCGACGTTATTCAACGGCGAAGCGGAAACCGGACAATATAATCGAGTGCAATTCAATACAAGCGGGTTGGCAAAGGGGTTGTATTTTTCAAAACTGGAATTCGATGGAAAAGCATCGCTTGAAAAAATACCTCTTGTTAAGTAATAAATTCCATCCGTGATACGGAAACGGGAGCGAAAAGTGCCTGATGATATGAACATAAACACTATAAAAAACGGCGCGATTAAACGGATCGCGTTTGTCGGCAACTATTTGCCGCGCCAGTGCGGCATTGCCACGTTTACCACTGACTTATGCGAAGCGTTCGCCTCCGCATACAACGAGGCAACCTGTATTTCCCTGCCCGTCAACGACATTGAGGCCGGCTATGCATATCCGCCCCGTGTGCGGTTCGAACTGATTGAGAAAGATATCCGCTCCTATCGGCGCGCGGCGGACTTTCTGAACATCAATAACGTGGACCTCGTCTGCTTGCAGCACGAGTATGGGATTTACGGCGGGCGAGCGGGAAGCCATATCCTGGCGCTTTTACAGGAACTGCGCATGCCGATCGTCACCACCCTGCATACGATTTTAAGCGAGCCTAATCCGGACCAGCTCCGGGTGCTCAAGGAAGTCGCCGCGCTTTCCGACAGGCTGGTCGTCATGAGCGAGCGCGGCGTGGCATTTCTCCGGGAGATCTACGGCGTATCGATTGACAAGATAGATTTTATCCCTCACGGGATTCCCGACGTGCCGTTCGTGGACCCCAGCTTCCACAAAGACCTCTTCGGCGTGGAGGGCAAAACCGTTTTGCTGAGCTTCGGGCTGCTGTCGGCGAACAAGGGCATCGAAAACGTGATCAACGCCCTGCCCGCCATTCTCTCGAACCATCCGAACGTTGTATACATCATCCTTGGCGCGACCCACCCGCACGTGCTGCAGAGCGAAGGGGAAACGTACCGGCTGTCGCTGCAATGGCTGGCCCAGGAGAAAGGCGTTGAAGGCCAGGTAATTTTTTACAACCGTTTTGTAAGTTTGGAAGAGCTTATCGAGTTCATCGGCGCCGCGGACATTTACATCACTCCATACCTGAACGCCGCGCAAATCACATCGGGCACGCTGGCCTACACTTTGGGCGCGGGCAAGGCGGTGGTTTCCACGCCCTACTGGTACGCCGAAGAGATGCTTGCCGACGAACGGGGCGTGCTGGTGCCGTTCAACGATCCGGACGCTTTGGCCGCGCAGGTCATCGATTTGCTCGACAACGATGCAAAGCGACACGCCATGCGCAAGCGGGCATATCTGTTCGGGCGGTCCATGATCTGGCCGCAGGTGGCTAAGCAGTACAAGGAAACTTTCGAACGCGCGCGGTCCGAACGCCGGAACTATACCGCGCCGGGCTTCACAGCCAAAGCGCTTGACAAAAGCTCTGGCGAGCTGCCCCCGCTCAAGCTCGACCACCTGCGCCACATGACCGACGAGACCGGCATGCTGCAACATTCCGTTTTTACGGTGCCCAATTACCGCGAGGGCTATACGACCGACGACAACGCCCGCGCGCTCATGGTGAGCGCCCTTCTGGAAGAAGCGGGCAGCGGCGTGGCATTCGACCTTGCGTCCCGCTATCTGGCATTCGTCTGGTACGCTTTTAATACGGAGACCGGACGTTTCCGCAACGTCATGGATTACCAGCGCCACTGGCTCGAAGACAATATATCCGACGACAGCCATGGCCGGACGCTCTGGTCGCTCGGCACCGTGCTCGGCCGCTCGACGTCGATCGCCCTCCATAATATGGCCGGATGGATGTTCGAGCAGGCCCTGCCCGCTATTTTAAACACCACCAGCCCGCGGGCATGGGCCTTTACGCTTATCGGTATCCACGAATACCTCCGCCGTTTCGCAGGCGACCGCAAGGCAAACCAGGTCCGCGAGGAACTGGCCGGTCGGCTATTGACAATGTACAAAAATATCCGCACCGATGATTGGCGCTGGTATGAAAATGAGCTGAGCTACTGCAATGCCGCGCTTTCGCATGCCCTGATCATGTCGGGAAAATGGATACCCAACGCCGCGATGATGGAGGCGGGATTGGAGTCGCTCGCCTGGCTGGCTGATTTACAACGCGCGGACAACGACGGGGGCCATTTTGTCCCCATCGGGTCAAATGGTTTTTATAAAAAGGGCGCCGGGCGGGCCCGATTCGACCAGCAGCCGGTGGAAGCCCAGGCCATGGTGTCCGCCTGTCTCGAAGCGTATAAAATTACCGGCGATAAACTCTGGCACAAGGAAGCCCGAAGGGCCTTCGAGTGGTTTCTCGGACGAAACGATCTTGGCATTCCCATCTACGACCCGACAACGGGCGGCTGCCGCGATGGCCTCCACCCGGACCGTCCGAACGAAAACCAGGGCGCCGAATCAACGCTTGCTTTTCTGCAGGCGCTCATGGAACTGCGGCTCGCGGAAAATACCCTTCAACCAACGGAAGCGTGACCTCATGAACAATCAGGACCCTGAACTTTTTCACCGGCATAAGCACAACCCGATTTTATCCGCCGAGGATTGGCCTTATCCCATCAACAGCGTGTTCAACCCCGGCGCTACGTTACTGCCGGACGGGACCACGCTGCTGTTATGCCGCGTCGAAGACCGGCGCGGACTTTCCCATTTATGCGCCGCCCGGTCCGCCAATGGCGTGGATGACTGGAAAATCGATCAGGCGCCGACCCTTTTTCCCGATCCCGAGCATTTTCCCGAAGAGCTATGGGGAATAGAAGACCCACGCATCACCTACGTTCCGGAGTTGAAGAAGTTCGCCGTCGTCTATACCGGCTATAGCCGTGAAGGCCCGGGCGTGGCATTGGCGCTCACCGAAGACTTTCATACGTTCGAACGCTACGGCGAGATCATGTCGCCGGAAGATAAGGACGCGGCGCTCTTACCTTACCGGTTCGGCGACTACTGGGCGCTCATTCACCGCCCGGTTAACGGCATGGAAGCGCATATCTGGATATCGTATTCTTCCGATCTGCGTCATTGGGGAAGCCACAAACTCATGCTCGAATCCCGGCGCGGCGCCTGGTGGGACGCGAACAAAATCGGCCTCTCGCCCCCGCCGATAGAGACCCCCCAGGGCTGGCTGGTGATTTATCATGGCGTAAAGATGAACGGCGGGGGGTGCTTGTACCGGCTCGGGCTGGCTTTATTTGATCTCAAGACGCCGGAGAAATGCCTGAAGCGCGGAAGCGAATGGATATTCGGCCCGGCGGAACCCTATGAGCGGCAAGGGGACGTGGACAATGTCGTCTTTCCGTGCGGTTATACCGTTGCCCCGGACAACGACACGCTCCGCATTTATTATGGGGCGGCCGATACAAGTGTCGCCCTTGCCACGGGCAGTATTCGCGGCATGCTGGAATGGCTCGAACATAACGGATAGAACATATGGAAAACAGTATCGTTGAAAAATCACGCGGTTTCATTACGGCAATAGCCGATGTTTTCTTATTCATATCGCGAACGGCCAAAGAAACTTTTTCCCGCGATTTTGAATTCAGGGAATTTTTGCGCCAGTGTTTTCAAATCGGATATAAGACGCTGCCGCTCATTTCGGTCACGGGGATCATCATGGGCCTGGTGTTGACCATTCAATCGCGTCCCGCCCTGGTAAGTTTCGGGGCGGTGGCCATGCTCCCCGGCATGGTGGCGATATCCCTGATCAGGGAAATGGGGCCGGTCATAACGGCGCTCATTTGCGCGGGGAAAATAGGCTCAGGCATGGGCGCGGAACTGGGCTCGATGAGAGTGACCGAGCAAATTGACGCCATGGAAGTGTCTTCGACCAATCCCATGCGGTTTTTGGTCGTCACGCGCGTCCTGGCCGCAACGCTCATGATACCGCTCTTGATTTTATACGCCGACGGGCTCGGCATACTGGGAAGCTGGGCGGGCGCTAATATCAAAGGGGAAGTTTCCTTTGTTTTGTTTTTCTCCCAGGCGTTCGGTCATATTCAGTTTACCGATTTATTCCCCGCCGTCATTAAATCGTTTTTTTTCGGCGGGGTAATCGGGTTTGTTGGATGCTACAAAGGCTATACAGCGGGCCGAGGAACGGAAAGCGTGGGCGTTGCGGCGAATTCCGCCGTGGTGATCGCGTCGCTTTTGGTGATAATAGTCGATTTGATTGCCGTTCAAATTACGGACATGGTGATAAAATGAACTCAACCCAAACTGGCGCCCAAAACGCGTTGTCATCAAAAACAAAAAGTGTTGAATCGGTCATTGAAATACATGATCTTAAAAAATCATTCGGCGACCAGGATGTGTTGAAAAAGGTGACCTTACGGCTTTTCAGCGGCGAAAACCTGGCGGTGCTTGGAAAATCAGGCTCGGGAAAATCGGTGTTGATACAATGCATCGTCAGACTGCTGAACTCCGACGCCGGAACGATAACTGTGCTTGGGGAAGATGTGAACGCGCTGAATACCGAAGGTTTGGGAGCATTAAGGAAAAAAATCGGATTTCTTTTTCAGAGCGGCGCTTTATACGATTCCATGACCGTACGTCAAAATTTGGAATTTCCCCTGCGCAGAATGAAAAAGGGCCTTTCACAAAAAGAGTTGGCCGATAAGGTAAACGACGCTTTGGAACACGTGGGCTTGCCGGATACGCTTGATAAAATGCCGTCGCAACTGTCGGGCGGAATGCGCAAGCGGATAAGCCTGGCGCGCACCATTGTCGTTGATCCCCTGATAATGCTGTACGATGAACCGACAACCGGGCTCGACCCGGTGACGTCGGATGAAATCAGTTCGCTCATCAATGAAGTCCAGAAAAAATACAAAACCTCTTCCATCATAATTACCCATGATATTCAATGTACCCGCGCCGTTGCAAACCGCGTGATCATGCTCGCGGACGGCGAGATCCATTTGGAAGGAACTCTAGAAACGTTTGAAAAGTCAAATGACCCGTTGATCGTGTCGTTCTTTAAATAGATCGGTCCCTAAAACCATGAATACGCAAACGCAAAAATTTAAAATTCGGCTTGGCCTGTTTATCGCGGGAGGGCTGGCGCTTTTTATCATCGCCATTTTCATAATCGGCAAACAGAAAAATTTATTCGATCCCGTTTTCAAGCTTACCACGACCTTTTACAATGTCAGCGGATTACAGGTGGGAAGCAATATCCGTTTTTCAGGAATCAACGTGGGCACGGTAGACAACATATCGATAATCAACGATTCAACGGTCCGGGTCGACATGCTCATTAAAAAAAGCGTCCAGAAATTCATTAAAACGGATTGTGAAGCCGGCATTGGGTCGGCGGGAATCATCGGCGACAGGATTTTAATCATCACGCAAGGAAGCAGCGACGCCCCCATGGTAAAAGACGGTCAAAACATCGAGTCGAAAGAACCGACTGAAACCGACGCCATCATGGCGAGCCTGAAAGTCACGGCGGACAATGCGGCTATTATTTCGGACCAATTGGCGGAAATTGTGGGAAAAATAAATAATGGGAACGGAACTCTATGGAAACTGATCCAGGATTCAACAATGGCGAACAATATCAGTCAAACGATTGTAAGTCTTAGGAGGAGCAGCAAAGGGTTGGATGAAAATATGGACGCGGCCAAACACAATTTCTTGCTGCGGGGGTTTTTTAAGGATAAAGAAAAAGCCGCCCAAAAAGTAAAGAATGATTCCTTGGAAAAAATAGCAAAAGAACAAAAAGCCGTTCAAAAGGAAGAAAAAGCTACCCAAAAAGCTGTTCAAAAGCAAGAAAAAACGGCCGAAAAAGTAATTCAAAAAGAAGAAAAGGTGGCCCAGAAAGTGAAGGATGATGCTGCGGAGAAAAAGGCCGATGAACAAAAAGTAATTCAAAAGGAGGAAAAGGCGCAGGAAGAAAAAAAGTAAATGATGAAAAGGACAAATGACAAACGTATTCTATATGGACAAAGTCAACACAATTTATCAGGAGGAAGTATGAAAAAATCAATGTTTTTAACCTTGATTTCAGCGTTTTTATTTACAGGATGCGCCATCGGCTTTTGGGGGCACCACCATGGAAGAGGCATGATTATCGTTCCGGCGCTTCCGGTAACTGTGGAGCTTGATTCCGATCAGTACTATTATCAGAACGGCTATTATTATCATTACGACGGCAATGTTTGGTTCTACTCTGAGCGCAAAGAAGGACCGTGGATGGATTTGCCGAGGGACCGCTATCCCAGGGAAGTCCGCTACAGGGGTCGTGAAGAACGAGATCATGACAATCATTAAAACAAAGGAGGCTTTATGCAACACAGTTTACGAAGTATAATCGGCTGCGCTATTAGGGCCATGGACGGCGATTTGGGAAAAGTGCATGAGTTTTACTTTGATGATGCGACCTGGACCATACGTTATTTGGTCGCGGAAACGGGAAATTGGTTGTTAGGGCGCAAAGTGCTTATTTCTCCCGTTGCAATGGGGAAACTGGACGTAAAGGCGCGGGAATTTTCAGTAAACCTTACCCGCGACCAGGTCCGCAACAGCCCCGACATCGATGCCGAAAGGCCCGTTTTCCGCCAACATGAGGCTCAGTTACATGAGTACTACCAATGGCCGCAGTATTGGCAAGGCGGCTATGGAGGCACTTTTGGAATCACGCCGTTCCCCGTCTTTGAGAATTGCATGGAGAAAAAATCTACCGCGCCGGACGGAAGGGATGATCCGCATCTGCGCAGCACGCGTCAAGTCACCGGCTACCATATTCACGCCACCGACGGTGAAATAGGGCATGTTGATGATTTTATCGTTGACGACGGGAATTGGGCGCTTCTTAACCTGGTGGTGGATACCGGCACGTGGTTGTCCGGAAGAAAAGTGCTCATATCGCCCGCATGGATCAAGAACGTGAATTGGGAAGATACCAGCGTGTATCTTGACCATTCGCGGGAATCGGTCGAAAATAGTCCCGAGTTCGACCTTTCGAAATTATCATGAAAACTTTAACAAAGGACCAAATCATGGATACCATTGGAAAATGCATCACGTTATCGTGCCTGGGAGTGACGGGGATTGTGGGATTACTGTTCATCAAGGTCGCATGGCGCCGGCGTCATGGGAATTTGTTTGCAAAAGCGGGAAAAGGTCTTGATAATAAGCTAAGAGAATCGATCGTGGCCCTCGACGAAGCGAAGGCCCGGGTGCAAAGCGCATTTGACCACCTACGGGACTTAAAGTCATGATGCATCCATTACATCATTCTCCTGTTTTAAAAAATGCATCGCCTTCGAACGATAAGGAGGACCGGGATGAGCGGATAGACGCTCTTAATGACAAATATCTCCGGCTCATGGCCGAGTTCGAGAATTATAAACGCCGTAGCGGTAAGGAACGGGAGCGCCTCATCGAGGCCGCCGATGAACAGCTCATCAAGGAACTCCTGGAAGTTAGGGAAGATTGTGAACGTGCTTTTGCATCAAAGGACCGGGGCGATACGTTCGCCCTCGGAATGAAACTGAACTATGCAAAGCTGAACGCGGTCCTGCAAAAGCACGGGCTTGAAGCATATGGCGAGCCGGGCGATACGTTTGATCCCGAATTCCATGAAGCCGTTGTATGCGCCCCCAATGAGTCGATACCCGAATCGCACATCACCCATGTCCTTGAGCGGGGTTATATGGTCAAGGGCAAAATCGTCAAACATGCTAAAGTGGAGGTTTCAAGTGGAAAACCAGACCATGATTAACCGGACCTAATCACCAAGGATTTAGATCCGCATGCGGAAATTACGCATACTAACAATCAATATCCATAAAGGCTTTTCCTGGAGCAACCGGAAGTTCATCCTGCACCGCCTTCGCGAAGCGATCCGTTCGGTTGACGCCGATCTCGTCTTTCTGCAGGAGGTGGTCGGCAAAAATTCCGCCCAGGCGGAAAAGCACAGCAACTGGCCCGATCAGGCGCAACACGAATTTCTTGCCGATCCCCAATGGAAATATTTTGCCTATGGCAAGAACGCGTTCTATCCCGACGGCCATCACGGCAACGCGATTCTTTCGAAGTTTCCCCTCTTGCATTCCGAGCAGATCGACACCTCGACCAACAGCTTTGAGCAGCGCGGTTTTCTTTACTGCGCTGTAAACATACCGGGCAGTCCGGTCCCGCTGCATTGTCTCTGCATCCATCTGGGGCTTTTTGCCGTTTCGCGCCGAAAGCAGCTTCGCATGCAGGCCGACTACATCGGCCGGTGCATTCCGCCCGCCGAACCGGTAATCATGGCGGGCGATTTTAATGACTGGAGCGGCCGGTGCGTCAACGATTTCGCAAAGATATTAGGCATGAAGGACGCGGCCACGGAGGCAAAAGGGAGGAAAGCGCGCACCTTTCCAGCGCGTATTCCTTTTCTGCCCCTCGATCGAATTTACTTCAGGGGCTTGACGGCGAAGAGTTCCGCTACGTACTACAAGGGCGTTTGGAAGAAGCTTTCCGATCACGCGGCATTGTTTATAGAAAGCGAGTTGCCCTGACATGATGAAGGTCAATTGGATATTATTGCATATCCTGCCGATTATAGGGTTTTTCCTCGCCGTGACGCTTCTTGTCCACCAGGGCCGGAAGCGGCGTTCCCCTTCAAGCACAATGGCCTGGCTGCTCGCGATTTTACTGGTCCCCTATATCGGCGTACCGGCATACGTGATCTTCGGCGGCCGTAAAATCAGGCGCATGACGAAAGACAAGGTCGACCTGTCGCTTGGCGTCAAGGTCCCCGGAGAGCGGCCCGTTACGCAAGGCGTGGGCAGCATCTTCCCTCCAAGGAGCGGCAATGAAATAACGCTTCTTGCCACGGGAGAAAAAGCCTGCGAGGCGCTTGTTGATCTGATCGAACACGCGCGGAAAAGCATCGATATCAGCACCTATATTCTGGGTAACGACGAAACCGGCGCGGCTGTCCTCGCGGCCCTGACGCGCAAGGCCGGACAGGGCGTTTACGTGCGGCTGCTTCTGGACGCGCTCGGCTCCTTTGGCGTTTCAAAAAGGACTCTCGCTCCTTTTCAGGCCGCCGGCGGCCATTACGCTTTTTTCATGCCCATGATGCATGTGCCCTTCCGGGGCCGCGCCAATTTGCGCAATCACCGCAAGATCATGATTGCCGACGGCGCAACCGCCATACTCGGCGGAATGAACATTGCGCAGGACTATATGGGCATGACTATTGACGCGCTGCGTTGGCATGATTTGTCTTTTCTGGTCAAAGGGCCGGTGCTCGGCGATCTGCACCATGTTTTCCATTCCGACTGGCAATTTGCCGCGAAACGGAAAACCGCGCATGAGGACTTTCTCGTTCCCGCCTGTACTGGTGCGACTTCTACGCTGGAGCTGGTGCCGAGCGGACCCGACGTGGCGGGCGATCCGCTTTACGAGAGCGTCGTTACCGCGCTTTTCAATGCACGGGACCGCGTATGGATCGTCACCCCGTATTTTATTCCCGATGAAATGCTGCTTAAAGCCATTTGCATCGCAGCCAGACGCGGCCTCGATGTGCGTATCGTCGTACCCTTGGTCTCAAATCACCCCCTTGCCGATATAGTGCGGCGGAGTTATCTCAGGGAGGCCAAGGACAGCGGTGTTAAAATTTGTAATTTCACGCCCGGTATGATGCACGCCAAGGCAATTCTTGTGGACGGGGCGCTCGGCATCGTCGGTTCGATGAACATGGATATGCGCAGCTTTTTTCTAAACTACGAAGTCGCCCTGTTTATCTATAATGAAAACATGGTGCGGGAGCTGGATCGCTGGGTAACGGACCTGCTGCATCAATGCGTTCCGGGCATAAAAAAAGCGAATATCGCCGTTGAATTTTTTGAAGGCGTTGCGCGCCTTCTGGCGCCGCTTTTGTGATGTTTACCGTGCAAAATATTTCGGATTTGACAAGCATATTCGACGATATCTATTTTTTTTAAAACAATTTCAAAGGGAGGTCCGCCATGTTTGACATTTTAAGAAAAGCCCTGCTTGCCGGGGTCGGGGTCACGTATTTGACCAAAGACAAAATCGAAGAGATCGGTAAAAAAATCGCGCAGGACGCAAAGGTCAGCGAGGCTGAAGGCAGGAAGTTCGTCGACGAACTGGTCAAGAAATCGCTGGAAGCCAAGGGCTCGCTCGAAAAAACCGTCGCCGAAAAGATCCAAACGGCGATCCATGCTATGAACCTGCCGACCCGTAAAGACGTCGACGAACTTAAAAGCAAAATCGCCAAACTCGAAGCGCACCTCAAAAAATAGCGGAAACTGAAACCACATGAACGTCGGGCAGCGAGTCACCTTCCGTATCTCACGGTACGGCGAGATCATCTCCGTTTTTCTCAAATATGGGTTCGAAGACATCATCGCGGGTCTGAACCTGCAAAAGTATGCGGCCTTTACCCGATGGCCGTTCCATTTTAAGCGCCGTACCGTTTTTAAAGCGCCCCTTTCCCGATGGGAACGCGTTCGATTGGCCATCGAAGAGCTCGGCCCGACCTTCATCAAATTCGGGCAATTCCTCAGTAACCGGCCCGACCTCGTCCCCGCCGAGCTCATTGACGAATTGGTCAAATTGCAGGATTCGGTCAAGCCTTTTTCGCGTATGGAGGCGCTGGCCATCCTGGAACACGCGCTCAAACGTCCGGTGGCTGAAGTTTTCGCCGATTTTCCGGCCGAACCCATCGCGTCCGCGTCAGTGGCCCAGGTGTATCGGGCCCGGCTTGAAAACGGCGACGACGTGGCGGTCAAGGTGCAACGGCCGAATATCCGGCAGACCGTGGCCACCGACCTTGACATTCTCGGACACCTTGCCGGACTTATCGAGCGGCACAACAAAGACCTGGCGGCCCTGCACCTGTCCGAATTGGTGCGCGAATTCGGCCGGACCCTTAACAAGGAGCTTGACTTTTCGCTTGAAGCGGCGACCATGGAACGGTTCCGGGCCGATTTTAAAAATACCGCGGAATACTACGTTCCCAAGGTTCATGCGGCGTTGACGACCGAATCGGTCCTGGTCATCGAGTTCATGGATGGCATCAAGGTCAGCGACGTCGAATCGCTGAAAAAAGCGGGTCTGGTTCCTTCCGACATCGCAAGGGTCGGGGTGAATTTGGTTCTCAGACAGATTTTTACCAACGGTTTTTTTCACGCCGATCCTCATCCGGGCAATATTCTGATACTCAAGGACGGCCGCTTCTGTTTTCTGGACTATGGCGCGGTGGGCATCGTGTCGGCATCGCTGCGCCACCACCTGGGCGTTATCCTCTACGGCGTGATTTATAAAGACCCGCAGCGCATCATACGAACGCTTTCGCAGCTTGCCACCCAGCGTATCGTCAACATCGACCGTTTGGAATACGAAGTCACCGAAATCATCGAGCAATACTCGTCGGCGTCGCTCAGCGAGATTAAAGTGCGCGACCTGCTCGACCGCTTCGGCCGCATTACTTCCGAAAACCATCTTCGTTTCGTGCCGGGATTCTATCTTCTTTTCAAGGCGCTCATCACCATCGAAGGAGTGGGGCTTCTGCTCGACCCTGCCTTCAACCTCGCGCGCGAGGTCGAACCGTATGCGCGCAGGCTTATGCGTGAAAACCCCCGCCTCAAATATTTGCCGTTCGATGTTTATTTCGCCTTGGCCGATATGGCGTCCCTGCTCAAAGACCTTCCCTTCGAGGTAAAGGACCTCATGCGGATGGTCAAGGCCGGTGAAACGCGTATCCAATTTGAACACCGCGGACTCGATTCGCTATCGCTGAAACTTAATCAGATCGTTAATCGAATGGTTTTCGCGATAGTGCTGGCGGCGCTTATCATCGGATCATCGGTGGTCATTCACTCGGGCATGCCGCCGCTGTTGTATGGTGTTCCGCTCATCGGGGTTTTCGGTTTTGCAATTGCCGGCCTGCTCGCCTTATGGCTGCTCTTTTCAATGCTCAAAACCAACCATTCCTAATTAAAACAACAAGAAAGCAATAAATAATGGACAAGCTTCCCGCTGCTTTTTGGAGTGTCTCCGTAACCGGGATGCTCCAAAAACTTGAAACGACGAAAGATGGGTTGACAAGCAATGAGGCCCGGAATCGCCTCTCGCGCTACGGCGCAAATCTTCTTAAGCCCCCGAAGCGGTCGGACGTATTGACGCTGCTTTTTGGCCAATTTAAGAGTCCGATCATACTCATACTCTTCTTCGCGACCGGGCTGTCGTTTTTTCTCCGCGATACGGCCGACGCGATTATTATTCTATCTATTATCCTGGTCAGCGGATTGCTCGGGTTCTGGCAGGAGCGCGGCGCATCGAACGCGGTTAAAAAACTCCTGTCCATCGTTCGGATCAAGGCCGCGGCGGCGCGGGACGGAAAAACCGTTGAAATTCCTGTCGAGGAAATCGTGCCGGGCGACATCGTCATCCTGCATGCGGGGGATATCGTTCCCGGCGACGGGTTGGTCGTGGAAAGTAAAGACCTGTTTGTCGACGAAGCCATGTTGACCGGTGAAACGTTCCCCGCGGAAAAAGCGGAAGCGGTCCTTCCGGCGGAAACCTTGCTTGGCCACAGGACAAACGCGCTCTGGATGGGAACGCATGTGGTAAGTGGCGGCGCAAAGGCGCTGATTGTTCGCACCGGTAAAGAAACCGAGTTCGGCAAGGTGTCCGAGCGGCTGAAACTCAGGCCGCAGGAAACGGAATTCGAGCGCGGCATCCGGTCATTCGGCTATTTCCTCATGGAAGTCACGATGCTGCTGGTGGCGGCCATTTTCACCATCAACGTGTATCTGGGCCGTCCCGTCCTTGAATCGATTCTTTTTTCCCTGGCGCTGGCCGTGGGGTTGACCCCGCAGCTGCTGCCCGCGATCATCAGCATCAACCTCTCGCATGGCGCAAAGCGTATGGCCGAAAAGAAAGTCATCGTCAAACGGCTCGCTTCGATTGAAAATTTCGGCAGCATGAACGTGATATGTTCCGATAAAACCGGCACATTGACAGAAGGAATAGTCCGCGTCCAGTCCGCTTGCGACGTGGAAGGCGCTCCAAGCGATAAGGTCCTTCTTCACGCGTATCTCAATGCTTTTTATGAAAGCGGGTTTATAAACCCGATCGATGAAGCGATCCGCACGCACCGCCCGTTTGATCTGACCGGCTACGCGAAACAGGACGAAATCCCCTATGATTTTCTTCGAAAACGCCTGAGTATCCTGGTATCCAAGGGCGATACGCATCTGATGGTGACCAAAGGGGCGTTAAGTAACGTTCTTGACGTTTGCTCATCGGCTGAAATGAGCGGAGGGGCGGTCGTCGACATCGCCGACGTGCGCGACAAAATCCAAAAACATTTCGAGGAATTCAGCGGCAAGGGTTTCCGGACGCTGGGCATTGCATATAAGAACATGGGACCGGAATCACGCATCAATAAAAGCCACGAATCGGGCATGACATTTTCAGGATTTTTAGTGCTGTTTGATCCGCCCAAACCCGGTCTCTTGGAAACGATCACCAAGCTCAAAAACCTCGGCGTGGCGCTCAAAGTCATTACGGGCGACAATCAGCTTGTCGCCGCTACCATAAGTCAATTAATCGGGTTGTCGAATACAAAAATCCTCACGGGCGCCGACATCAATCAATTGAGCGACGCAGCGCTGCTCCAGCGCGCGGCCGACGTAGACGTTTTCGCCGAAATTGAACCCAATCAAAAAGAGCGGATCATCATCGCCCTGCGAAAAGCCGGAAATGTCGTGGGATACATGGGCGATGGCATGAATGACGCCTCGGCAATCCATGCGGCCGACGTCGGCATATCGGTGGACAGCGCCGTAGACGTGGCCAAGGACGCGGCGGACATCGTTTTGCTTGATAAGGACCTGGGCGTTTTGTTGGAAGGCGTGCGTGAAGGGCGGACAACCTTTGCCAACACGCTCAAATATGTGTTTATGGCCACAAGCGCTAATTTCGGGACTATGTTCAGCATGGCCGGAGTGTCATTGTTTTTGCCGTTCCTTCCCTTGCTGCCCAAACAGATTTTACTTATGAACCTCATGACCGATTTTCCTGAAATGACGATTGCAACCGATAGCGTGGATGAAGAAATGGTAAATTATCCGCGTCGATGGAACATAAAAGCCATCCGCAAGTTTATGATAACCTTCGGATTGGTAAGTTCCGTGTTTGATTATATCACGTTTGGCGCGCTCTTGCTTGTCCTTCATGCCACACAAGTCCAATTCAGGACCGGATGGTTTATCGAATCCGTCGTCTCGGCGTCGTTGATCGTGCTTATAATTCGAAGCAGAAAGCCGTTCTTCAAGAGCCGGCCGGGAAAATATTTATTCATGACAACGCTTTCGACTTTTGCCGCCACGCTGATTGTACCCTATAGCCCGCTTGCGGCGCTATTTGGTTTCAGCCCGCCGCCGGTTTCTTTTCTTCTATTCATCGGACTCATCGTTTTGATTTACATTTTCGCGGCGGAGATGGTAAAGAAAGTTTTCTATGAGAAAGTGAAATTTTAGCCGTACACGATTGGCAAAAGACTGGCTTGGTTTTTGCATGCTTAATATGCATCAACAAAATCAGCCAAGAAGGAGTACCATGAATCAGCTATTGAAAATCATTTCTGTCGGAACGCTTGGCTGTTTGATCGGCCTCATGGGCAGTTGCGCATCATCCAGCCTTGTCGGAAAATGGTATGATACTACCTATTTAACCCCGCCTTTGGCGAAAATTATGGTCATTGCGGTCAGAAAAGATGCGGCAAAACGGCGCATCTGGGAAGACGCTTTTGCCGGAGAGCTTGTCAAACATGGCGTTGCGGCCACTTCATCATATAGTTTGCTTCCCGACGCGCCTCCGGACACGGACCAGGTGGCGACGGCCGTGCAATCGAACGGTTTTGACGGTGTTCTGGTTATCCGCAAGCTTCAAACGGAAATGAATACGCGCTATAAAAAAGGGTATATGGCCATGGAACAGGACATGCCGTACGGTCCTAATTATGTCCCTTTCTGGAAAAGATACTGGAACGATTATCTCATAGTAGAGCATCCGGGATATATGGACACGCAAACGGTCGCCATTCGGGCCATCGATGTCGCCACGACCGGAAGCAGCGGTCGCGTTATTTGGAACGCAACGAGCAGAACGCCCGATCCGGCCTCGGTAAATGATTTACAGAGTGGAATTGCCGATCTTGTGATTTCCGAACTCGCCCGGAGAAAATTCATTGGACAAAAATAATTTTCGCCGGATTACATCCGGCGGTCCCTTCACCAACATTTAACAAGCAAAGGACAGGTATCATGAAAAACAACCCAGTCAAAACTCGAATTTAACAAATAAGGTGATTTTTTATGGTACATGAAAACGAGGACGTAGGGAATTTTGTCGGGAAAGTTAAAGCTATTGTCAAGGATGGCGGCCTGGACCTATCGTCCGATGAAGACCTGAGCATCGGCATAATGAACCTGATAAGCATAGAAGAGCATTTGTTTTTTACCGCCAACAAAACAAACAAGGACACTTATTATGCCCTGCTTAACGAGGTCCGGGAAATGCGGAAAATGCTCCTTAAGGAAATAATCAAAGAGTATGAGGGCGAGGTTTGGTGCATTAGCAAACATATGCTCGCCGCGTCGATGCGCCTCATGGAAGTCGGGACCAAAGCCTTAACAAAAGGCGAAGATAACAAAGCGAAAAGACTTTTCAGCCAGTCCTACAGGCTTTTTATAATGTTCTGGGAAATCAACCTTAAACTGGACGACAAGCAAAAATCGGAAAACAACTCCATCGGACCGAACAAACCTTTTCCGCGGTTCAGCGGGGATGAAATCATGCTTTTCCTGAGCCTGGAATGCGAACACTGCAAAAAACTGGAAACGTTTCTGAACAAAAACAATCTCTACGCGATATTTGACATTAAGAAGAAGGAAGTTTCGCAAAACAAGGAAAACCATGCAGAAATGGAAAAAATATACAAAAATTGCGTTGATTCTCAAAGAGACCTATCCTTGCCCTTTGCTACCAGCAATGGTATGTGCTTTATGGGTGACGAAGTGATTAAAATGTTCAAAGACCGGATTTGGGAAACTTTGAAAGAAAAAGAAAAAACCACACCTATCCCATAGCGGATGGTGATTTTTCTTGAAAAGTGGGTCGGCAAGCAGCATGTTTTGGTTTACGAAGACACAAAACAAAGGAGCTGCAGTGAAGCCGACCCGTCATAAATTTACAA